>Ga0105046_10001360_pt1 | contig 37465 bp, 18 predicted proteins | sample MAT03_FD_78385 | JGI IMG/M metagenome (GOLD analysis project Ga0105046, IMG submission 78385) | Freshwater microbial communities from Lake Fryxell liftoff mats and glacier meltwater in Antarctica - MAT-03 (megahit assembly) | ecosystem: Environmental > Aquatic > Freshwater > Ice > Liftoff... | reverse complement strand
GACAAGCACGGATTCATCGTCATCGCACCCGAGGAACAGCCGCGCATTCTCGAAGCCGCGCGCTTCATGGACGCCAACGAGTGCCAGACTGTCATCCCGGCCGCACGCAACAGCGCCGGTCTCAGCAGCGATGAAATCCTCGCCAATCTCGCCGAGGCTGGTGCTCAGTTCGGCAAGAACGCCAAGGCCAAGTTTAATCGGGAGGGCGAATGGTAGGCTTTTGGACAGAAAGATTAGAGACAGAAAAATGGAAGAACACTGACCTAACACTAACCTCAACTTCATGAAGTTTTCTGTCTCCAATCTTTCTGTCCAATTTCCCCGAATGGCCATGAAATGGATATTGCTGTGTCTCGGGATCGTGGTCACCGCGAATGCGGTGGAGCCTGCGCCACCGTTGGAGAAGGCACGCTTCATCGTCGAGCCCGAGATTGTGGTGAAGCACACGCCCGCGCGCGCCTTCATCGGCCCTGGCATGTTTCTGCTGGAGAATGGCGACATCCTTATGGCCGCACCGTGGGGACGGCCACCGACGAACTTTGAGCAACTCGCGGCGAAGTTCCCCGTGCCGATGCTGTATCGCAGCCGCGATGGTGGCCGCACATGGGATGAGCAGGGGCGGATGAAAATGGACTGGTCGCTGAGCGGGATGATCAGCGATGGCGGGGTGAGTTTTTTGCGGCTGAAGGATGGCAGGCTGGCATTCGTCGCAAACCGGCATGTGCAGGGTCAGCATGGCGGTGGGCTGCCGGTGATCTCGTTCTCGAAGGACGACGGAGTGACGTGGACGCCCGCGCAGCTCATCGGGGAGCCGGAGGGCGCGTGGTATGTGATGAACGACCGGCTCATTCAAATGCGCAGCGGACGATTGATCGTGCCAGCAGCGCACATGCAGAAGGGGACGAAGCTCGGCGAAGGTGACAAGAACACCTCACGATGCTTCTTCAGCGATGATGGCGGTAAGACCTGGATGCGCTCCAGCAAGCCCGCGCAGCTCGATGACGAGCGCGGCATGGCTGAGCCCGCCGTGGCTGAAGTGGACGGCGGCTTGCTGATGCTCGCGCGCACGGGCGGCGGGTTTCTTTATTCATCATCGTCAGCAGATGGTGGCGATACTTGGTCGGAGCCGCAGCCGACGACGCTGGTGTCCGCGTGCTCATCGCTCACACTGAAGACGCTGCCCGATGGGCGGCTGATCGTTTTTTACAATCATGCCGCGCCGCTCAAACAGGGTGCGTTCTTCCCGCGCACGCCGCTCTGCTACGCGGTCTCCGGCGATGGCGGGCGGAGCTGGAGCGGGCCAGTCATCGTGGATGATGAAGGCATGGAGACGAAGGACCGGCAGAACATTTATCCGTCCATCGCCTTCACGAAGGAGGGAATGCTGGTCTTCTGGTCCACGCATCAGGCCGACCCGAAAGGCAGCTTCGCGGGACAATACAATCCCGCGATCGGCGGCGGGAAGCGGGCGATCCTTGCCTATCCAAAAGTCAGCGAATCACACAAGGCAGCGACCTCCGCCGCCGAACCTGCGAAGCCTGCGGACGTCGATGGCAAGTCCTACGATCTTGTCGTTGTCGGTGCCACACCCGGAGGAATCGCCTGCGCGGTGCGAGCGGCCCGTGAAGGCTTGAGCGTGCTGCTGGTGAACCACACGCAACACCTTGGCGGATTCGTCACCAGCGGCGCAGGCGGTTGGGAGGCTCCGTATGACGGCCTCCGCTCGCCGCTACATCACGAGATGATTGCCGGCGCGGCGGCGTATTACCGCGACAAATACGGCGAGGGCTCGCCGCAGCATATCCTCTCGATGCCGAGTAAGACCAGTCGCGCCCACATTGACCGGCCGAAGATCGAGCCGCGCATTGCCGAACTGCTGTTCAATCAAATGGTCGAGCGCGAGAAGTCGCTCACCGTTCTGCTCGGTCACATCGTCGCGAAGGCCGAACGCGAAGGCCCTGTGCTCCGCAGCGTGACGCTCCAGCCGATGCGCGGCCAAGGCAGCATTACTGTGCGCGCCAAAGTTTTCGCCGATGCAATGTATGAGGGCGATCTCATGGCCGCCGCCGGGGTGAAGACGCAGATCGGTCGCGAATCCCGCCAGCAATACAACGAACCCCACGCGGGCGTCATCTACACAAGGGAGCTTCACAAGGAGCCTGGCCAGCGCGGCTTCCCGCAAGCCGCCGACAAAGGCACGCTCAACATCCGCTACAACCCTCACGCGACCGGCGAAATCGTCGAAGGTCCGCACAGCGGAGAGGCCGATGACTCCGTGATGGCCTACAACTACCGCCTGATCCTCACGCGCGACCCGGCAAACCGGATCATGGTGTCCAAGCCCGCGAACTATGATCCCGCCATCGCCAAAGCGCCCGCAGGTGCCAGCTTCGTGCCGAACCTGCCGAACAACAAAGTCGCCTGGAACGGCGGACGCCTCGTCGGCCCGCAGAACGAGTACCCCGGGGGCGACTGGACCACCCGCGAGGCCATTTCGAAACGCTACCTCGACGGAATGCTCATGTGCCTCTGGCGGATCCAAAACGATCCGGAGGCTCACTCGGGTGAGCGTGAACAGTTCGCCGGTTATGGCCTCGCCGCCGACGAGTTTCCCGACAACCACCACCTGCCCTACGAGATCTATGTCCGCGAGGCCCGACGCCTCGTCGGGCGTTATGTTTTCAAAGAGCAGGACAACATCATCGCCGAGGGCATCGCCCGCACGCCGGTCCATGCCGACAGCATCGCCATGACCGACTGGCCGATGGACTCCGTCGCCTGCCTGCCGCGCACTGTTCCCGGCGGCAGCATCGACGGCATCCTTTTCCTCGCCGAGCAATCCCGCCCCGCCCAGGTGCCCTACCGCTCGATCGTCGCGAACGAAGTCGAAAACCTCCTCGTTCCCGTCGCCATCAGCGCCTCCCACGTTGGCTATGGCAGCATACGCCTGGAGCCTGTCTGGATGCAGCTCGGCGAGAGCGCCGGCTTCGCTGCCGCGCTTGCGGTGAAAGGCAAGACAACGCCCGCTGCGCTCGATCCCGACCTTTTGACCCGCAAGCTCGCCACCAGCCGCGTGACGATCACTTTCTTCAACGATCTCGCCGTCGCCTCCGACGATCCCTGCGTGCCCGCTGCGCAATACTTCGGCACCAAAGGCTTCTTCGCCAGCTATGACGCTAAGCTCATCGAACCGCTCACCGAGGCTCTGCGCAGCGTGTGGCTTGATGGGTTCAAACAACTCCAGCAGGGAACGCTCGACGCATCGAAGCTCGCGATTGCCGTCCACGCGGCGGAGTCAAAGGAATCACCGTCCACCGGCGAACAGCGCGCGGACTTTCTGTTTCGGCTCTGGAAGGAACTCAACGGCCAGACTCCAGAATCCCGAAAGCCAACGTCAGCTTCCCCTCCGTCCCCCAAGCTGCGCATCCTGCCGCTCGGCGACAGCGTCACGCGCGGTTCTTATTCCGGTCTTGCGCTGAAGGACGGCAAAGCCATCGGCCTGCCAAATCCCGACGGAGGCGGTTATCGCAAGCCGCTGCAGGACCGGCTTCGCGCGGCGGGCGTGGCGTTCGATTTCGTCGGTGAGCTGAGCTATGGCGCATTCGGGCGCGAAGGTGTCGTTGATGCTTCGTTCGATCCCGATCATCACGGGCTCGCAGGCTTTGGGAATGGCAACATCCTCACGGGGGGCACGGTGCCGACTCCGGCGGATGTGCTTGCCGCGCTCGGTGCCGAAAAAGTCACCGTGCCCGGCATCGTCCCGGTGCTGGAGAGACAGCAGCCTGACATCATCCTGCTCATGTCCGGCACGAACGGCTTCGATGCATCGGCGCGCGACAAACTCATCCGCACGATCGGTGAGCACAGCATGGCGCACCTTTTCGTCGCGACCATTCTTCCACAAAAATCCCCGCGTGCCGGATGGGAGAAGGTGGATGCCTACAACGCCTCGCTGCCCGCCATCGTTGATGAGCAGAAGAAAGCCGGACGGCGCATCACACTCGTGGACATGCACGCTGCGATCACTGCGGATGATCTGCTGCCCGATGGCGTTCACCCGACAAAAGCCGGCATGGAGAAAATGGCGGGCGTGTGGTTCGCGGCGATCGAGACTTCACTTCGGAACGGCGTCCCCAACAAATGAAATCTTCATCCAACATGAAAACAGAACGTCACTCCGCCAGTCGGCACACCCTGATCTTCATCAGCCTCATTTCCGCAGCGTGGTTTGTTTGCGGCACCGTTTCGGCAGCCGTGCTCGAAGCCGACCTCTGCGTTTACGGCGGCACCAGTGGCGGTGTGGCTGCGGCGGTGCAAGGCGCCCGCATGGGGAAATCGGTCGTGATCGTCGAGCCGGGGCGGCATCTCGGTGGCATGACAAGTGGCGGCTTGAGCGCCGTGGACATCGGCGATCCGCGCAGCGTCGGCGGCATTGCGCGTGAGTATTTCACGAAGCTCGCGGCGACGGCGGGAGTCACGCTGGCATGGGACAAGGCGTTTGAGAGCAAGGGCGGCGGTCCCGGCACGGGCGGCGCGTATGCCATCGAACCGCACAAGGCGGAGCAGGTCTTCGATGACATGGCGCGGGCGGCGGGCGTGAAGGTGCATTTCAATGCGCGGCTTGCTTCGGTGAAGAAGGAGGGTGCGCGCATCACGGAGATCGCCACGGAAGACGGCACTGTGTTCCGCGCGAAGATGTTCATAGACGCCACTTATGAAGGCGATCTCATGGCGAAGGCAGGCGTGAGCTACACGCTCACGCGCGAGGGAAATGGGAAGTATGGCGAGAGCAGCAACGGCATTCATTACGAGCCCAAATACCAGCCGCGCACGGGGCATCTGATGCCCGGATCGAATGGCCGCGTGAAAGGCGGCCAGGGCGTCTGGGATCGGGATTTTCCCCTCGATCCGCATGTGATCGAAGGTGACCCGAAGAGCGGATTGCTGCCTCTCATTCAAGAAGGCGAGCCTGGCAAGCCCGGCGATCCTGCGCCCGGCGTGCAGGCGTATTGCTATCGCCTCTGCCTGAGCATGGCGGCGGATCGCATGCCCATCGCGCCGCCGCCCGGCTACGATGCGAAGCGATACGAGATCGTCGTCCGCTTCATCGAGGCATGCATCGCGAATGGCGATGACATGGATCTGCGCTGGTTCTCCAAATACGACGCGTTGCCGAACGAGAAGTGGGACTTCAACACGGCGACTTTCGGCGGCAATCTGCCCGGTGCGTCGCACGCATGGCCGGAGGCGAGCCATGCGGAGCGCGAGAAAATCGCGAAGGAGCACGAGAACTACCACCGCGGCCTGCTGCACTTCCTCGCCACCGATCCGCGGGTGCCGGCGAAGGTGCGCGCCGACATGCAGCGCTTTGGTTTGCCGAGGGACGAGTTCACCGACAACGGCGGCTGGCCGCATCAGCTCTACATCCGCGAAGCACGCCGCATGGTGAGCGACCTCGTGATGACGGAACATCACACCTTTGGAAAACAGATCGCACCGAAGCCGGTCGGCCTCGGCAGCTACGGCACGGACACGCATGAGGTCCGCCGCATCGTGAAAGACGGCGTGGTCACGCGCGAGGGGAAGACCGGCGGCGGGCGCGGCGGTTTCGGCCCGTATCAGATCGGCTACGGGACCATCGTGCCGAAGCAGAGCGAGTGCGAGAATCTGTTTGTCACCTTTGCCCTTAGCGCGAGTCACACCGCGTTCAGCAGCATCCGCATGGAGCCGGTGTTCATGGGCACGAGCCAAAGCGCCGCCACCGCCGCCGCTTTGGCGATTGATGACGGCGTGCCAGTGCAGGCCGTGGATTACGCGAAGCTCAGGAATCGCCTTCTCGCGGACAAACAAATCCTCGGCGTGCCAGTCGGCCGTAGTGACACCATTGTGGCCAAACCGATGACGATTCCTCCGCCTATGCTCTTAAAGAGCGCGGCAAAACCGGAGGATGTGAACGGCAAGTCGTATGACCTCGTCATCATCGGCGGCACGCCGGGCGGGATCGCGTGTGCGGTGCGAGCGGCTCGCGACGGGCTGAAGGTGCTGCTCGTCAATCACACGCAGCATCTCGGCGGCATGCTCGCGAACGGCCTCGGCGTCTGGGACACGATGTATGACGGGCGCCGTTCGCCCATTTACGACGAACTGCGGCAGGGGATTTTCGATCATTACCGCGACACCTATGGCGCGGGCTCGTCGCAGCACCGGGCGGCCTTGCCGGGGCCGCGCAATGAATCGTCGCCGCGTGGCTATTTCGAGCCGCGCGTGGCGGAACTGGTCGTCGAAAGGCTCGTCGCGCAGGAGCGAAACATCACGGTGCTGAAGGGCTATTACGCTGCTGAAGTGGAGCGGGAGGGCCGGCTGATCCGGGCCGTCACTTTGCGCGAATTCAAAGGCGCGAAAATGCTGCGCGTTTCCGCCGCTGTCTTTGCCGACTGCACCTATGAGGGCGACCTGATGGCGGCCGCCAAAGTGCCGTATCGGGTGGGCCGCGAGGCGCGCGCCGAATTCGACGAGCCACATGCCGGCGTGATCTTCGCGGAATCTAAAGGCGGCCAGGATTCGTTTAGCAAGTTTCCCCGCGATGCCATCGAGGGGCGGCTCAATTTGCGCGGCTTCCGCATCACCACGGGCCGCATATTTCCCGGCGGCACCGGCGACGGAGATGCCGCCGTGCAGGCTTACAATTTCCGCCTCTGCCTGACGCGCGATCCGGCGAATCGGATTCTGCCGGAGAAGCCCGCCAACTATCGGCGCGAGGATTTTCTCGGCAGGAAAACGGTCGGCACCGGAGGCGGCCCGAACAGCAAGGGCTCGAGCAACGATGGCAAGCTGCCGGGGCAAAATCACGCCTATCCCGAGGGTGACTGGACGGTGCGCGAAGCCATCACGCGGCGGCACCTCGAGTATGCGCTCGGCTGGATGTATTTCGCGCAGAACGACGAATCGGTCCCGCTGGAATTGCGCGAGAGGAATCGGCAGTTCGGTTTGCCCAAGGATGAATTCACCGACAACGGCCATGTGCCTTACGAGATGTATGTGCGCGAGGCACGCCGGCTGACGGGCCGCTACATCTTCACCGAGCACGATGGCAAACCCGCGCCCGGCCTGGCCCGCCCGCCGATCCACGCGGACAGCATCGCGATCACGGAGTGGCCGATGGATTCGCACGAATGCACCAGTCGCAAAGGCCCGGAGGGCGGCGACGACGGGAAGGTGCTGCTGAGCGAGGAGACGCGGCCCGGCCAGGTGCCGTATCGCTGCCTGCTCTCGCCGGAACTGGACAACCTGCTCGTGCCGGTGTGCGTCTCGGCCACGCACGTCGGCTGGGGCACCATCCGCCTGGAGCCGACATGGATGAACATCGCCGAAAGCGCCGGCTGCGCGGCCGCGCTTGCGGTGAAAGGCAAGACAACGCCCGCTGCGCTCGATCCCGATGTTTTGATCCGCAAGCTGGCCACGAGCCGTATGATGATCACTTTCTTCAACGATCTCGACGTCGCCTCCGACGACCCGCGCATCGCGGCCGCGCAGTATTTCGGCACGAAGGGGTTCTTCGCCGATTACAATGCGCGACTCGACGAACCGCTCACCGAAGCCGTCCGCGCCGCGTGGCAGGAAGGCTTCGACAAACTCCAAGCAGGCACGCTGGACCCGAGGCAACTCGCGCAGACCCTTCACGCTGCCGAAGCGCTAACCGCGCCAGACACGAAGGGGACGCGTGGCGCGTTCTTGTTGACGCTTTGGAAATCGCTCTCTCTCCGCGCCAAGGAATGAATCACCCCCGCGTGAAAATCCCTCACATCATTTTACTCTTCGCCGGCCGCAGTTTTGTCAGTCTCCTTCACGCCGCTGGCATCCCTGATTCGCCAAAGAATGTCCGCTCCACCGAATCTTCGCCCGCCCACCTTCTTGGGGAGTGTGACGACTCGGCGGAGAATAGAAGCGGCTACCGCATCTGCCCGCGGCAAGAACGGGCACTGAAACCTTTCGCGCCGCCAGTCGCATCGGTTCCCCAACCAGTGAAACCCACCCTCACCCTCATCATCGCTCTGTTAATCGCTCCGCTTACCGCGTTGGCGCAATCCAAAGATGAAGTCGAAATCGCCAAGAAAGCCGCCGCACTCGGTTGGCAAAACGCACCCGAGGAACAGTCGCGCATCTTCGAAGCCGCCCGATTCGTGGATGCCAACGAGTGCCAGACTGTGATCCCGGCCGCACGCAACAGCAGCGGACTCAGCCGCGATCGAATTCTCGCCGACCTCCCCGAAACAGGCGCGGCGTTTGGCAAGGCAGCCAAAGCCAAGCTCAACGGTAAGGGCGAATGGTAAACCTCACCTCCCACCAACATGAAACTCGTCTTCATCCTCTCCTCGTTCGTTTTTCTTCAAGCATTGTCCAGCATTGCCGCCGAGCCATTGTTTGAAAAGCAAGGCCTCTTCATCGTCGGTGATGACCGAGCTTATCAGCTCTATCACATTCCCGGTGTCGTCGTGACGGCCAAGGGTACCGTGCTCGCCTGGTGCGAGGCGCGAAAACATGCCGCGGGCGTCAGCGATTGGGATGACATCCGCATCCTACTCCGCCGATCCACGGATGATGGAAAGACCTGGAGCGCACCGCAGAGCATAGCCAACGTGGAAGGGACCAAGACCAAGAACCCCCTCGCGCTGAAGATGAACGTCGATCCAACTGCGGTGACGTATAACAATCCCGTGCTCATCGCGGATAAGGACGGCAGCGTTTACATGCTCTTCTGCCTCGAATACGAGCGCTGCTTCTATCAACGCAGCGATGACGATGGCGTAAGCTGGAGCAAGCCCGCGGAGATCACGTCCGCGTTCGATGCTTTCAAGAAAGACTACGATTGGAAGGTGCTCGCGACGGGGCCGAATCACAGCATCCAGCTCAAGACAGGTCGCCTGGTGGTGCCGGTGTGGCTTTCCACCGGCACAGGCGAAACCGGGCATCGCCCCAGTGTCACCTCGACAATCTATAGCGACGATCGGGGCAAGACCTGGAAGGCGGGCGAGATCGCCGTGCCCTGCACCGATAAATGGATCAACCCCAGTGAAACCGTCGCCATAGAACTCAAAGACGGTCGGGTCATGCTCAACGTGCGCAGCGAATCCAAGGCTCATCGCCGCCTCGTCACCACAAGTCCCGACGGGGCGACGAACTGGAGCACACCGAAGTTTGACGATGCATTGCTCGAACCCATCTGCATGGGTGGCATCGTGCGCTACAACTATGACGGCCAAAGCCTCATCCTGTTTTCCAATCCGCATAACTTGGAGAAAGCGAAGAGCAAAGCCGAAGCCGGCAAGAACCGCGACCGCAAGAACGTCAGCGTGAAAATCAGTCGTGATGAAGGCCAGACGTGGCCCGTGGACAAAGCCATCGAGCCTGGCCCCAGCATGTATTCCGACCTCGCCGTCACCAACTCCGGCACCATCCTGTGTTTCTACGGATGCAAAGGCGACGGCACCGGCGTCGCAGCCTTTGCTGGCGGCAGACTCACCCTCGCACGCTTCAATTTGGAATGGCTAACCGCACCATGAAACTCAGGCTATGTTGCTTCGCACTCCATTTTTAGCGGCTGGTATGACCGCCACCGTGGCAGCCGTCGCTGCAGATTTTACGTTACGTTGGTCCCAACTGCCGGCACTGCCCGACGCCGAGGGCTTTGCCTCGCCTTATGGCGGAATCAGTCACGGGGCACTCATCGTCGCGGGCGGGGCGAACATCACGGACGATAAATGGGCCACGCCGCCCACCAAGCAGTGGTATGACCCGGCCTTTGTGCTGGAGCGGCCAGATGGCACATGGAAGAGCGGATTCAAGCTGCCACGCGTCTGCGGTTATGGCGTTTCCGTGAGCGTGGACGATCGCTTGATTTGTATCGGCGGGAGCGACTCGAAACAGCATTTCGCCGACGTTTTCAGCCTCGAATGGAAAGACGGCGCGTTGCAGACAAGAAAGCTGCCGGCTCTGCCAGTGCCGTGTGCGAACGGTTGCGGCGCGCTGATGGGCCGCACGATTTATGTGGCCGGGGGAATCGAAACGCCAATGTCCACGGAGGCGCTGAAAACATTCTGGGCGCTGAACATGGATTCGTTGGAAGCCGGTTGGCAGAAGCTGGAGCCGTGGCCCGGTCCCGCGCGAATGTTGGCGGTGGCGGGTGTGCGCGAGGGTTCGTTCTACCTTTTCAGCGGTACGGATCTCCACGCTGACGCCGAGGGAAAACCGGCCCGCGAATATTTGCGCGATGCCTATCGCTTCACGCCGGGCGAAGGCTGGAAGCGACTCGCGGATTTGCCGCGTGCTGCCGTGGCGGCACCCTCGCCTGCCCTCGCCAGCGACTCGGGCCTCGTGGTCATCAGTGGTGACGATGGGATGAATACCGCGTTTCAGCCGGTGAAAGAGCATCCGGGTTTTCCGCGCAACGCGCTGCTCTACGCGCCGGAGTCGGACACATGGAGCCTGCTACCGGAGACCCCGCTTTCCCGCGCCACGGTGCCGGTAGTGACGTGGAAAGACCGCTTCGTCATCCCCAATGGTGAAACACGTCCGCGGGTGCGCACGCCTGAGGTCTGGTCCGTGCAAGTTCCGGAACAACCATGAGCGCAGGCTCTCCAATCCGCTTTGCCTGGTTCGTCGTCGCGCTGCTGTTTCCCGTGGCGCTGCTGAACTACCTCGACCGGCAGATGCTCGCGACGATGAAGGGCTCGATGGTAGCCGACATCCCAAGCATGGCCAGCCGGGCGGACTGGGGCTTTGCGTTGGGATCGTTTAAGTGGACCTATGCGGTGCTGAGTCCGGTGGGTGGCTATCTCGCGGACCGCTTCAGCCGCCGCCATGTCATCTGCGTGAGCTTGCTGGCGTGGACGGTGGTGACGTGGATGACCGGGCATGTCTCGACTTTCCACGAACTCGTCGCGACGCGGGCGCTGATGGGTATCAGCGAGGCTTTTTACATTCCTGCCGCGCTGGCGCTCATCACGGAACACCACCTCGGCGCGACCCGCTCGAAAGCCGTCGGCGTTCATCAGGCGGGCATCTCGCGCCCCGACCAACGCGCCACCGGCTACGGCCTCATGAATCTCTTTAGCACCAGTTGCGGCGGCTTTGGTGATTGGGGCTTTGGCTTTCTGCGTGACCGGCAGGTGCCGCTAAATCTAATTTTCGGTGCGTTTGCTGGAATCGCGTTGCTCTCACTCCTCATCGTCCTGCTCATCCGGCCAGGCGCGACCGAACCCACTTCACCGCCCTGAGCGATGAATGCCGCCCCTCCCATACCCCTCATCGGAGCCGTCGAAGCCGGTGGCACCACGTTCCTGCTGCCGACCGGCACTGGGCCTGATGATTTGCGCGAGGTGGAGCGCATTCCGACGACTTCGCCAGCGGAGACGCTGCGGCGTTGTGCCGAGTATTTTGAAGCCGCCCGGGCAAAACATGGACCACTGGCGGCACTGGGTGTCGGGACCTTTGGTCCGGCTGGGCTTGACCCCGCGCAGCCGGACTGGGGATTCATCACCACGACACCCAAGCCGGGCTGGCAGCAGACCGATGTGGCTGGCTACTTCCACCGCTCTCTTGGCGTGCCGGTGGCATTCGACACGGATGTGAATGCGGCGGCGCTGGGCGAATGGAAATGGGGTGCGGGCCGTGGCTGCGAAGTGCTGCTTTACCTTACCGTTGGCACGGGCATCGGCGGCGGGGTGACCTTCCACGGACAGCCTCTTCACGGGCTCCTGCATCCAGAGATGGGCCACATCCCCATCTGGAAACCGACTGCGCTCGCAGCCTTCCCCGGAGTCTGTCCATGGCATGGGGATTGTCTCGAAGGTCTAGCCAGTGGACCTGCCATCGCCGCACGTTGGGGCAGGACCGCAAGCGAACTGCCCCCGGAACACGAGGCATGGGAGGTGGAGGCGGAATGCCTGGCGGCGGCGTGTGCCGGGTTTGCCTGCACGCTCAGCCCGCATCGCATCATCCTCGGCGGAGGGGTGATGGAGGCTCCCGGTTTGCTCGCAAAGGTGCAGCAAAAATCCGCCACACGACTCAACGGCTATCTCCAACATCCAGCCATCACCCAGCGCATGGCGGAGTTCATCACCGCCCCCGGCCTCGGCAACCGCGCGGGGATCCTCGGCTCGCTCGCGCTGGGGATGGCCCGAGCCACTTCCCGGAATCAAGAACCCACTTCACTATGAAAAAATCAAACGTCCGCAAACTCGTGCTTCTCTCCGCCCTCCTACTCCCACCGCTCACCGCGCTGGCGCAATCCAAAGATGAAGTCGGCATCGCCAAGAAAGCCGCCGCACACGGCTGGCAAAACGCGCCGTCGGAGAAGAAGGCGCTTTGGCCGCAGCACAAGGAATCCTTGAAAATTCTCGACATCTCTGAGGAAACGAATCGCCCCGTCGTCATCGAGCAAGGTACGCCTGCCCGCAAACGCATGGCTGCCATCGTCGCCGTGTCGCCATTGACGAAGGAAGTGCCGGGCAAAGCGAGCGCTGCGCCTGCAAGTGAGCCGGTGCATTTGGCGAAGGATGCCAAGGCGGAGGAAGTGAACGGGAAGTCGTATGATCTCGTCGTGGTCGGCGCGACAGCCGGTGGAGTCGCGTGTGCGGTGCGTGCGGCGCGGGAGGGATGCAGCGTGTTGCTCGTGCAGCATAATCGGCACATCGGCGGGATGCTCGCGAATGGACTGATGCAGTGGGATGCGCTTTACGGCGGCCCGCGCGCGCCGCTTTTCAGCGAGCTGCTGGGCAACATCGAGAAGGACGCTGTGGCCCGCTTCGGCAGGGACTCGGCGAGTCATCAGATCCTCCGCTGCACGCACGAGCACTATCCGGTCAGTTGGGTGGAGCCGCATGTGATGGAGCGCGAGTGCAACCGTCTCTTCGCGGGTGAGAAAAATCTCACGCTGCTGCTGGAGCATTATCCTGTGGAGGTCGAACGCGACGGCGCGCTGCTGAAGAGCGCAACATTGCGAGCGTATGGCACGACCAGGGACATCACGGTGAAGGCGGCCATGTTTGCCGATGCCACGTATGAAGGCGATTTGTTTGCCCTCGCCAAGGTGCCGTATCGTGTCGGACGTGAAGCCCGCGCGGAATACAATGAGCAGCACGCGGGAAAGGTTTTCGTCAATATCGACCACAGCCCGCCGCAGTCAGTCGCCGCAGAGGGACTGAACATCCGCACTTGGAACGCGCATCAGGGCAGCATGGACCCGACGAGCCCCTTCACCGCCGACAACGCCGTGCAGGCCTACAACCACCGTTTCTGTGTCACGAAAGATCCTGCGAACCGCATTATGCTCACCGAGCCGCCGCCGGGCTACAAACGCGAGGAGTATGTGAACTACGAGCGCAAGAGCATCGCCGGGAATACGGGGCCTGGATTGAAGTCGCACATGAACAGCCCCATCCTGCCGGGCGAAAACCACGGCTACCCCGAAGGTTCGTGGGCGGAGCGCGAGAAGATCATCGAGCGACACAGGAACTTCGGCCTTGGCCTCATTTGGTTTTTGCAGAACGACGAGTCCATGAAGGCGAAGTGGGAATCGTTTCGCGTGTGGGGTCTGCCAAAGGATGAGTTCCCCGACAACGGACACATCCCCTATGAAATGTATGTGCGCGAGGCCCGCCGCATCGTCGGACGGCATGTCATCACCGAGCACGACGGAATGCCTGCCAAGGACTACGCACGCACGCCGATTCAGCCGGACAGCATCGCGGTGACGGACTGGTATATGGACAGCCACGCCTGCACGACCGACTCGCGGCCCGGCTTCAAATACGACGGCAAACTCATCCTCACCGAAGAGTCGCGCCCGATGCAGATCCCCTATCGCGCTTTGTTGCCGCAGGGCGTGGACAATCTGCTCGTCCCCGTCTGCCTCAGCGCGACTCACATCGCGTGGGGCGCGATCCGGCTGGAACCCGTGTGGATGCAGACCGGCGAAGCGGCGGGCTGGGCGGCTGCGTTGTCAAAGACGCATCACACCACGCCAGGCAATCTCGATGCTGGGCTCCTCGTGCGCACGCTGGTCGAGAAGCGGAATCTAGTGAGCTTCTTCAATGAACTGAAAGTGGACGCCGATGACGCACGCATCCCCGCCGCGCAGTATTTCGGCACGCAGGGGTTCTTCTCCAGCTATGACGCGCGGCTGGATGAACCTCTCACCGAGGCCGTCGCCGTACTTTGGCAGGATGCCTTCAAACAACTCCGGCAAGGCACCCTGGATCCCGCCCAACTCGCCGCCGCCATCCATGCCGCCGAACAGAAACAATCGCCGTCTTCGGGTAAGAAGCGCGGGGAGGTGCTGCTCGAAATGTGGAAGGCAACCCAAACTTTTGGACAGAAAAATTAGGGACAGAAAAATGGGAGAAGAATGATTTCCTTAGCACCTGCACCGCTTGAATTTTTTTGTCTGCAATCTTCCTGTCCAAACTCCCCAAAGCCGCCGATTTTCCAAACTGATTCCATCCCGTTCCTCATGAAACCCAGCATCCCATTTTTGAAGCCGCTCCTTTTCCTGCTGCTCGCCACATTCACCTCGCAAGCAGCGAGCCTGCCCCCCGCGCAGTCGGAGTCCGCGGGAAAGAACGTTCGCGCTTTTTTTGATGCACACTGCACCGATTGCCACGATGCGGAGACGAAGAAGGGCGGGCTCGATCTCACTGCACTGAAGCAGGACTTTGCCAATCCGGACACCTTCGCGCTCTGGGTGAAGCTGCATGATCGCGTGGCCGATGGTGAGATGCCGCCGAAGAAGAAAGAGCAGCCCGCGCCCGCCGTGCGGAAGACATTTCTCAGCGGAGTGAGCGTAGTCTTGAAAAGCGCGGAACGCGCGCGCGCGACGGAAGCGGGACGCACGTCCGTGCGGCGCATGAATCGCGTGGAATACGAGAGCGCCCTGCGCGATCTGCTCGCACTGCCGCTGCTGCGCGTGAAGGAATTGCTGCCGGAGGATGGCCAGCAGTTCGGCTTCGACAAGGTCGCCGGTGCGCTCGACATCTCGCACATCCAGATGTCGAAGTATTTGCAGGCGGCGGACTTCGCGTTGCGGCAGGCGGTGGTGAAGGCGGGGAGCCGTCCCGAGACGAAGACGTGGCGCGAGCCGGCGGCGCAGCAGGACTCGGCCCGCGCTGCCATTGCCGTTCATTGTGCTGCGCCGCTCAAAGGGCGCGACCTCGCGCCCGGTCTGAGGACGCATATCGTCGGCAATCCGGAGAAGGACTACGGCAACACCTACCGGGCGGCGACTTTCAATGGCGAAGCGGATTCCGTCGCGGTGCTCACCGGTGTCATCGGCGCGCATCAGCCCGAGGGGATTCAGATCGACCATTTCAAACCGACGGTTCCGGGCTGGTATCGCGTGAAGTTTTCCACATGGAGCCTGCGCTGGGAGCGCACCAAAGCTGTGCCGGCGGTCCGCGGCCTGGTGCGGAACTTCACGGTCTTTGGTCCGCCCTATTTCAAGAACGCTGCGGGCAAGTGGGAGTTCACGCCATTCCCGGAGGAGAAAGCTGATGCGGGCCGGATGGAGAATGTCGAATTCTACGGCGAGACGGAAACGACGCAGATCATCCGCGCATCGCTCAAGGGTGAGGTGATCGGTTTCTTCGATTCACCCTCGCTGAAGCCGAAGGTGCATGAGTTCAAAGTCTGGCTGAATCCGGGCGAGCGCATCTCTTTGCATGCGATGACGCTGCCGGCAACGGGTGCGCGGAACGGTGGCCAGAGCAATGGCGTGCTCACCTATGAGGGCCCGGGCGTCGCGTACGATTGGTTCGAGGTGGAAGGCCCGCTCATCGAGCAATGGCCGCCTGCGAGTCAGCAGCGACTGTTTGGTGAAAAGCCGCCGAGTGCGCATCCGCGGCCCATGCTCGCGGGTGTGCCGACCGTCCAGTCGGGTGAGACGGTCAAACTTCCGATCGATTCGCTGAAGGAAGCCGGTCAACCCGCCGGCACCGAGCGTCTGCTCAATGTGAATGGAACCACGACGGCGCAGGTGAACTGCGCTGTGGCCGGTGAATACGAAGTCGCAGTCACGGCCTCCGAGACACCCGCAGGCGATGAAGCCGCGAAGATGCGGCTTCTCGCCGACGGCATCGAGATGCCGCATGCCAGATTCACCGTCGATGCTCCACGCAGTGCGGCGAAGATCTATCGTGCGAAATTCCGCGTCGAGAGTCCCGGGCCGGTCACTCTTGGAGTCGAGTTTCTGAACGATTTCCTCGACGAGAAAAACGCGGACCCGCAGCGTCGCGATCGCAATCTCTTCCTCGGCGGCATCGAAGTGAGCGCAGCAAAATCCGCGGGTACCGTGGCCGCGTCTGCAACCACGCCCAGTGCGGAATCCCATCGGAGTCTGTTGCTCAGTTTCGCCACGACGGCTTTCCGCAGGCCGGTAGCCGCCGATGAGATTGCACCTTACGCGGCGATCATCGAAGCGCAGCTTGCGCGCGGCATCAGCTTCGAGGAGGCGATGCTCGCGGGATATAAGGCTGTCCTTTGTTCGCCGGATTTCCTCCTCATCGGTCTCGAATCCGGCGTGCCGCAACCCGCAAAGAAAGTCCCGGCGAAACTCGGCGACTACGCGCTCGCCTCGCGTCTGTCCTTCTTCCTGTGGAATTCGTTGCCCGATGCCACGCTGCTCGATCTCGCGGCGAGGAACACCCTGTCCAAGCCCGCCACGCTCAAGGCCCAGGTTGAGCGCATGCTCGCTGATCCACGCTCCGAGCGCTTCGTCGAACACTTCCTCGACGAATGGCTGGAGTTGAAGAAGATCGATTTCACCACGCCCGATCCGAACCTCTATCCCGAGTATGACCCGTGGCTGCACGACTCGATGCTCGCCGAGACTCGCGCTACTTTCCGCCGGATGCTCACGCAAAATCTCGGTGTCCGCGAAGTCATCGCGTCCGACACTCTGCTCATCAACCAACGCCTCGCGGAACTCTACGGCATCCGCGGTGTGAATGGCGCTGACCTGCGCGAAGTCAAAGTCCCCGCCGGCACGCCGCGCGGCGGATTCCTCACCCAGGCCGCCGTGTTGAAAGTCACCGCCAACGGCACCGCCACCTCGCCCGTGTTGCGCGGCGTGTGGGTCATGGAGCGCATCCTCGGCATCCCGCGCCAACCGCCGCCGCCGAACATTCCCGCCGTCGAGCCCGATGCCACTGGAGCCGTCACCATCCGCCAGATGATCGAGCAACACCGCGCAGACGCCGCCTGCGCATCGTGCCACGCGAAGATGGATCCGCCGGGATTCGCGCTGGAAAATTTCGACGTCATCGGTGGCTGGCGCGAACGCTACCGCCTCGCTGGTCAGCCGAAGAAAACACGCAAGGGCAAGGAGGTCATCGAGGAACCATCCATCGAAGTCATCAGCGATGCAGCGAGTCGTCGCAATCGCGTGAAGCTGCGTCTCGGCTCCGAGGTGGATGCCGCCGGCGAACTCGCCGACGGGCGCAAGTTTGCCGACGTTACCAGCTTCCGCGCGCTCCTGCTGCAAAACGAAGACTCCCTCGCCGGCAACGTCGCGCGCCAGCTCATCATCTACGCCACTGGAGCCGGCATTCGCTTCTCCGATCGCGAAGCCATCGAGGCCATCATCTCGAAAACCAAACCCGCGCACCACGGCCTGCGTTCGCTCGTGCAGGAAGTCGTGGCGAGTGAACTTTTCCAAACCAAGTAATCCCCAAGCCATGACCCACATCGCCCGCGTCCCGCTCTCACGCCGCACCTTTCTCCGCGCATCCGGTGCCGCGCTCGCCCTGCCATTTCTCGACGCCATGCGTCCCGTTTTCGGCAAAGACACCGTCGCCGCGCCGCGCCGCATGATGGCCATCTGCACGAACCTCGGTGTGCTGGAGCGACACTTCTACCCCGCCGAAACCGGACGCGATTACGCGCTCACTCCCTATCTCGAAGCGCTCAAGGATTTCCGCGAGCACTTCACCGTGTTCTCCGGCACGTCGCATCCCGATGTCACGGGCGGCCATTCCGCCGAGGCAACGTACCTCACCGCAGCGCCGCACCCCGGCACCGCATCTTTCCGCAACAGCATCTCGCTCGATCAGTTTGCCGCGGAACGCATCGGCCATCAGACCCGCGTCTCCGCGCTGCCGCTCGTCGTTTCAAAGAGCGGCAATCAATCGCTCTCGTTCACGTCCAGCGGAGTCATGCTGCCCGCCGAGCGCAGTCCCGCGCAGGTCTTTAAGGCGCTCTTCGTCGCTGGTGATGCCGGTTCCGTGGAAAAGCAGGTCGAGCAACTCCGCACCGGACGCAGCATCCTCGACGCAGTCGCGGATCGCGCCGCCGCCTTGCAGAAGCAACTCGGCAGCGCCGATCGTGCGCAACTTGATCAATACTTCACCGCCGTGCGCGAGGTGGAGCGCCGCCTCGTCATCGCCGAGGAATGGGAGCGCAAACCCAAGCCCAAGGTGGATGCGCCGCCGCCGAAGGACGGCGAATATCTCCTCGAGAAACTCGGCGCGATGTATGACCTCGCGCATCTCGCCTTTGCCACCGACAGCACGCGGCTCATCACCTTGCTCGTGAAGCTCGACGGCTTCAGCGAGCACATCCCGGGAGTGAGCAGCGAGAGCCACAACCTCTCCCACCACGTCGGCCGCGAGGACAAACTCAAGGAATTGAAGAACCTCGAACTCGCCGAATTCCAGCAGCTCAACGAGCTGCTGGCGCACTTGAAATCCAGCGCGGAAGGCAGCGCCACCCTGCTCGACCGCACGCAAATCCTCTACGGCAGCAATCTCGGCAACGGCAACAACCACGACACGAAAAACATGCCGATGCTGCTCGCAGGCGGCGGCTACAAGCACGGCCAGCACCTCGCTTTCGACAAACAGAACAACGAACCGCTGCCCAATCTCTTCGTCTCCATGCTCCAGCGCCTCGGGATCGAGAGCGACAAGTTTGCCTCCTCCAAAGGCACGATGCGCGGGCTGGAGATGACATGATTTTGCTCTCGTCCACGCTGGCATTGTGAGGCGGGTTGGGAAGTGAACACAGGCAACTCGCTGCCGGGGGATCGGGCGGGTCTGCCAGGACTTCATGGTGAGTGGAGCGGCTGTCCGCGTTGTCTATGCCGAGCACCATCCCGCGCCGGAGGCCTGTCCTAATACGACTATGCCTGAAATCAGGTGGGGTTGCGTAGCGTAGCTTTCCTGAGCTGCGCGGGTGGTTCCGTACGCGAAGCCTCGTTTTGCGCAGCTCTGGAGAGCTGCGTTACTTTCCAGTCACGCGCCGCCAGCTAGCAACAGGATTGTACTAGTCGTATAACCCGTCGTTGTGTCATCGCGGCGGGGCTATTCCCATAGCCGGCAATCGTCGCAGACAGAATCAACGAAACGCGTCCAGCGGCGAGAAGCGACTTCGTCCGGCCAACCGATCCATCCTCACGCCAGCGGTCATCTCGGTCACGACACCGGATTGGAACCCTGCGCCCGGCACCACGCACGCCACATCTGTCGGCAGGCATTCTCCATATTCCGGGCGAAACGCGGGCCGTCCATGAATCGGCTGGCCTTCATTCGATCCCGAAGCGTCCCCCGCAGCGCCGCCAAGCGAGGCAGATCTCCCGCGAGTTCCCTGGCCAGCGTCACGTATGCCTCGTCCGAATCGGCGACGAACTCCGGCATCCCGCACGCTGAGAGGATGCTCAGCCCGATCCTCGACACGGTCACACTCCCCGGCAGCGTGAGCACGGGGATGCCCATCCAGAGCGCCTCGCACGTTGTCGTCCCGCCGTTGTATGGGAATGGATCCAGCGCGATGTCGATCCGCTCAAACAACCCGAGGAACTCGGCGCGCGGCAGCATCGCAACCATTTCCACCCGGTCCGGTGTGACGCCTTCTGCCTCCATCAAGCCCTGCACTCTCGCCCGGGTCTCGCCTAATGGGCATTGCAGCAAAAGCCGCGATCCCTCCACTGCCCGCATCACTCCCGCCCATCGACGCAATACCGCGCCGTTCACTTTGCAGAAGTTGTTCAGGCAGCCAAATGTGACTCGCCCGGAGCGCAACGCCGGCAACTCACCCGGCAGCGGAAATTCATCGATCGGATCGTAGCAGAACCACGAGTCGGGCAACTGCACCGGCTCCTCCACCGACGCCGACCACGCGGCGCCCTCCGGCTCCATGCAGGCGTCCGTGAGCCGGTAATCCATCGCCTCCAGTCCGGTGCTCCCGGGATACCCCAGCCACGCCACCTGCACCGGCGCCGGCTTGCGCGCGAACAACCGCAGCCGGTTGTCCGCCATGTGCTGGGTCAGGTCCACCAGGATGTCGATCCCGTCCTCGCGAATCTGTTGCGCCAGCGCCTCGTCACTTCTGCCCAGCACATCCCTCCAAGCATCCGCCGACTTTCTCAACCGCGCCGTCATCGGATCCGGACGCTTCACGCTCGAATAACACCAGATTTCAAAATCGCTGTGATCGTGGGCCTCAAGCAGTGGCGTCAGAAAATGGCAGATCACGTGACGCCAGAAATCCGGAGAGACATAGCCAATGCGCAGCCGACGCTCCGGGCTGCGATCATTCGCATGCGGCAGGACGAATTGCCTGGGCGGTTCGGCGAACCGCTGACTCCAGACCCGGTGCTCGGCTGCGATGCTCCGCCCGTCATGTTCGGGATGGAAATGCAGACTGTAGATCAGATTGCTGTGCAGCATCGCCCCGCCAGGCTGGAGCTGCTGCGCCCGACGATATGCGGTCACGGCTTCATCGAGCTGCCCCTGGTCCTTGAACACATTGCCAATATTGCTGTGGGTCATCGCCCCGTCCGGGCTGAACTGCAGCGCCTTTTGGAAAGCGGCCATCGCTTCCGCCAGCCGGCCCTGCTCCTTGAACACATTACCCAAATTGTTGTGAGTCGTCGCATCGTCCGGCTTTTGTTCCAGCGCGCGACGATATGCCGCCAGGGCCTCGTCGAAGCGCTTCAGATCCTGAAGCACGTTCCCAAGATTATTCCAGGTCACCACCTCGTCCGGCTTATGTTCCAGTGCGCAGCGATATGCCGCGACAGCTTCGCCAAGCCGCCCCTGGTCCCTGAACAAATTTCCCAGATTGTAGTGGGTCTCCGCCAGGCCGGGCTTCAGTTGCACAGCGCGGCGATACGCGGTGATTGCTTCATCAAAGTGACCCTGGTCCGCGAGCGCAGCGCCCAGATTGCCATGGGCCTCTGCGTAGTCCGGCTTGATCTGGATCGCCCGGCGATACTCAGCGACGGCTCCATCCAACCAACCTTGCTTCCGGAGCGCCACGCCGAGGCCGTTGTACGCCTCCACAAGGTCCGGCTTGAGTTCGAGCGCCCCGCGAAAAGATGCGGAGGCTTCGTCGAGTTTCCCGAGAGCAAGGAGTGCGATGCCCAGATTGTAACACGCCTCGGCGGAGTCCGGTTTGAACTCAACCACGCGGCGATACGCGGCAACCGCTTCGGCACCGCAACCTCGATCCCTGAACGCGCTGGCCAGATTGCCGTGGGCATCCACGCAATCCGGCATCAGTTCGACCGCGCGTCGATACGCCGCTATCGCCTCATCGGCACGACCCAGTTTCTCCAGCGCCACGCCGAGATTGCAATGAAAGGCCGGGGCATCCGGTGCCAGGTCGAGCGCCCGGTGGATCATCTCCACCGCCACGTCGTGACGACCGACCTGATGCGCGATAACTCCCAGCATGTGCAGCGCATCGGCATGCTGCGGTTCCACGGAAAGAATCTGCCGGCAGATGGATTCCGCCTCCGCCAGCCGCCCGCTCCGGTGATTCTGGAGGGCAAGTGCAAGAGCTTCCGGGACGGTCACGACGCCGGATTGGAGCACTGCTTCGCGCACCACGCACGCCACATCTCGCGGTACGCCTGCTCGACATTCCGCGCGAAACGCGACGCGTCCAGCAAGGGGGAATTCCTCATCCGCTCCCGGAGGCCCGATCGCAGTGCGGCAAGCCGGGGCAGTTCGGTGGCAATTTCACGGACCAGCTTCACATACTCCGCCGGTGTACGGGCGATCCAATCCGCCATGCCCAAATTCATCAGCACGCTCGCCATCATCCGCGAACAATATGTCTTCCCGGCCAGCGTGACCACCGGCACGCCCATCCACAGCGCGTGGCAGCCCACCGTGTGACCGCTGTGAGGATGACAATCGAGCAGCACGTCCACCGCCTGGTGCAGCGCCAGATACGCGGAGAGCGCCTGCCGCCCGCGGAATTCGAGCCGCTGAGGATCGATGCCGTGATCACTGAAACACTTCGCGTATCGATGCTGGCACGTCGCCTCGTCCAAGCCAGCCGCCACCAGAAGCAGCCGTGAACCGGGCACCTGCCGCAGGATCCCGGCCCACACCGCGATCAGGGCATCGTTCAACTTCGCCAGCATGTGGAAACTCCCGAACGTCACATGCCCGCGCTCCAATGCCGGCAGCGGCCCCACCGGCGGCGACTCTTCCGCCGGGCGGAAACAGGCAAAAATCCCAGGCAGCCTGACCAGCCTCTCGCTGTGCAGATGCTCCGTCGTCCCCGGCGGATCGGCGTACCCGTCTGTCAGCCGGTAATCCATCGCTCTCATTCCCGTCGTGTCGCAGTATCCCAGCCAGGTCACCTGCACGGGCGCGGGCTTGCGCGCAAACGCCAGCAGCCGGTGGTGCGCCGTGTGCCCGGCCAGATCCACGAGAATATCGATCCCGTCCTCCCGAATCTGATCCGCCACCTGCGAATCCGTCATCCCCGTGATCCTCCGCCACTGCCCGGCATGCTGCCGCAGCCGTTCGGTGATACGATCCTCACGCATGAGATCCGCGTAACAAAAGATCTCCACCTGCCCGCGATCGTGCGCGGCCAGCAGAGTGTCCAAGAAAAACGCCACCGAATGCTCCCGGAAATCCGGCGAGACGTAGCCAACCCGCAATCTGCGCTCCGGATCTGGATCGTTGCCATGCTTTCCAATGAGCTTCGCCAGAGGCTGCGCATGCACCTCCTCCCACCTGCGATGTTCGCGAAAGACTTCCTCCGGATCGAGGCCCGGCAAATAGTGCAGGCTGAGGAGCAGATTGCTGTGCGCCTCCGCGAAATCCGGTCTGAGTTTCAGCGCGTCACGAAACGCGGGAATCGCTTCTTCGATCAAGCCTTGGTCCTTGAGCGCGCTGCCGAGATTATTGTGCGCCTCAGGAAAGTCCGGCTTGAGCCGAATCGCCAGACGATACGCGGCCATCGCCTCGTCGATGTGGCCGAGTTCCTTGATCGCGTTACCCAGATTGGCATGCGCCACCGCGTGGTCCGGCTTCAATTCGATCGCCCGGCGACCCGCGGCGACCGCCTCATCCAGATGACCGCGCTCCTTGAGCGCATTGCCGAGATTGCTGTGCGCCTCCGCATCCTCCGGGCGGAGTTCGATCGCCCGCCGAAACACCGGCATCGCCTCGTCGGTGCGCCCCTGCTGCTGGAGCGCGACGCCGAGATTCTTGTGCGCGTCCGCAAATTCCGGCTTGAGCCCTATTGCCCGGCGATACTCATCAATGGCTTCCTCGGTTCGCCCCTGGTCGCTGAGCGCGTTGCCCAGATTGTAGTGAACCTCCGCTTCACCCGGCTTGAGTTCGATCGCCCGCCGATACGCCGCAACGGCCTCATCGATGTGGCTCAGCTCCATGATCGCATTGCCCAGATTGCTCAGCGCCTCCGCGAAGTCCGGCTTGAGTTGGATCGCCCGGCGATAGGCCACCACGGCTTCCTCGATCCGGCCCTGGTCACTCAGCGCAGTGCCCAGGTTGTTGTGTGCCTCCGCGTAGTCCGGCTTGAGCTGGACTGCACGGCGATACGCCGCGATGGCTTCATCGATCTGGCCCAGTCGTTTCAGCGCGACGCCCAGATTATTGTGCGCCTCCGCGTAGTCGGGCTTGAGCTGGACTGCATTGCGAAACGCCGCGACGGCTTCAGCGATCTGTTCCGGCCCGGTCAGCGCGGTACCCAGATTGTAGTGAGCTTCCGCGTAGTCCGGCTTGAGCTGGATCGCCTGGCGATACGCCACCACGGCTTCCGCCACGCGGCCAAGTCCGGATAGCGCCAGACCGATATTGGAAAAGTAAGGCGCGGCGCACGGAACCAAGGCGATCGCATTGAGGATCATTTCCACGGCCACATCATTCCGACCCACCTGATGTGCGATGACGCCCAGCATGTGCAGCGCATCGGCATGGCGTGGCTCCATCGCCAGGATCTGCCGGTAGATTCCCTCCGCCTCCGCCAGCCTCCCGGCCTGCTGGTGTTGGATCGCAAATTGGAATGTTTCGGCAATGGTCACTGGGACGGATTGGAGCACCGCTTCGCACACCATGCACGCCACATCCGCCGCCACGCAGCATGGCCAGTGGTTCCACTTCGCTGTGCAGGGGCGTGATTGAATGTCCAAAGGTTGGTAGCCGGCCAAAGGAGAGCGGCGTGTGAGTGCCGCGAGGCTTTGGACTGCGGAGGCTCGACTCCGCTTTGGCTTTGCGGAGGAGCGATGGGCGAAATCGCGAAATGCGCCGGGCCGACGCAAGGCGCTGGGTTGCTTTGCGGGGCAACTGTGAATTTGCGGGTCGGACGCGAGGCGAGGGAAAAGCGGCGTCAATCCGCGCGCAGTCCAAAGCCTGGCGCCACCCTCAACGCCACCGTTTTGCTCATCCACGGGCCACACTTTCAATCACACACGCTGTGCTGCCGGAGGCATCGTGGAGCTTGTCCATCATGCGCGAGCGCCCTAGACGCAGGGCATGCACCCCATCTCCCGCCGCACCGCGCTCAAGACCCTCGCCTCCATTTCCACCCTGCCGCTGCTTGCGCGCACCGCGAATGCCGCAAGCGCGTTCAGCGATGGAAATTTCAAGCTCGGCCTCGTCACCTACAACCTCGCGAAGGACTGGGACGTGGCAACCATCATCAAGAACTGCGAAGCCACCGGCTTTGAGGCGGTGGAATTGCGCACGACGCACAAGCACGGCGTCGAGCCGACTTTGGAAAAGTCCGCGCGCGCCGAGGTGCGGAAGCGCTTTGCGGATTCGAAGGTGCGACTCCTCAGCCTCGGCACGACGTGCGAATTCCACAGCCCGAAGGCCGACGAACTCCGCAAGAACATCGACGAATGCAAACGCTTCATCGAACTCGCGCACGACCTCGGCTGCCTCGGGGTAAAGGTGCGCCCGAACGGAATCCCGAAGGAAGTCGCCGAGGAAAAGACCATCGCGCAGATCGGCGCGTCGCTCCGCGAATGCGGCGAGGCCGCCGCGCCGGGCGGCGTGGAGATCTGGGTCGAGGTGCATGGCAAAGACTCCGGCCACCCGCCGCGCTGCGCCGGGATGATGCACGCGTGCGGCCACGAAAGCGTGGGGCTGTGCTGGAATTCCAATCCCACCGATCTCATGGATGGCGCGAGCGTGAAGCCCGCCTTCGACCTGCTGAAGCCGTGGCTGCGCAACTGCCACATCAACGAACTCGCCAGCGACAAATATCCGTGGCGCGAATTTTTCACCCTGCTGCGCCAGTCCGGCTACGCGCGCTATACGCTCTGCGAGATCCAGGAGACATCCGACCCGCTGCGGCTGATGCACTTTTACCGCGCCTTGTGGCGCGAACTCGGGCGCTGAAGGGAGGAGACGAGCCAATGCTGGCGCAAAAAAGGCCCACGCCGTGCAGACTGTTTGCCCGCACATTTGCCCGCGCCTCCCGCGGCGGGGAATGTTTCAGTTGACCCGATGATGCCGGACCGCTCTACTGCCGCCGTTCAGAAATCGGGCTGTGGCTCAGCTTGGTAGAGCGCCTGTCTCGGGTGCAGGAGGCCGCGGGTTCGAATCCCGCCAGCCCGACCACTGAACACGCCCCGCGGCGTTGCGCGAAGATGTGTGCATCCCAGCGCTCCCATCCATCCAACGGCAGACGGATGCACTTTGGCACTTCCACTTTTCGCCCGCGCGCCCTACACGGCACGGCGATGTCACTGAACAAAAAATTCCCGCGTTTGCTCCCCTCGCCCATCGGCAAGGGATGGAAAGTCACGGACCTGGTGGACAACTCCTTCAAGGCCTACAACGGCGGCCGTCTCGCCGAAGCGTGCCGTCTTTTCACGCAGAAGATGATCGCGGGCAAAGGCACCGTGGGCATGTCGCTCACGGGCGCGCTCACGCCGGCGGGGCTGGGCAAGGCGGCGATCATTCCGCTGATGAAGGCGGGCTTTGTGGACTGGATCATTTCCACCGGCGCGAACCTCTACCACGACATGCACTACGGGCTCGGCATGGAGCTGTATGCGGGCTCGCCGTTCCTCGATGACGTGGTGCTGCGCAAGGAGGGCATCATCCGGATTTACGACGTGCTGTTCGGCTATGACGTGCTGCTGGATACGGATGCGTTTGTGCGCGAGGTGATTCAGGGGCCCGAGTTTCAGCGCACGATGGCGACGGATGAATTCCACTACTTGCTCGGGAAATACGTCACGGCCCGTGAGAAGAAGCTCGGCATCAAGGAGACGAGCGTGCTCGCCGCGGCGTATCAGTATGGCGTGCCGATTTTCACTTCGTCGCCGGGCGACAGCAGCATCGGCATGAATGTCGCCGCGATGGCGCTGCGCGATTCGAAGCTGCTCATGGATGTGAACCGGGACGTGAACCAGACGGCGGCGATCGTGTATGCGGCGAAGTCGTCGGGCGAGAAGTCGTCGGTATTCATCCTCGGCGGCGGGTCGCCGAAAAATTTCATGCTGCAGACCGAGCCGCAGATCCAGGAGGTCATGGGCATTGAGGAGCGCGGGCACGATTACTTCCTGCAATGCACCGACGCGCGCCCGGACACCGGCGGCCTCAGCGGCGCGACGCCCGCCGAAGCCGTGAGCTGGGGCAAGATCGATCCGGACAATCTCCCCGACTGCGTGGTGTGCTACGCGGACTCGACGATCACGCTGCCCATCATCACCGCCTACGCGCTCACAAAGGTGAAGCCGCGCAAGCTCAAGCGGCTCTACGACCGCCGCGACGCGATGCTGGAGAAGGTGCGCGAGATGTATTTCAAACACGGCCGCGTCGCGAAGATCGAGCACCGCACGGACCTCGACAAAAAGAAGAAGCCGGTGACTGGCCGCAGCGGTCGCAGCGTGACGGGCACGAAGCGCGATGCCCGCCCGTAACCGACGACGCAGACCGGCAATGGCCTCGCGGCAGCGACAGTGGGGCAGGCGACTCGCGTGCCTCAGTCTCATCGGGCGACTCGCCCGATGTTCCGGCGAGTCGCCGGAACAGACTCCGGCAGGCGAGTCGCCTGCCCCACTTTTCCGATTGCGCGAAATGCAGGCCAAAGACCACGGCCCTGACAGTCATTCATCACTACCCACTCCATGAAATCATCCCTCGCCCTCGCCCTCACACTCCTCACCGCAGGCACCGCCGTCCTTTTCGCCGAGCCGAACTGGCCGCGCTTCGCCGGTCCCGATGGCTCGTCGCATTCCACCGAGACCGCTCTGCCGGTGAAATGGGACGCGACCGGCGTGAAATGGAAAGCCAAGCTGAAAGGCGCCGGTCAGTCCGCCGTGGTGAATTGGGGCGATCGTCTTTTCGTCACCAGCGCCTCGCCCGACGGCATGAAGCGCTGGGTGCATTGCCTCGGTCGGCAGAGCGGAAAAGTCCTCTGGGAAAAAGAAACTGCCTGCGCAAAACCCGAGGCTCTCCACAAGATGAACACCCACGCCACGTCCAGTTGCGTCACGGACGGCGAGCGTGTCATCGCGTTCTTCGGCCCCGGCGGCATCCACTGCTTCGACCTTGATGGAAATCCGAAATGGTCGCGCGACCTCGGTGCATTCCCCGGCGACTGGGGCGTCGGCGGCTCGCCGATCATCGACGGCAACCTCGTCATCCAGAACTGCGACGCCGAGGGGCCGTCCTCGATCGTCGCACTGGACAAAGTGACCGGCGAAACCGTGTGGACCACCAAACGCCAGGACGCACCAAAGGGCGGCTGGTCCACGCCGATCATCATCCAGGCTGGCGGGCATCGCGAGCTGCTGCTCAACGGCGAATTCGGCCTGAACGCCTACGATCCCGCCACCGGCAAGGACCTGTGGTTTTGCAAAGGCTTCACCGGGCGCGGCGAACCGGTCCCCGCATTCGCGAATGGCCAGATCTACGTCGTGAATGGAAAACCCGGCAACACCTACGTCGTGAAACCCGGCGGCAGCGGCGACGTTTCCGCCACCCATCGCGTGTGGGACGCCAAGCGCGTGGGCGGACGCGACCTCCCCTCGCCCGTCGTCGTCGGCGAATACCTGCTCATCTCCAGCATGTCCGGCATGCTCACCATTTACGATGCAAAGTCCGGCGCGATCCATTTCTCCGAGCGCCTCGATTTGGCGGTCTCCGCATCGCCGCTCGTGGCGAACGGGCTCGTCTATTTCCAGATGGAGAATGGCGAAGTCGTCGTCGTGAAACCCGGCAAGACGCTGGAGATCGTCTCGCGCAATCCCATCGGCGCGGAGAGCAGCGAAATCTTCCGCGCCGGGCTCGCCCCGATCCAGGGCCAGCTCTTCGCGCGCTCGCAGAATGTCGTCTATTGCATCGGGAATCAGAAAGCGCACGCCGCCCGCTAGCCTCCCACTCAGAACGCGAAACCGAAGCTCAGATGCACCGCGCCGACATCCTCGCCGGCCCGCCGGCTGGGATTGTAGCCGTAGTCGATGCGCAGCGGGCCGATCGGCAACTGGTAGCGGAGCCCGGCGCCAAGCGCGTAACGCATCCCGTCGAGTGACACCCTGGACTGCTCGGTGAGGTTGCCCGCGTCCGCGAACAGCGCTCCCCCGAGGGCACCCGCGATCGGGAAATCCCATTCCAGATTGAACACCGTGTAGAAATCGCCTCCGAGCGGATTGCCCCCACGGTCCTTTGGGCCCAGGTCGCGATCCACGAAACTGCGCACGGTGGTGCCGCCGCCGTTGAAAAAACGCAGGTCGATGGGCACCGCCGCCGCGTCGCCCACCGGAATGATCCATCCCGCTCGCGCCCCGAAACCGACCAGCGACTTCCCGAATTTCCGATACTGCGAATAGCGCACCGCCGCACGGGCGAACGCGATCTCACCGTCGAGCGCATCCAGATCTGCCGAGGCGCTGAAGACCCAGCCGCGCGTCGGATTCATCGGATCGTCGCGAAAATCGAGCGTCTGTGTGAGGCCCACCGCCGTGAGCACGTAGCTCGTCGGCCCGACGAGCCGCTCGTCGATTGAAAAGTCGCTGATTTTCGTCAACTCCGTCACCACGTAGCCGCCCGCCTCGAAGTGCGGGGCGAATCTCCGGCCCAGGTCGAAGCGCAACCCTTCGGTCACCCTCGAGTAGCCCTGCTCGTCGCGCACCTGGGAGTAGAGCCGGCTGCGCAGCATCCAGGTGCTGTCCAGAAACCACGGATCCACATGGAGCAGCTCGCCGCGGAAGCCGCGCTGCGAGTATTGCAGCCCGAGCGAGAGCGGCCTGCCGAGGCCGGCGAAATTGCGGTCGCCGATTCGCAGGCCCGCCGACACTCCATCGTAGCTGGCGAAGCCCAGCTCGACTCCAAATTCCTTCGCCTTCGCCTCCTCGATCTCGACGTCCAGATCCAGCACATCCCCCGCAACCTCGACCGGGCGCACGTGCAGGCTCTTGAACATCCCGGTCTTCACCAGTTCGCGATAGCGGATCTCCAGCACCGCCGGGTCGTACACCTTGCCGGTCAGCGACGCGAACCGCTTCTCGATGAACTCCGGCTTCAGCCGATCCATCCCGCGCGGCACCACCTTCCCCACCCGGAAGCGCGGCCCTGGCTCACACATCGCGGTCACCGGCACCGCACCATCCCGCGCACGGGCCTGGTCGGCGATCACCTCGACTTTCGCGTTGAAGAAACCTTTTGCCCGGTAATGCCCGCGCAAGAGCCGCTGGAATCCATCCGCGGTGAGTGGTGTGAAAGGTGCCCCGCGCTTCAGCGCCAGCGCATCCAGCAGCTCACGTGATTCGAGCACGAGCTGGCCTGTGAATGAGATCGGACCGATGACATATCTGCGCCCCTCCACGATCTGCACCACGACTTCCGCCTCCGTACCGCCGGGTCGTATCCGCGTGGCCTTGGTGTCGGCCGTCGCGTCGATATAGCCCTCGGAGATGTAGAACGCCGCGATCCGCTCGCCCCCGGCTGCGACCTCGGTTTCATTGAACGGCACGCCAGCCGAGGCGAGCTTCTTCGCATCCACGCCGAACATGTATTCGGACAGCGTCCCGTCGGGAAACGCGCGATTGCCGCGGAAGACCAGGTCCTTCACCAGCGTCCTCAGGCCTTCCTTCACCGTAAGGATGAGCCCCGAGCCGCGAATCTGAAACTGCACCTCCGCCTTCGGGAATCCCTCCCGTCGATAGAATGCGCCGAGGAAGTACGCGGCATCATCCGCGCGCGCGACCGTGAGACCCGAAGCCGAGATCGCCTGGATCTGCTCGGCGATCGCACTGCGGAGCCGGGCGTTCGAAAAGCTGCCCGCGCCGGAAAATGTCACCTCCGCTTCCGTCGCGACGCAGCGCGCAGCGACGAGAAACGCCAGCGCGACGACCAGCCGCCACACCCGGCGTGACGCAAACTCCCGCGCGGCATTGTCTCCCCTTTCGCTCACGCCCTTCATCGGAATCGCAGCAGATACTTCACGCGCCCGATCGTCTGGCCCTGGATGTCGATCTCACCGAGGAAGAAAAGCGAATCCGTCACCTGCAGGCTGCCCGTCACCTCCGGACGCCCGGTCTTGGGATCCACGCTGCCGACATCCAGTTCAAAGCGGTCCAGCAGCGAAGATCCCGACCCATCCTCCGGCGCGTCGCGCTTGAACACCTTTCGGTACCAGCGCTTCACCGTGAGCAATGCGGCATTCGACGCCAGCGCACCGGTATTCGAACCGATGTCGCTCGTCGTCGTGCCCGTCGCGAGGAGCGAAAGGATGTCGCGCTGCGGCAGCGGCGGCTCGCTTTCCAGTTCGAGTCGCGGCGCGAGCGCCGGCCCGCTCACGGAGGCTGTGATCGTGTTCCTGCCGATGCGGGTCTGGCCCTGCAGATCGATCCGCGGCGCGAACGGTTCATCCGCCGTGAAAGTCACGAATCCGCGCGTCACCTCGAAGGTGCTCGCCGGCAGCACCGCGCGGAATTCCTGAATCTGCATACTGCCGGTGAGGAATGGATTCAGGCCCGAGCCGCCGAGCCGCAAGTCGAGCGCCGCCGACCCCTTCGCGAGATTTCCGCGCACGAGGAAAGGATCCTTCTCCCGCGTCTTGATCGCGATGTCGAACGTCCAGTCACGCAGCGGCGGATTTGGAAATGAAACACGCAGCGGCGCGGAGACCGCCCGCACCTGCCGTTTCGGTCGCCCGGGCAGCGACAGCGGGAGGATCTCCACATCCTTCGAGAATCGGCTTTGCGTCACAAACACCGTTCCCGAAGCGCGCGCGGAATTCAGCGGACCGGCCAGCGCCAGGTCGGTGTCCGCGCGCACGGTGATCGATTCGTCGCGCATCACGAGCACCTTGTCCGAGCGAAGGCGCAGATCGAAGACCGGCTGCGCAAGGTCCGCCAGCTTCACCGTACCGGTGACGTTGAAGGTACCGCCGCCGGTCTCGCCGCGGGTATTGCTCACGGTCGCCGTGTCGCCGCTGAAGATGATCTTCGAGGTGAAATTCGACAGCGGAGGAATGGCCCCGTTCGCCATGCGGAGCGACTTCGCGGACAGCGCGACATCGCCTTTCACCACCGGCCGGTCCACGGTCCCGGTGATCTCGATGTTCGCCGCCACGGTGCCGTCCAGCTTCGAAATCGCGGGCACAAAACGCGGGACGATGCCGAGCGACGTGGCTGGCAGCTTCACGCTCGCCTGCACCGGGAGCCCGCGAACGAGCCCCGGCTCGGCGCGCAGTTTTCCGATGTCCAGCGGGAGCGAGGCGCTCGCCGTGAGCGGCTGGATGTCGCGCTGGCGGGCGACGGCGGAAAGCGTCGCCCTGGAATCCGCCAGCGTCAGCTTGAGTTCGACCTCCGCCGGAGCGAGGGCGGGCGCTTCCGCGCTCTTCAGGGATTTCACCGCGATGTTCACGCGCGCCCCGGGCTTCGAGAGCGTGCCATCGATCACCGCATCCGCCGAGACGCTGCCGGACACCGGCGCTGCGATTCCGAAACTTCCCGCAAGGCGCCCGATGTCGGCATTGCTTGCCTTGAACCGCGCGGTGATGGGCTGGTCGTCCGGCAACAGCCCGCGCGGGCCCCCTGGCGCAAGCGGGAACGAAGCGTCGCCGGAAAGCACCTCCCCGCCATTCATCGCGATCTTCAATCCCGCGAGCGAAAGCCGTCCTTCCCGCCACGCCACCTTGCCTTCCAGCCTCGCCTTGCCCGCCACGACACGGAGTTCCCTCGTCTCCGCGCCAGCCGGCGAATAGTCCGCGTCGAGCCGCACCTCATCGATGCGAACGGCGTCGTGCTTCAACGCATCGCCGCTGACCTTCAGGCTGCCGTCGTGCTTTGCAGGAAGGATTTCTCCTTTTCCCAGCCATTCCACCGCCAGCGAACCGGCCATCTCGGCGGCATGCCCGGCGGCTCCGGCCAGCGCGCGCAGCTTCGAGAGGTCGCGGAGCTTCACCGCGAATTCGCCCGAGTAGGGCATCGCGCCGGCGAGCCCCACGCGTCCCTTCGCGGTGACATCGCCCGCGCCCGCAAGATCCACCCGCAGTGAATCGAGCCGCGCCTCGCCCTCCGCAAAAGTCACATCCGCCTGAAAACCGCCCGCAGGAACTCCGCCAAGGCGCACATCCGCGCCCGCGGCTTGCAGCGATCCAGCGAGCCGCCCGCCTTCGAGACGGAGCTTCGATTGCGCGCTGATGTTCCCCGCGAGCGCCGCGCCATTCACCGCGATGCCGAACTGCTCCAGCCGCGGCGCATTCACCGTGAATTCGATCTCCGGCGGACCGTCCAGACCCGCCGCACCAGGCTTCAGCCGTGCGACTGCCGTGGCCGAGATGACATTCTCGCCGCTCGTAATCTTCAATGTTTCGATGCCCAGCCGCCGGCCCACCACCTTCGCCTCGCCGACCAGCGAATCCACCTTCACACCGTGCGCGACCACGCCCTTTGCATCGAACGCTGCCGTCGCGGAAAGCGTTGTGAGCACATCCGCAAACGTGTCGATCCTTCGCGTGCCGCGGATGCGCACGCTGGCCGCGTCGATTCGCAGATCCGCCACCGCCAACTGTGACACCTCGATGCCGCCCTCCGCCTGCGCCTCGCCGGCGGCGAATCGCAGCAGGCCCGAGCCTTTTGCGGAACCGTTCATCGCCGGCGCGCCGGCAAACTTCAGCGCGATCAGATCCGGTGCCGCGAGCGTCCAGTCGATCTGTCCCGTGATGCGAGCCGGCGCAAAGCCCTTCAAGGGAATGTTCACCGCGCCCGAGATGCGCGATTCGACGCCGGGCGCGACCGCCGTGATCTCCGTGATGCGCAACAGGCCGCGCTCGAGGACGGCATCGCCGTGCGCGGACAGCGGGGGACTCCCCGCCGCACCGTCCGAGTGAACGGCGAAGGAAACCGCCGCGCTCGAATTCTCCAGTTTCTCCGGAGCCCCGGTGAATCTCGCCTGAAACCGGTCGAGCAGAATTCCGACCGGCAGCGGCGTCCCGAAAAGTGCCGCCAGCTCGGTGATGCCCACATTGTCCGCCTCCACGGTGGCGATGAGGTCCGGTCCCGATGGCGCGGGCTCGATGCGCAGACCCGCGCCACCTCCGCCAATTCTCGCTGCAATCTCCAGCCCACCGCGCGGCAGTGTGGCGGTGACGCGATTCAAGGACAGGCGCTTCAGCTCGAAGCTCGGGATCAGCGGCAGCCCGCGCAGTTCGAGCTGCGAATCCGACATCAGCAGATCCGCGCGCGCCGCCACGAAGTCCGGCAGCCCCGCGATGTGGATGCCGTCCCACGCGACGTAGCCGGGCCGCCCGTCATTCACCTCCGCGCGCAGGCCGCGAATCGCCGCGACATCCCGCACTTCGAGGTCCACACGTTGCACCGCGAGGTGCTCGACCGGTGAGAGGGAATTCGAGAGCACGGCGCGCAGCGTATCCGCCAGTGTCGGATCGTTCCCTGCGGTCTCGGGGGCGGATGGCTGGAGCGCGACGACTCCGTCCAATTTGCCGAGATCGACACGACGGAGAACCCGCCGCCACTCACCGCGGACCGCCTTCCACAGATCGTAGCGCACCTCGACGCGGTCCAACTTCAGCCGCTCGACCGGCGCTTTTCCCGAAGCATCGCCCATCACGGAAATGCCGGTGAGGCTGATTGCGGTCCACAGATTCCCTCCCACGCGCAGATCGAGCGCCATGTGCTGGCTCCGCGCGATCCGGATGGCGACCCGCCGCACCGCGAAGTGCAGCAGCGGACGGTGACAAATCGCGAGGGCGACAAATATCCACATGCACCACCGCGCCACCCGGCGAAGTCGCCCGCGGCGGCGCGGAGTGCCAGTCGTCGGGTTCGGTCGGGCTGCCATCGCGAGCCGAGGCTAGCAGCCGCCTCTGCAACCGCAATTCCTTCGCAGAAATGCCGCGAGCGATTCATTTCGAATTCACGCAAGCGCAACGGGCAAGCCCAAGGAGCGATTGCCTGTAGCCGACGACGTGAGGAGGCGGGCACTCTGAATTGCGGATTGCGGATCGGAAGATCAGCCCGCCTCCTCACGTCGTCGGCTACTGTCATCGGAACTGCCGCCATCTGCGTCCCATCGTTTTGGACCCGTTTCGAATCACGCCCAGAAATCCCACGAGCGACATTGCGGGCTGGCGCTGAAATCGACATGCGGCGAGAACACTCTGCGGTGTTCACCATTCTCCATCAGCGCGGACTGCACTTGCCGGAGCACGACCTGTGGCTCGACCCGCAACGCGGGCAGTTGCTCGCGTTTGTCTCCCACGCGCACAGCGACCACATCGCGCGGCATCGCGAGGTGCTGGTGACGGAGGCGACGGCGCGGTTCATGCGCGAACGGCTTTCGGGCAAGCGCACGGAAATCGTCGCGGGCTTCGGCGAGGCGCGCGATTTCGCCGGCGGTCGCGCGACGCTGATCCCGGCGGGACACATCCTCGGCTCGGCGCAATTCTTCTTTGAAACGGATGCCGGCTCGCTGCTCTACACCGGCGATTTCAAACTGAAGCCAGGCCTGAGCGCCGAACCCTGCGAGTGGCGTCACGCCGAGACGCTGATCATGGAAACGACATTCGGCCTTCCACGCTACCGGATGCCGCCGCGCGCCGAGGTCGCCGCGCGGGTCGTGGCATTCTGCCGCGAGACGCTTGATGCGGCCGAGGTGCCCGTGCTGCTCGGCTACTCGCTCGGCAAGGCGCAGGAGATCATTCGCATCGTACTGGATGCGGGGCTCACGCCGATGCTGCACGAGTCGGTGTGGAAAATGACGGCGCTCCATCGCGGACTGCGTGCTGACTTTCCGGCAGGAAGCCTGCGCTTCAAGGCGTCCGCCGCGAAGGGCTGCGTGGTCGTCTTTCCGCCAAACGCTCCGCGGGATTCCGACATGCAGAAAGTCGGCCCGCACCGGACGGCGATGCTCACCGGCTGGGCGATCGATCCCGGCGCGAAGTTCCGCTACCGCTGCGACGCCGCATTCCCGCTGAGCGATCACGCCGACTACGACGAACTCCTCCGCTACGTCGAACTCGTGCAACCAAAACGCGTGCTGACCGTGCATGGCTTCGCCGCGGAATTCGCGACCGACCTGCGCCGCCGCGGCATCGAGGCATGGGCACTCGCCGGCGAGAACCAGCTCGAACTCAAGCTGGGCTGAGCTGCGCGAAGGGACGCGTGTGATTTGATTCGGGTAAAAAGGGCAGAGGCCGCAGGCGCAAGGAGGGGCGGTATGATACCGCCCTCTGGCAGCGGTCGCTCCGCGCCGCTGCCAGCCATGACCGTGGCAATGCGAAAGGATCCTCGAACTCCGCCAAGTCCCAGCGCTGCGCATGCCTCTGGCTCGATGCGGCGCGGAGCGGCCGCATCGAGAGGGCGCTAAGCGCCCCTCCTTGGTCTCGCCCCACGCCTTCTTGGACAGGAAATGAATCAAAGGAACCCCGAAGAAGAATTGTAGTCGAAACCGGAGCGGGACTCCGGCAAACCATTGCCAATGAAGCCCCTCTTTCACCTCCTCCTCGCGTTCGTCCTCGCACTAATTGCCGAAGCCCGGGCGGCGACGCGGCCAAACGTCCTCTTCATCGTCGCCGATGATCTGAACAACCTCCTCGGCTGCTACGGCGATCCGCTCGCGAAGACGCCGAACATCGACAAGCTCGCTGCGCGCGGCGTTCGCTTCGACCGCGCATATTGCTCGTTTCCGCTGTGCGGGCCGAGCCGGAATTCCTTCCTCACGGGGCTCTATCCGAACAGCACGGGCATCCTCGCGAATGCGCAGATTTTCCGCCAGACGATCCCCGACCAGCTCAGCATGCCGCAGGCATTCCGGCAGCAGGGCTACTTCGCGGCGCGCGTCGGGAAGCTCTATCACTACAATGTTCCCAAATCGATCGGCACCGATGGCCACGACGATCCGGCGTCATGGGAGATCGAAGCGAATCCCGCGGGCGTCGATCGCCTCGAAGAAGAGCCGAAAATCTTCAGCCTCACGCCGGGACAATTCGGCGGCACGCTGAGCTGGTATGCCTCGCCGAAGAGCGACGCCGACCACACCGACGCGAAACTAGCCGCCGATGCGGAATGGATCCTCGAACGTTGCGCGAAGGACAAGGCGCGCCCGTTTTTCCTCGCCGTCGGATTCTTCCGCCCGCACACGCCGTACGTCTCGCCGGAGAAATATTTCGCGATGCATCCACTGGACAAGATGCCAGCGGCGCAGGCGTTCACCGAGGACCAGCCCGGCGTCCCGAAGGCCGCGCTCGCCAGTTACAAGAAGGAGCAGGACAAGCTGACCGACGACCTCCGCCGCCAGGCCCGGCAGGCGTACAATGCGGCCATCAGCTTCATGGATGCGCAGGTGGGCCAACTCATCGGCGCGCTCGACCGGCTCGGGCTGGCGGAGAATACGATCATCGTTTTCACCAGCGACCACGGCTATCACGTCGGCGAACACGGGCTGTGGCAGAAGCAGAGCATCTTCGAGGAAAGCGCGCGCGTGCCGCTGCTGATGGTGGCTCCCGGCGTCACCTCCAAGGACACAGTGGCGGCATCACCCGTCAGCCACGTGGACGTCTTCCCGACACTCGCGGAACTCTGCGGCGTGAAGCCGCCCGCGAATCTGCAGGGCCAGAGCCTTGTCCCCATTTTGAAAGACCCGTCGGCCAAAGGCCGCGGCTGGGCGCTCACGCAAGTCGTGCGCGGCGGAGGCATCAAACGCTTCGGCGCAAGCGCCGCGACCGG
>Ga0105046_10001359_pt1 | contig 37466 bp, 31 predicted proteins | sample MAT03_FD_78385 | JGI IMG/M metagenome (GOLD analysis project Ga0105046, IMG submission 78385) | Freshwater microbial communities from Lake Fryxell liftoff mats and glacier meltwater in Antarctica - MAT-03 (megahit assembly) | ecosystem: Environmental > Aquatic > Freshwater > Ice > Liftoff... | reverse complement strand
TTGGTGTTTGAATTCGCCGAGTACTCCGCCTCGTCGTCTTCTCCAACGGTCAGCGTCACGACATCGCCGATGCCGGAACCCATGCGTTGTTCGGCCATCGCGTAGTAGTCGGTCGGAAGCAGTCGATTGAGCTGCTCACTCAGATGCGCAATCCACAGAGTGTGAAAGTGATGAAAAGTTCCATGGGCAACTTTCGACCAGTCGTGAATGGGCATTGGCTGGATTCCTTCTGAAAGCAGCGTGCGACGCAATTCGCCTGATTCCAACAGTACCGAGCGAATCTACAGGAGAGTGCTGTTTGGTGCAACACAACCCGCGTCGGAGACACGGGCAACCTCGCAAGCATTCGAACCACCACGCCCCAAACGCACTCACAGTCGCCAGATCAGCAAACACTTCACGCTGCGCACAAAGAACAACCCAGATACCGTGTCGATTACAACGACTGCAGAATCGCTCGGACGCTTCCTGCACCACAGGAGAACTGAGTTCGACCCGCTCAACTCGGAAAACCTCGACGGGTCCCGGTACAGGAAAACCAGCAACTTTCAGATGCTGAACTATTCCGGTTGGGCAAATATTACGGATTGTTCGGTGAATATTGCCGCAGATTCGACTGTCGATTGTGACAGTTACAATCTTTGTATCGGCGAGAGTCGATACATCCCTCAAAGCTGTTGCAACTTGATTTCAAGGATGAATCGATGATAAACCTTAGAAAGATCGTCGCTGGCGGAAAGATATATCTCTTAGCCACGTTGTTCCTTGGAGTTACTGCGAAACCAGCAGCGGCTCAGTATGGGCCCATACTTTCCGCAACAGGCCCCATCAATCGTTCAATGGGAGGCGCCTCGACTGCAGCACCCTTGTCTGCCAGCGGCGCGTTGATGTGGAACCCGGCGACTCTTTCCGGACTGGAAGGCTCCCAGATTGACGTCGGTGCCGAGTTGCTGTTTCCCCACGCGACTATGTCGTCGAGCGTCCCGGCCAACACCTTCGGACCGGGTTTTCCACCGGTTGATCAGAGTGGCAGCACAAAAAGCTCAGACGGGGTATTCGCCTTGCCGACAATCGCGATGTCTTATCGTCCGGAAGAGTCACCATTCACCTACGGTCTGGGTATCTTCGCGGTGGCTGGCTTTGGACTGAACTACGCCGGAAGTACAACAAATCCCGTGCTGACGCCGCCCGCTCCCGTTGGGTTGGGCTTCGGACCCATCTTTTCGCAGTACCAGGTACTGCAGATCGCTCCCGCACTGGTGTACGACGTCAACGAGCAACTCTCCGTTTCGATCAGCCCGCTGCTGGATCTCGGTGTGTTGCAGGTTGATCCATCGGTCATCTCAGCCCCGGACGATGCCAATGGCGACGGATTCGCGACGTACCCGCCTGGCACTCATTCGGGCGCAGCGTGGGGAGCCGGCTTCAGCCTGGGAGCCTACTACAAGGCCGGTGACTGGGGCTTTGGCTCGTCTTACAAGAGCCCTCAGTGGTTCGAGTCGTACAGCTACAATACGACCAACGAACTTGGTCTGCCTCGCACTACGGAATACAATCTGGATTTACCCGCTATCGTGTCGGTGGGTACATCGTACAAGGGAATCGACCGCGTGTTACTGGCGGCGGACGTCCGATATGTCGACTTAGCGAACACAAATGGCTATGGCGATTCAGGCTTCGCCCCAAACGGAGCGCTGCTCGGAATTGGTCATCAAAGCATCTTTGCTGTCGCATTGGGAACTCAGTACATGTTGACAGGCGCAACCTCGGTGCGCCTGGGTTACAGCTGGAGTGAAAACCCGATTCCCGCAAGCCAGACGTCGGCCAACGTCGCTTCACCGCTGTTTATGCAGCATATACTCTCCGGCGGTCTGTCATACCAGTTGACCGATGCATTCTCGGTGTCAGTCGCCTATACGCACGGCTTCGAAAACTCGTCTACCGGCCCGATTGTCCTGCCTGGCGGGGCAATCCCGGGCACATCGATCACGAGCAGAAGCTCTATGGATTCAATCATGCTCGGAGCAACAGTCAAGTTCGGAGGCCCGAAGCGCTGCGATGACACCAGGTGTGCCGAAGACTATCGCTGATTTCTGCACTTGATCGCCTCGCCCTCCCGAGAATCAACGTCGAACGCCTTGCCGCTCACTTCGTATCGGACAGTTATTTATCGAGCGATCCTTACCCTTCACACGGACGCTCAAGACAGACCGGTCGCCCGATCCGCCCCTCCGCTGAAGGCCGAAGTGGCTGGCTAAACCTTCTTCGCAAGAAACTCTCATTCTCTATTCCAAACCGGTTTCATCCGGGCACAATTTGACCCCTTTGATTTTGCCAAAATCCTGAGATTTGTTTCGGATTTCGAGCTTTGGCCAACAGACTTGAAACCGATTTGCAACCGGCATTTGAACAAGGTGTGTCCACGAAAACGGGGAGCATCGCGAACGATACTCCCCGCCAAAATCACATTGCGAAGTCGATTGCCTAAGCAACAGACTTGCGACGCAGCCGACGTCCGGCTAGCCCCAGTGCGCCAATCGCCAGCAAGGCCAGACTTGTTGGTTCGGGAACTGGACCCACGACCTGGGGAACGCCGAACGCGGCGATTGCATAGTCATGGTAAAAGCTGGTTCCGTCCGTGGTCAGGAAGGCGAAGTCAAACGACAGCACGTCTCCCACCAGGACACCCAGCGGAGCAAAAATGTTGCCCGCATTCGTTCCGTCGATGGTGTCAAATACTGCTAATGCGGCGCCTGTCGTATCCAGGAACCCGAATAACAACCCTTCGGTCGGTGCCAGATTGGCAACCAGACCCGACGTTCCAAAGAAGCCATTGGAGGTCCAGCCAACTGGCAGCAGGCCGTCCTCAAAGCCCGCGACTAAAATACCATTGATCGTGAAATTGTCGAAAGCCAGGGCCGATGGAAATGATGTGTCGCCGACGTTGGCCACTTCCATGAAGAGTGGCAGCCCGAAATCAGAAGTGGTCACAACATACGACAAGTTAATCCAGCCGGTCGTTCCGCCGATGCTCCCAGCATATGCGATGGCGGGGTAGGTAATGCCATTCAACGGCCCTGTGTCAACTCCGCCCAGGAAACCCGGAAGGACCGGTGAAAATGTGACTCCCGGACTGATTCCAGGAATATGCGGATTGCTGGCCGCCGGTACACTGATCCCAGTGCCGTCTGCATCCACGCCAGCCGTCAGCAGCACAGCACCGGCATGTGCCGAACTGCAGGCCGCCAGCAGCCCCGCAATTGCAACTGCCGACAATAGTTGAACCCTAAACTTCTTCATTGCCTAACCTTTTTTTGAAATTGAAACTTTACTCACGCCCTGCACTGCAGGTCACTCGCCAAAGCACACTGCCTCGGCGGTCCCGTCGTGCGATTGAACACAATCAACTCATGCAATGAGGCGTGGCATTCAGGACGGGTGAAACAATTCGAAAAGAGGTGCGTCGGGGAGAAATTGAAACTCTCGTACGAGCAGTTTATTTGACCGCAGGGGCTTCAACACACTGCGTGTTTCGTTGAGTAGTCCTGCAGGACCGCCGCCTCCACCGCCGGTGCGGGAGTAGCTGGCTCCTGCGAAAGTTTGCCCCGAAGAAGCCAGTGCCAATTGACTGCTCATCGGTGTTTGAAACGGGAGCGGCCGTTCCATCGGCAGAGCCGATGGATCTGCCTGCTTCTCCTCAACCTTTCGCGAGGTCCCGCCAACTGATTCGTCGGTTAGCTGCCAAATCGCAGACCATCCAGGCTCAGGGACTGCATAGCCCAGAGCAGTCAGCACATCCGCCCCTGGCTCAGCGTCCTGCCGCAGATCCAACGCATTTACCAGCAGGATTCCGGCATAAGTCGAGTTGGAAAACAGAACACAGCAAATCGCCGACAACAAGATCGCCAGCAAACGCGATGCTGGGACCCAAGTTGAAAGGTTCGTCGCGTTTGAACGGGATGCGGCTGACGCAATCCAACCAAAACGAGTGACGTAAGTCACTTCCGCCATTCCGTGCCAGCCATGGATATCCCCAGATGTGTTGTTGAAATACATCGGGATCAAGTCTTTCTCTGCCCGAGATAGCGTTTGAAATCCAAGTCTGGGATGATGACACTTCGCACGGAAAAAGATCTCCCCAAACACCCCAATTTGCCTGATAGGGACGACGAACGTACTAGTTCAGGTCCAAGGAGTACAAAAACCAAATCCAATATTTGTCAATATACACACAATAGAGAGATGGGTACAAGTCCCCTGTTGAAGAAGTTTAATTTTTCCCAAACGCCGATTTCCGCGGGTATTTGGCGATTGCCAATTTGCAAGTTCATCCAGCAAAAATGCTGCAAATTGTGGCATTGTTGGCATTGAAGTGTCATTACCATTTTTTGCTTGAGAAACGAGCGATAAACTGTTGGGGAACAGATTGCTTGGCCCGATCCCTACCGTAATATTTCACTCCGATGCAATGGCGGACGAAAAACCTGTATCTCGCATTTGCAGTACACTTCGGAATCCAGGCGGTGGCAGTACTTATACATTGCTTCGTCCGTAACATCCGCCATCCTGCGCGTCGTCGTCGGCACTGTGCTCGGCGTTTAGAACCTTCTCTGTCAAGTCTGTCAAGTGCACCGCACCAAGATCCGCGCCGCACCAAGATCCGAATGGGCCAACCGCCATCAGATTGTCACATGGGGACTAACCGGCTACGACGGCGGCGAGCTACGGACTCTTGCTTCGCGCAACCTTCACATATCGATCGATGACATGGGAATGGCTCAATCGATGCACTTGCTGGTGTTCCACTGGATTCTGGATGACCTGCACGCCCGCATTAACAGCAATGGACGATACCTCAACGCTCAAACGGCGATGGTCGAGCAGTCATTGTCTACGGAAGTGAATGCAGAGTGATTCAGATGTTCACAAGATCGGCGATGCGGTGGCGGTGGTGGTTTAATGGACGAAGATCCAATCCTTGAACATTTCAACGCTCCATTTCATCGTGGAAAACTCGCCGCAGCGACTCATTCCGGATATGCCCGGAATGCCGCCCGCGGGGACGAAGTCACAATCTATGCCGAAATTCGCAATTTGAAGATCATCGAGTGTGGATTCGTCGCAAGCGGCTGCATGGTATGCCAAGCTGCGGCATCAATCCTCTGCGAGCATGTCGAAGGGCGTGACGTCGTTGACTTAGCCGCGATTTCGACTCAGGAGATGTAGCAATTGATTGGAGTTCCACTGACACCAAGGCGCCAACTTTGAGGACTGCTCCCGCTTTTTGCACTGCAGAAAACTCTATCGTCCGCCACTGGTTGCAAAGTATTCCACAAAGTAGAACGTGCAGCCTCCGAAGGAGTTTTCCAAATGACCGTCGAACACATTCTTGTTATTCCCACGCCCGTTTTTCATAAGATCGGGCACTTCCAGGGTTTTTGCAGCGAGATCGACCGCTACCTTGAGGTGATTTTGAATCCTCAGCACGCCAGCTATCGGCCTCGGCCCGAGATGGAACAGGATCCAACGTTCAAACAATTGATACCGTACTGCGTGTTTCGCTGCAATGGTGAGGTTTTCTACTACCAACGCGGGACGGCCCAGGGAGAATCGCGGCTACATGCCAAGCGGTCCGTCGGAGTTGGCGGGCATGTATCAACGCTGGACATGGACGGCGAACTCACGCCTTATCTGGAAGGCATGAAGCGGGAAATCGAGGAAGAAGTGGAAATTGGGACGGGTTGGCGGGAGAAGTGCGTCGGGCTGATCAATGACGATGAAACGGAAGTCGGGAAAGTTCACCTTGGGATCGTACATATTTTCGATTTAGACAATCCCAAAGTTCGACCCCGTGAAAAGTCGATGATAAACGCAGGATTCGCACCTCCGTCAGAATTGGTGCGCCAAATTGATGAATTTGAAACGTGGTCCCAGATCTGCCTCAAGTACCTTGCAGAGCTGGAGACTCAATGAAAAACGCGGATTCCTGCGGATGATGCGGGCTTCATCGGCGTCAGAACTGCGACATTCGGTCAGATCGTGAAGGATCGCGACGGACTGAGTGGAGTCAAAAACATCAACGTACTTCGGCAACAACTGCCGAAGCGATTCAAGGGAGTGAACGATGAAAACGTCATGTGCTGTACTGCTGCCAGCACTGCTATTGCTTGGTGGCATGTGGTTCTCAGCTTCGGCTCAGGACGAAAAACCGGTAGTCGAACTTGCGCCAATGCCGGGGCAGATTTCTGAACCGGAACTGGGAGAAATCCTGGCAGCGATCGGTCTGAAGCCAACCAAAACGGAGCAGCGTTACGACTTCGCATTTAAGACGAGCTATCGGGGTGAAGAATGGAAGTTTTCAATGTCTGCTGTGCTCAGCCGCAATGGTCAGTCCATGTGGGTGATGGCATGGCTGGACCAGATTCCAACAACGGCCACCGAAGTTCCTCGTACTGCCCTGCTGCGTCTGCTGGCCGCCAACGATCGGATGGGGGAAGGCAAGTTCTTCGCCTATATCCCGAACAACAAACGCTTCGTTTTGCAGCGCGTCGTGGCGAATCGCGACATGAACAACAAGAAGATCATGGAGCTACTCCAGGATCTCGCCGCCAGTGTCGCGGATGAATATCCAACATGGTCCGTGGCGAACTGGACACCAAAAGCTGATCAGCAGGTGGCAGAAGGCGAAGGCAGCGGTCGCGCAGTGCCTGAAAACCCGACCGCCGCAAGTCGTTCTGGTGTACCGGCCAACGTGAAGACATCCGAAGCCGCATCCAAATTCGACGGCAAGGCCGTGAACTAGATCTCTGTCAGGCTTTAAAAAAGGGGTCAGGAACGAATAGCCAAATGGCCCAGAGGGTGCTCCGCACTATTGGTTCCTGACCCCTTTTTAAAGCGTCCTACAAAATCCATCAGACACGCAAGGCCTGACCGTCCAGCAGACGGTGAGGCCTTGTTGCGTTACCGGAAACAGGATTGATGATGCCTGCATGGATCCAGCGTGGGTCGCCGTTTAACAAACCAACCGAGCGAGATGCATCTGCTGGCCCCGCTTCCAATCCTGATCAGTAGTGATCAGAATGCCAAGTCGTGGATTCCTGCGATTTCGAACTTCCTGTGAGATCTGCCGATGCGCTGTCTTGTCGTCCTGTTGATCGTTGGTGGCTTCTGGATCCAAAACACATTATCGGCGGCGACGATCAATCATGCCGGGCGATTGATCGATGGTCGCAGCGATGAACTGCAGACTGAAGTATCAATTGTGGTCGAGGACGGCAGGATCACGAAAGTCGTACCTGGGTTCCTCAAGCCCGCAGAAGGTGACAAGCTGATTAACCTCAGCGCGCACACGGTCATGCCAGGGCTGATGGACATGCACACGCATCTGATGGCCCAGCATTCGAAGGAATCGTACACCGAAAAATTCTTCATGGAAGAATCGGATTACGCGCTGCGATCCACCATGTTTGCTCGATCGACTTGGATGGCGGGCTTCACGACGGTCCGTGACCTGGGTGACAACGGGATCAATTCGGTTTCGCTCCGAAAGGCCATTAACGAAGGCTGGATCATCGGGCCAAGAATTTACACGGCCGGAAAATCAATCGCCACCACCGGGGGGCATGCGGATCCCACGAATGGCCTGAAGGGCGATTATCGTCGGGACGCCGGACCAGTGGAAGGCGTTATCAATGGAGCGGACGATGCGCGCAAGGCCGTTCGCCAGCGCTACAAGGATGGAGCCGATCTGATCAAGCTGACCGCGACCGGCGGCATTCTGAGTCTTGCAGCCAGCGGACAGAATCCTCAGTTCACGGATGAAGAACTGAAAGCTATTGTCGAGACGGCTAAAGACTACAATATGGTGGTGACTGTTCTCGCTCACGGAGCCGAAGGGATGAAGCGCGCGGTGCTGGCGGGGGTGAATTCGGTCGAGCATGGGACCTACATGACCGACGAGATTACGGAGTTGATGAAAGAGCGCGGCACTTACTTTTTTAATGCTCAAACGACGGCGGCTGCCCGGTCGATTCGAGGACTGACATCCACAAATCGCCATTGGGATCGACCTGATTTCTTTCGCGAATTGCCAGCGGAATCGGCACGTGGACGAACCGGCCGTGCCAGCGACCGACAACCATTTCAGTCCGGCCACACATCGCAGCATGCACAGCGTTATGAGTCAGCCGCAGACTGTAGACGCTGTCAAAAGGGTTTGCGGGGACACTGCGAATCAGGTAGCTGGGATCGATGTACTTGAGATTCAGTTCAATTCCCTGAGTTGCAAAGTGAGCATTGATCCTGTCTTTCAGAAACAGACCGATGTCTCCGAGTTTCGCATTACCCGAGGCATCGGTCTTCTTCGGGGATTCGGCCAGCAGTGACTGTCCGGCACCCTCTGCGGTCACAATCACAGCATGTCCTCGTCGCTTCAGTCGTTCCTGCAAACTTGTCAGCAGGCCTTGTGGCCCGTCCAGCCGGAAAGACACTTCGGGGATCAGGACGTAGTTCGCGTCACTTTTCGCCAGCGCGGCATAGCACTTGGCGCGGGCTTCGCCCGCAACCTAAAGTAGCCATCACGCTCCGCCGTGATGAGCATTTGTCAATCGACATTCATCAAACGAGGCAGGGCTCCACAGTCAGCCGCATTGCCCAGGGCTGAAGGACTATCAGCGCGAGGGCTCCTTGCCATGTGGCCCAGCTCAAGGCTCGTCACGACGGAGCGTGACGGCTACTTTGCGATTTGCCCGTCACCGCGGCCGAACCCCAGGGGCGACGAAGTTTATATACGTGAACAACCTCTGCAAACCGGCGCCTGCAAATCTTCTCAGGAGAACAAAGTCTCAATCGTTTGCAGTGCAATGAAGCCCGAATGGCGGCCCATCACTTTGACAAGACCGACTCCATTGGCTGAAGAAATCGCCTCCGCATGTGCTGAACGAATTGCTTCCGAGGCCATCGAAAAAGCAGTTTGAAATCCGAAACTCTGATCGATATACATGATGTCGTTATCGATGGTCTTCGGGATACCGACAACAGCAATCTTTAATCCGCGTTCGGCGATCTCCTTCGTAATCGCCAGCGCACCGCGCAGCGTGCCATCGCCGCCGACAACGCACAGCATGTTGATTCCCATCTGTTCCAGGCAATCCACGATCTCAGCCGGATCCTGCTGACCGCGGGACGTCCCCAGAATCGTCCCTCCTTTTTCATTGATATGGCTGACGAGATCAGGTGTCAGCTCCACAATCGGATGACCATGGCGCGCAATAAAGCCTTGATAGCCATTACGGAAGCCTGTGATTTTCCTGACGCCGTAACGGAAAGTCAGCTCCATCACCAGCGCCCGAATCACGTCATTGAAGCCGGGACACAAGCCGCCGCAGGTGACGATTCCCGCCCGCGTCCTGGAAGGATCAAAGTCGATCTTCTTCCGCGGACCGGCAGGCTCAAAGCCTGGAAGTTCGCTTGCGGACAGTCCACTCGCAATTGCAATCGAAGCAATGTCGTCGAACAGAACCCGGTCCGATTCATCGACATTGTTGATCGACCGACTGCGCCCGGAGAGCAGCGTCGCCAATGGGGAATCCACTCGACAGTTCCCGAGTGACTTCACAACAAAATCAGTTGCTTCGACCACCGCAGTCAACCTTCACCGTTAGAGCACATCGCAATCAACCCGTCGTACGCATCCCCGCTGCGACACCCTGAACTGACAATCGCAGCAGCTCCCGAAGTCGTTGAAGTTCATGCTCATCCGCTGAGCTGTCCAGCCTTCTTCTTCGTTGAAGCAACTTCACTGGTACACAATTCAGAATAGCACTGCCCGACGTACATATCGGCTTTGGCGAGCGCAGTGGCAGCATTGTCGATCGTGGCCTGAAAGAAAGGCCATTGGCGATACATCTCCAGCAACATCTGCCAGTCCGATCGATCGTTGTATTTCACGTCCGACAGCGCGGTTCCCAGACCGTACCAGGCAGGAATCAGGCAGCGATTCTGAGTCCACGCAAAGACCCACGGGATCGCGCGGAGGTCATTCAAAGTCCGCTGCCCGGTCCTGCGCGAAGGACGTGATGCAATGGGCAGATTTTCAATTTTTTCGATCGGCGTGGCTTCGCCGAAGAACTCGATAAATCCAGGCGTGTCAACAAGTTCGCGGTAGGTCTTCAGTGAATGCGTCGCCAGGGACTCCGTCAGCTCCCGCCATGCGGCGCGGACTGTAGGGCGTGGAATATTGCTGGCGACGAGTGTGGCGAACGTCACTTGCTCCAGATGTCGATAAGCCACATGAATATCATCGTAACGTTCGGCGAGCACTTCGCCCTGTTCAGTCAGTCGCAGTGAACCGCCAAGTGCATCTGGCGGCAACGATAGAATCCCCCGCGCGGCCGGTCCGCCGCCTCGACCCGGTGAACCGCCACGACCGTGAAAGAAAGTCAGGCGAATATTCCGCGCGGCTGCGACCTGATGCAATGCATCCTGAGCCCGATCCAGTCCCCAACAGGCCGCCAGGTAACCGCCGTCCTTGGTGCTGTCTGAATATCCTACCATCACGATCTGCCGATTGTCCTGCGCCTGCAGGTGCTGTGCATAGACAGGCTGATCGAGGATCTCTGCCATGACCTCCGGAGCGGCTTTCAGGTCGCCGATTTTTTCGAACAGCGGAATGATCCGCAGCGCATGCAGCGGCACCGCCGCCGGGGAGCCCCCATGCGGCTCAGCACAGGCTCGACGCCACAGCCAGAGTACCGTCAGTAGATCGGATGGCCAGCGAGTCATGCTGATCACATGGCCTCCCAGACAATCCGGGCCGAAGCGTTCGACTGCCTGTCGCAGCATTCGAAACAAACAAAGCGTCTCCTGCGTCAAGGGCGCAAGGCATTCTTCGTCGATCATAGAATGTGCAGACTTTCGGTATGGACGGGTACAGAATCGTCCACCAATGCACTGTTGCACAGTCCGTGCCGAAACATGACCATTCCTGCGCGGTAATTCAGGCGGTAGTGTGCCGGAACGAGTCGTGGTTATTCCGTACGCGGTTGGCATTGGCTAGTTTAACCGCGTGCCCAGCGGGCCGCGCGAGCAGCGTCCGGCTTCGTGGAATCCCAAGCGCGGGGCGTTGCCCACGCGGTTAAACGATTGTGCCACCCTCAACCGCGCGACGTCTGTCTGCTTTGCGGCAGATCACGAAGTGCAGCCCGGCGGACCGGGACTCTATTCACGGCTGAACGACAGTCCGCTTTGCACCGACCACGAAGGCGCCTGAGAGCGAACAAACCGTGCATCGGGAAAATTCTGCGGGAATTTCGCTCGCAAAATGAGAATCTGTTTGAGTATACTCTTGATTGGTCCGACGGAATTGCAAGTTACCTGGTGTTTTGTTGTCGAATCAGTTTTCTGAGACTTTCATGTCCCTTAATGCCGCAAATTATGCCAAAGCAAGGCCAGACGCCCGACGTCTTTTGCCCTCGCTGCAGCGTGTTGTGATGGCGATTGTGACGATCTCCGTAGCGTCAGCGTGGTCGTCAACGGCATCCGCATCCTGTGGCAACTATCTGTACCGCAACGGCAAACACGTCGCTGATTCATCGTTAACGATGAATGACCACAACGCAAATCACGCCTCAAGTAAGGTTCCTGACGACCTGCCAGTGCCGCCGTGTGACGGGCCGAACTGTTCCGGGAACCCAACTCCACTGGCACCGGTGCCCGTCGTCCCCGCGAATCTGATTCGTGGCTTCGATCAGGCCACAATCCTTGAATCACTTGCTGATTCAACTTCGCCTTCGGGTGCGATTGAAATCCCCGAATCTGAACGAGGGGCCCGCTTTGTGCCCTCGTCAATCTTTCGCCCGCCTGCTGCGTGAGACGAAATCTGCAAAGCGGCTGCGCTGCATGCGCGTCGTTTTTCGCCTGCCCTGAGTCGTTGTTGCGTGCTGCAAACTGAACGATTCCTGCAGCCAGTCTTGCAGATGCAACCACAATTTTGCCCGTTTGTCGGTACATACGCCCGCATTCAGATGTCCCGTAAACCGGCTCAATTCGACGAATCGCGTCCTAACGCGCGCCGTTCAGTTTGGATGTTCAATTCTCCCGCCGCGATCGCGCCGGGTGTTCTCTTTGCTCGTGGTCGTTTTCCGATCTCTTTTTGTTGAAAGAACTTCCCATGATCCGTCTGAATCGTAAGTCCCGAGGTTTCACCCTCATCGAATTGCTGGTGGTGATCGCCATTATTGCGATCCTGATTGCTTTGCTGCTGCCCGCCGTGCAGCAGGCTCGCGAAGCTGCTCGGAGAACGCAGTGCAAGAACAATCTGAAACAACTTGGACTGGCAATGCACAACTACGAATCATCCTTTGGTCGGTTCCCCTCGTCTGGGCAGGGGCTCGGCAGCGGTCCGCTGGGTCAGAATTTCGACCGACACTCTTTTTTTACTCATGTGCTGCCGTTCATTGATCAGGCGAATATTACAAATAGATTCGACTTTGGTTCCTACTACAATCAGACAGCGCAAAACATTGCAGTGACGCAAATCGCACTGCCAGGCTATCTTTGTCCGTCCGCAGCTCTTCGCGATAGTGATACGGATAGTCAGCGATTCGGGGCAATCGACTACGGTCCGACAATCCACACAAATATCAGCCCTGACACGGGATTGCCGGACAGCACATTTATGGTCCATGGTGGCTTGCGGTGGGAAGGGACTCGCATCAGTCAGATTACGGACGGACTGAGTACAACGATGGCCTTGGGAGAGGATGTCGGTCGAAACGAAAAAATGAAATCATTGTATGCCGACCCGGTCGTTGCGGGCTTCAAGAGATCACATTGGCGATGGGCGGAACCCGACAACGCCTTTGGCGTTTCGTTCACACCGAACTTTCACAAAAATCCATGGGGCGGGCCATCAAGCTGTACATGGGACAACATGAATTGCGGTCCAAATGATGAACTTTTCAGTTTTCATACTGGCGGATGTCACGCACTCTTCTGTGATGGACATGTACAATTTATTTCAGACAGCATCGATTATCGCGTGTTGCGTTCGATTGTTTCTGCTGCGGAAGGCGAAGTCACTGGAGAGTTCTGATATTCGTGCCCCTTTGACCGATCAGGTCGTGAGAGCGATGCGTCGGTTCCATTTCGGGAGAACCGACACGCGATCGCCAACCAGTTTTTCACGGCCCTGACGCCGCATTGTCAATCATCAGTTTTCTTCCGACATTAATCTGAAAGATCAACATGTCTCGGGTCTGCACTCTTTCTCGCTCAATCGTTGTGATTTCATGTTGCGCGATCGCCATGATTCCCTTGACAAGTGTCGCTCAGGACATTGACTTTTCAAGATTCGTCCCCGAGAGCAAGGAATTCCTGCTCAGGCAAAGAAGAGAACTGGCTGCGATGAAGGAAGATCCTGTGACGTACGAAGTGAGTCAAAACGTGCGATTGGATCAGATCCCGGAAGGCACAAAGGAGATCCGTATCTGGATCGCGATCCCTTCCGATGAGATGAACCAGCGCGTGCTGGCACTCGGGTCGGAATTGATCCCGGGAGAATGGAAGATTGTGGAAGATGCCGATCGACGAGGACAGTTCCTTTACTCAAGGATTGCCAACCCCGCTTCACTCTCGTTGGATTTTGCAATTGACTATACGCTGGTCCGTTCACCGATCCTCGCGAAAATTGATCCTGCACGGGTTCTTCCGCTGTCAGACGTTGAAAAATCAATTCTGGCAGAGCACCTTGCGAAAGACGCATTGCACATGGAAGTCACCAACAAAGTTCAGAGAATTGCAGATGATGTCTGCGGGCAGGAAACGAATATTGCCACGCAGACGATTGCAATCATGAAGCATATTGCCCAATCCGTCGATCATTATTCGTATTCCAAAGACCCGACAATGCCTCGTTGTGGCGTTGGAGATGCGCAGGCTTGCCTTGCGCAAGGTGGTGGCTGCTGCACAGACTTGAATTCACTGTTCATAGCGTTAGCCCGGGCTCGGGGAATTCCTGCGCGATTGAATATGGGGTATCGACTGGTTGAAGAGAACGCCGGAAAATGGGTAGATCCCGGTTACCGATGCTGGATCGAATATTACGTGCCCGGATTTGGATGGGTTTCGGCCGACGTCGTTGAGGCCGATGCGCCAGATGGAAAAGGACATGTCCGCTGGTTGACCGGCCTGACGCCGCGACGAGTCTGGCTGAATCAGGGTCGTCAATTCCGATTTTCCGAAGCTCATGCAAGTGATCCTGTCAATCATATGAATATTGCCTACGCAGAAATCGACGGTAAGCCTGCTCGTGTGCTGCCTGAAGGAGACCTCACGCCACAACTAACTCGCCAGATCAAGTTTGTTCATTTGCCGCCCTCAGACGCAAAGCCTGAAAACTGAAAACGCCTGATAACCTGGTACTCTACGATCTAACGAGAAGAGGAAAAAAGATAAGAGGAAAAAAGCGTCAGGTTTTTTTTCCACAGACCGCGCCATTTGGTTCTCTGCACTTGTATATCTCAGACTCTCAAAATGGCATGTTTTGAAGCGCTCACGGCCACTCACGGAGTATTGTTTGAACAAGTCATTCGGCACTGTTGGCAAATGATATGTGCAGAAAAAATCATAACATGCTCCGCTTTCGAACAGTTGGGGATATGAGTCCGTTTCCAGCTTTTGGTATCATCGGGCGTTGATTTCGGCGAATTCATGCAAAGAAGAACAACATGTCAACCATGACACTCAGAAGAAACCTGGAATCAGAGACGCTGCACCTGCCGGGACTGAGATCGTTGGTTGGTCACAGCGTAGAGATTGTCGTCCGTGATTCGCAACCCATGCCGGGATTCGATGCAGATCAATCGGCGTTGCTTCAGAAGGTTGACGAACTCTATCAGCGGCACAGGAACATTGTACCGGGCCGCATTGATTGATTCCGAAGATCCACGCGGTTCGTGTCAGTTTGCCAATCAGTTTCCGCCAACGCTTCTCTATTGGATCGGCATGGTTTGCGGATGATTGATGTGACTCACGTGCCGCCAGTCGAAGGCGACGAGTTGTTGACTCGATTCATCGTGAATGGCAATGAAGTGCGTACCGACGGGACAGTTCGGCCGCAGTTATTTTTGCCGTACAAACGAGTGGAATTGTCCGTCAATCGACATCGCGACGCGACACTCGAAGAAACCTGGAGCATTGGTCAGCAGGTCGCCGCGTGTTTGGATGGAGTCGTTGACGCTTCGTGGCGTTACGGGCGCGAGTCCAGCAGGGTCCCCGAGATCAGCCGTCCGGGTCATCAAGCAGTTGCTGCAGGCGTGCTGCAAGGACCGGAATCAGATGGCAGGTCCACGTTATGTCGATGAGACCCACTTCGATCATGTCACGCAGATGCGTTCTGTCTTTGTCTCGAAACGACGTCAGCTTCATGCGGACCAGTGCTTTCAGAGTAACGACGCGAAACCTGTCAGTGCTTTCGGATTCCTCAACGCTGGCGGCGGGAGCCGCATAGTGTTCGCGGACTTTCTCGCCGGCAAACAACACATGAACACCATCGCCAAATCTGCCGTCGGCACCGTCAGTGAAAAAATCAACCCGGCTGCGTGTCGAAACACAAACCCCGCCTGTTCCAGAGCAGCCACGGCCTGCGGCAGGTCTTCACGCCGCAGCAGAATGTCGATGTCCTGAGTAAACCGGACAGCCGCTCGGTCAATTCGCCCGACCCATTCCGCCACCGCGTTCCCACCCGCGACCGCATACGGAATTGATCCCGTAGCCAGCGCCTGAGTTGCCCGGCGCAGGCGATCGCCAACCTCTTCGATCGCCATTGCGACCTGCTCCCATCCGGAGGTTTTGAAATCTGTGGACACGGTTTGATTCCTGCACGACGTTTAAAAAATGGGTCAGGAACCAATACTGCGGAGCACCCTCCGGGCCATTTGGCTATTGGTTCCCGACCCCTTTTTTAGGCCTGTCGAAGCACTAATCATTGCTCAGCACAACAATGATTGTGCTGCCAAGGGTACGGGCGTCCGTCAATTGTACTCGCCAAGACAGCATGGGGCAACGCCCGAGGTTTCCACGGCAGCAACACGTTTTGCGATGAAAGGGCAACACAGACCAGATATCAACCTGGGGCGGCGTTCATCCGCATTCGCGGATTCTCTTGCCCAAGGCTGATCTGCGCGAGCCTTTCAGGCTCAGTCGCAGCACTCACATCGTCGATCGACGCCAACACATTGAATGCACAAATGTCACCGCGCACTTCATTTGTCGATGAACCCTCAGTTTTGTGCGGCTTCCGTTGCGGCCTCCGTTGCGGTCTCTTCCAGCAGTTCTTCGGTGCTTTTGCCGTGGCAGAGGACGACGCTGTTGGGGCCGATGGCGTTGAGAACGGTTTCATCGTAGCGGATTTCGCGTTTCAGCATCACGCCGCGTTCGATGTCGAGCGTCAGGGTTCCTTTCGGTGTGGCCTTGATCAATTGAGAGCGCATCGTGGGGCTTTTCACAGCGGCTTCCACTGAAGATCGGAATGAAATCGTCGCAATTCCGTTCTCGACGGATTCCAGACGAAACGTCCGCAGAATGTTGATTTGGCGACTGATCTCTTCCGTCACACGGACGTTGACAGGAATCAATTCTCGCCAGGTGTCACCGACAGCAACGGCGTTTTCCGGCAGTGGCATCAGGAACGTCACGGCGTTGGACGCTTCAGATGCTTCCGCCGACTTTGGTGTGCTGTTGGCAACAGCCTGCTGAACATCGGCGGTTGCCGGAATAGACGGTTTGTCTCCGACAATGACGTTTCCGGCCTGGGCAATGGCTTTCTCAGCCGGTGCATAGCCCTCAGCGGATTCCGATTCCTGCAACGCACTGCCGAGGGTGGAGATCCAGAACCGTGGCGCGCTGCCTTTCAGTTGTCGAGCGGTATTGCGAAACGCCGGAGGAATTTTGTCCTGTGGCATGCTAGTGTCGAACAGGACGGGTTCGTAGTCATTCGTCTGCACCCTCATCCCCACAAATTCGTACTGCATCGACAGACGCGCGGCACCGGCGTCATTCACAGTGGCCACGGTGAAGACTCGTCGCTGCTGAATGGAAGTGACATCGACCTTGCGAATTTCGCCCAGCATTGCATCCAGAGTGACATTCTCTGTATTCCTGTACCGCAGCTTCTGGTCGGGAACAAAGTTGTATCGCAGCGTCCATGTCGGCGACTCAACAGCCTCCGCCGGTGATGCAACAAGCTGTGCCGGTGATTCAACAGACTCCGCCGCGGTTTCAAGAATGTCGTCTGACGGACATGCGGCGGCGAACGAGGCGGCTACCAGGCCAACAGACAGCAAAATTTGGACGAGCATCTTCCATGATCCTCAAGTGCAGACGACAGATCTTAATCAGCCCCGGCTGGGAAAAGGCACCGGGATACCGCTCGCAGCATAACATCTCACTTGAGCGTCAGGTTTGAATTTCCAGGCTCAGGGAACAATTCGTTGCACCCGTGTCACGCAGATCGGCAGATTCTGCCGCGACAGAGCCCCTATTTGCTCACTTGCCGAGGTCTATCCGAATCGGTGGCTGCAATCCCTGTTTCGCCGGTTTCAGCCCTGGCGTGAAGGCCCTGTCCGGGAAATTCCTGCCGACTTTGAGCGTGTACAGGCCGTCGGCGTAGACTGGTGCCTGAAACGTCGCGCCGTTCGAACGGACCGTGTACAACACATCGCCCGAAGATTCTTCAACAACCTGAACCACGGCATCGGGTGCGCCGGCAATCTGGATTTCGGGTAACCAGCCGAAGGGCTTTCTGCCGTCGTTATCTTTCATTGCCACAGTGATCGGCCAACCTGGGAACTGAGCTTTGTCGCCATCGCGGACGTCGGCAAATCTCGGCCAGCATTCAAACGTGATGTTGCGTTTCGGCTTATCGAATCCTGCAATGCCGAACCCGTCTGATCGCTTCTGTTCATCCGAAGGATCTCCCGAAATTGCATGCCCCATTCCAGCCAGCCGAATGTGTGCTGCGTGTGGTGATAAGACTGATCACCGGCAAAGAACAGCAGGTCGGGATCCAGCTTCTTCAGGTTGTCCACAATCGTGGCCCTTGAACCGGGCGTGCGACTGGAATTGCAGGACAGCGACGCAACCACGATCTGCGGTTCGTCGGGCTTCAAGGGATACAGCTGAGCCGACAATTTCAGGATGCCGTGATCATGCGTGTACAGGGCGAATGCCACGACCTGATCGCGCGGAACAAGTAGCCTGGGTTCCTGAAGTTGCCCATTGTTTTTTCCACCCTCAATGCGTCCCGGTTTCCACCATTCTCCGACGGCATCAGAATCCAGTTTCGGAAACTGATCACCAAATGGTTGCGGTGCCAGGTCGGCGACGGCTTGTGCGCGGGCTGTCGCTGAAACATGAAGAGCAGCACACAACGTGAGACAAACTGCCGTGAGAAAGTGCATGCCGGAGGTTCCGTGCGGTTGATTGATCCTCATGGGATTTCCTGCAAGGCCTCGAGAGGTTCTCGACAAGTCTGAATCCTGCTGACTTCGCGCAACAATGACAGGCATCCAGCGATCACGGCCACACCCTACAAACTCAAAAATTGGCCAGCTGTGCGATCACGTCAGGATTGCAGATCGGCAGGAATTGCCGAAAACTCCCCGGCGGCAGAAATCCGGATTCCCGACTGTACCGACTCTACCAACTCTGCCGATTATCGGAACAGGCAATGGTTGAGCGGATTGACTGCACGAGGTCCGGCTTCGGAACAAGTGCACTGGATTCGCAGGTATGAACCGGTTTTTAGGTTTTCGATTGGGGCGGTCACATGGAAGCGCACGCAGTAGATCATGAACAGGGCGGTCAGGGCAACTTCAAGCGACGACTGGGTCGAGGATTGAATGCTCTCCTCGGCAACGGTTCGGACGAGTACGTTGGTCACAATCCTTCAACGATCCCCATGCACGCACTCAGCTCACCGCCGGCACCTGCCTCGGATGAGATTGCGATGGAGTTGATTGAACGCAATCCGTTTCAGCCACGTCGTGAATTTGAGCCAGCGGCGATCGATGAACTGGCAGAAAGTATCCGAAAGCACGGCATCCTGCAGCCGCTGTTGGTTCGAGCACGCACAGACGGCGAAGTGGGCTATCAACTGGTCGCGGGCGAGCGACGCTGGAGAGCAGCGCAACAGGTCGGAATGGAGACCGTTCCGTGCCGCGTGATTCAGTTCGAAGATCGCCAGGCGTGCGAAGCAGCGCTCGAAGAAAATCTCAAACGCGAAGATTTAAACGTGCTCGAAAAGGCCGCTGCCTTCAAAGACTATCTGGAACGCTTCGGCGGCACGATTGAAGAGCTGGGTCGCCAGCTGAGTATGAATCGAGCGACCGTCAGCAACATGATGCGTCTGCTGGAACTTCCGGAATCCATTCAGCAGTTACTTCGCTCAAACAAGATCACCGGCGGACACGGAAAGGCGCTGCTGCCACTGCCAGAAGCACAGCAGAACGAGCTGGCTCGACAGATTGAGCAGGAACAATTGTCCGTCCGTCGCGTCGAAGACATCGTCCGGGAAATGCTGCGTGCCGGGACGTTGCCGCTGCCAAACGGTTCGGACGCGGCAGGATCGACAGAACTGTCCGAAGTTGTTCCGCAGCCCGTCACATCCAATCATGTGCTTGGCTTGCAGGATTTCCTGCGAGGGCATTTCGGGGCAAAGATCGATATTCGGCAGAAGAAGAACAATGCTGGCCAGATCGTGATTCACTTCGCCAGCAACGACGACTTTGAACGCATCGTCGGTCGATTGCGGAATGCAGGCTGAGTGCCAATGCAATTACTAACCTAAGTAAAACGTATAAGGTCACCGCTGATATTAACCCGAAGCGTCAGCGAGGGCCACAAATCCCTGCCGTGATTCGCGATGAAGTCCACCGATCTCCCTTATGGCTCGGCAAGTAACTGTTCCACGACCTGTTCGATCGTTTTATCGGCAGTCGCACCCTTCCAGTTCAATTCTCCCTGCCACCATTGACGAAGGTATCCGTCCTTATCAACAACGTAGACGGTTGGCCACATCGTGTTTCCCCACGCCTCCCAGTTTTTCGATGCAACATCAACCATGATCGGAAACTCCAGTTTGCGTTCCGCTGCGGCTGACTTCACTGCGGCGGGGTCACGCTCCTGCGACGTTTCCGGAGTTTGAATGCCGACAACCACAACACCTTTCTCACGCCATTGATCATGCCAGCGTCGATAGATTTCGAAGTTCGCGTGACAGTTGTGACACTGGAACGCATAGAAGTGTACCAGCACAACTTTGCCTCGAAGTTCCTTTAACGTCAGCGGCCCGGAGTTAAGCCAATCCTCGACTGCCACAAACTCGGGTGCCATCGGATAGATGCGTTTCAATTTGCTGGTGTCGAAGGATTCACCCAGCATTTTTTGCAAATGCATTGTTTGCTCAGGCTTGAGCACCTTCCTGACGGCATCCTGTTCGGCTTTTGCTGCTGCCTTTGCTTTCGACTGTAGCTCGTCACCCGGTTCGCCACTCATGATTGCTTTTTGCAGTGCGGACTGCGCCGCGTCGGTTGACCTGGCCAGTTTTGCGAAACGCTCCTGCTGCATTGACTCCAGTTTCAACTCCAGTGCCACGTCATTGCGAAGCAGCATTCGTACGTTCTGTGCCTGCAGCTCAATTTGCCGCAGTCGCTCTCGCTGTTCGTTCGTGACATGCTCGGCCAGCCAACTGTGAACGCGATGATCCAATGAATCGAGGATCGGAAGCTGCTGTTGCTGCGACTGATTTCGCAATTGAAACCAGAGCCCATCGATCTCCGCGAACAGCGATTCCAGTTCCGTGACCTGCGTCCTGTTCAGTTTCAGTTCCTGATGAACCTCCGGCGCGTGCAACAGCGCTAACATTTGGCGCGGTACGAGCGTGCGATATTCGTTTGAGACGGATTCCTGCTGCATTCCGATCGCCGACGGCGCCAGTGCAATTGCGATCAGCAGGAGATAGTCGATCCGGATTTTCATAATACACTCCTCAAGCCCGACGTAACCGGTCGCTGATTTTCTCGCAGGCAACTGGCCAACGGAATGCCTGCCATGCGCTTTGATTATGGAGGAAATATCCGTTGCAGATTTGGATCATTTGATTCGGCCGCGCCGACTTTCCGGTTGCGTGACGAAGGCGAGCGGGTGACGGCACGTAAACGACTCCTTCGATCAATTCCGCTTTCTTACAGTCAGGCATCGCATGATAACGACGTTCAAACTCCGCGCGATTCAACCGATCACCCGGTTGCAATGGCGATACCGCAGTTTGAGAGTTTGGAATCCCGGCGATTGACATAGCGATGGATCCAGAGTCAGGTGTCAGACCAGCGACATCATCATAACGTGCGGCAGTCGGAACTTAAAGTGCTTTCTTGCGTAATCACAGCTCGGGGCACGGACGAAAGCTGGTCCGCAATTGTCCATTCGTTTGATATGATTCAGAAGTGGCGACGTTGCCGCACAGGAAACACGCGCTAACCTCGAGTTGGGCCCAGGCATCCAGCAGAACCGGCCTCGTTACAAAGGATTGGTTGGCAAGGGCTTGATGGGCTTGGCTGAAGTTGTCAGCCATGCAATTGACAGGAAGTGACCGCTGGGTATTCTCAACCCGTTAAGTGAATCGAAAAAAACTGCGATTTTTAGAATGGCGGTTCTGCTAATGACGTTCAATTCCTGTATGACATCGATGGGCAGTACTTCGCCGCATTCCCATCTTTCAAATCTTCGGACCGATAATGGACCGACCGAATTGGCTGACGTGGTGGTGCAATTACTTCGCGGACTGCCTGAGGGCGGCTTCGAACCGGAGAACTGGCTATCTGAATCAGAGTTACGGCGGCTAATCAGCGTTTGCCTTTTTACAAGTTTGGCGCCAGAAGAAGGGCGATACCCACGCTGTTCGATATTTTGGCCCCAAAGTAAGCATGAGTGGTTCGATACTTGTGAGTTCTGCCCGGACAAGCCTCTGGTGGTCGAATCGCTGCGAAGATTGGCACCAATCTGCCAATCAAGGGGCTCCGCAATTTGCGTTTCACTTAGAGAAGACGTTTTGCGGTTGGTGGGGATGACGACGACCAGGTTTGACGGACTAGATTTTTATGCGGGGCGGCCTGGCTTTGTTCGAATTGGTAGTGTGCTGAATGTTCAGGTACATATTGTTGCGCCAGGGCACATTCGTATCGAATGCGGCAGTATCGAATTTGAACTTCGAGCAGGTCAACTTCGTCAGTGCCCGTCGCTCCGGTCCTTAGCATGTGTAAAGGACTTAACAAGAACGTTTGGGGGAGAGTGTTGCAAAAGCTGTGATTTCGAGATGCAAGCTTTCTGACGAGCAATGTAAATTGTTTGGGGGACTAAACGAATGCTCGGATGTTGAAGTAATCCTACAGATGATCCTGCGTCCGATACTCGACCTTGGACACGGCGGCGCTGTTGTTGTAATCCCAAATCAAAGTGAATCATCGTTTAGCAATGCATTGGAGTCGCCCAACGGGGTCATGAATTTGAGTTTGTTTGAACGCGCTGCTGAGCACCCTGGGGCTTGCATTGCGTGCCATAACCAAGACGATTTGACAGATGCCTTTTCTTCGCAAAGCATAAACCGATCTCTTCAAACGCGCGGCAGGCTTGCTATTGCAAGTGGAACAATCGGTGAATTGGCTTCTGTCGATGGTTGCGTTGTGTTGAATAGGGACCTTTCTGTCGTGAGTTTTGGTGCGAAGATCAACACTACCCGAGAACAGGCAGAACGATCCGAGATTCAGTTTCGAAATGCAAGAACCGAAGCGGTACTGGATCTTGCAGCACTCGAAAAAGAAGGTGGAACACGGCTGCGGACAGCACTTTGGCTCTGCAAAACCTTCCCGAACGTGATAGTTTTTGTAGTGTCACAGGACCAAAACCTGAAAGTGCTTTGGTCTGAAAATACTACTGCTTTTGCATTTGGCCCAATCGCGTTGAGGACGATCCCAGAGTTTGTGTAAACAATGAACGGAAAATCGAGGTTGTTCTTTTTGCCGACGCCGTGGCCTTCGGCTATGGCTATGATGTACCAGATCGGGCTCTCGATCGATTTGACTCGCGCGACCAACTGTTCGGCTTATGACGTGGGACCTCGTGCCCGCCAAGCAGGTGGGCGCCGAGCACCCCTTCACTTGTTAATCCAGCGAGACTCGTTTCTGCTGATAGTCAATGTGGAGCACACGATGTTCGAGAAGTGAGGTTCCGAGCAGCGGATACCTTCCATCATTTGCAATAACCTGCAGCGGCAGTTCTTCACCAAACCAATCGACGTCACAGAAGAAAGTGTCCAGGCAGACCCTTGAACCATCCGCCAGAATGGCCTCAGTTTCAACCAGCGACTCCAGTTCCAGTTCTTTGATCATCGCCAGTGACAAGACCAGATGACCGTCGAACGCCGTATCGATCCATGTTGTGACGGCGGAATACTCGCCTTTCCGTTTGTTGCTGATGCGAATGTCCAACAAGGCTCTGCCGTATTTATCAACAACCCCAATCACGATGTTGCTGCTCCAATATGAAACGCCGCATCATGCCCGACTCTCAACCCAAATGCCTTTCTGTCCGGGAACGCATTTTTCGCAGCCAAAGCAGCCTCAATAAACGTTGATCCGAGGAAAAATGCTGTTGACACAGGTTCAATTGCAACAAATTGACCGCAATGCGTTGCCTCAAGCCGACTTCTCAATTCAAGTTCGTAAACTACTTTGGCTCTGTCAGCAATAGACATCCTTAGTCCTCCTTTACAGACGTACCCCGGTTCTCAGTGGCAGGATTGTACGGTCTCAGCGAGTAGGCGACAAACTCAGATTTGCCGCATAAACCGCATTATGCACAGAGTAGGCCTGACGACAGTTGCCGCGTGTGCCGAATGCGGCTGGATTACGTTTCACGGGCCAATGACCAACGGTCCGCTCATCGTTGATCCTTCAACTGACGGTACTTCGTGCGGTACTTGTCATACAGTTGAGTGTGGCGGCTGGTGAGGTCAACCTTTCTCCCCTGAATCCATGCGGCGGTGACCAGCGTTTCGGTTTCCAGTGGATCGCCGTCGCTGACAAACAGCGTTGCATCCTTGCCTGTTTCCAGCGTTCCGACACGATCTGCAATGCCCAGGATTTCAGCCGGGTACAGGGTGACCGATCGCAGAGCGTCTTCGTAAGGCAGACCATACGCGGCTGCGGTTGCCGCCTGATACGGCAAGTTTCGCGTGTTCCATGTTTCAGATCGACCAGTTCCGGAAATGCAGAACCGAATTTCTGCGCGACGCAGACGTTCGGGAAGTGTGTAGGACGAATCGTATTCTTCGTGGTCCCGTCGCGGATCCTTGTGAACGGCATCGACAATCACGGCCACGTCGTAACGTCGCAGCAGCTCGGCACACATTTCTGCATCATGTCCACCCAGAATAATGACTCGTACATTCTGTTCGACACCAAACGCCACTGCCGCCTGAATCTGGTTCGCGCGATCCGCCGCAATCAGCAGCGGTACCTTGCCTTCGACGACCGGAATCATGGATTCCAGGCGACTGTCGAAGGGCTGATCTGCCGGATTGGCGGCACGGGCTCTGATGTACGTCCGCGTGTTTTGAAACAGTGCCCGCAAATCCTTAAGGGCCTGGCTGCGTTCTCGATCCCGGTCCTCGAGATGCCCTTCCGGCTCAGCAGCCGGGCCGGGCGTCATCACCGGTGACGTTCTGGGCCAGTTGATCATCAGCGCACAATCAGGTTTCAGCGTCATGTCTTCGTACGTCCAGCCGTCAAGTTGCAGCACGCTCGCCTTGCCGCTGACAAGACCGCCCGACGGCGCACTGAGGGCGATCAGCACGCCATTCGCACGCGTGACGGGAATCAGCTCGCTGTCAGGATTCACACTCACATGGGCACTGACGTTGGGATTGATCGATCCGATTTCCGTCATATCGAGCGTGGCGCGTGTCGATGAGATTTCTGTCAGCCCCATGTGCGAGTGGGACTCAATCATGCCGGGGTAGACGTGTTGACCTTCGAGGTCAATCACAACCGCGTCCTCCGGCGGTTTCATGCGACGCCCCATGTCCACAATTTTGCCGTTGTCGAAAATCAAAGTGCCGTCTTCAATCGCCGGTCCGCTGATCGGGTGCAGCACGCCGTTGATCAGGGCGATCGGCTTTTTCTGCGGCGCACCGGGGATCTGATCGGAAGCCGATGCGGCGGAAATCAAGATGCAGAGTGCGAGCGCGGGTATTGTGAATCGGATCATGTTATTTCGTGCCATTCTGATGGTTGAAGTGGCGGCAGAATTCATCATACCGGGGCCAGAGTGCGGCGGGGTCGAAATCGCGTTCTCCGACTTTTCGCATTTCTTCCCGGGATGACAGGATCTTCTGAATCAAGGTGTTTCGTTTCTGCAGTGACAGTGTCTGCATCTGAGCATCCTCATCGCGTTGAAAGTAGCGGCGTCCATCGATCCATGTTTGCTCACAGCGTGTGAAGTTGGAGAGCGGGTCGCCGTTCCAGACGACGAAGTCCGCGTGTTTGCCCGGTTCCAGAGATCCCACCAGATGTTCAATTCGCAACTGTCGGGCGGGATTGAGTGTGACAAATTTCAGCGCTTCTTCGCGCGGGACGCCGCCGTATTTGATCGCCTTCGCGGCTTCCTGGTTCAGATGCCGCGCAAGTTCGCCGTCGTCGGAGTTGAACGATACAACGACTCCCTGGTTATGCATCAGGGCACCTGCCTGCGGGATCGCGTCGTAGACTTCAAATTTGTAGGCCCACCAGTCTGAGAATGCGGATGCCATTGCCCCGTGCTTCGCCATTTCGTCGGCGACTTTGTAGCCTTCCAGAATGTGCTGAAATGTTCCGATCGTGACGTCGTACTCTTCCAGAATACGGAGCAGGGCGAGGATCTCATCCTGTCGATAACTGTGACAGTGGATCCAGCGGCGACCTTCCACGATCTCACGCAAGGCATCCAGTTCCAGGTCACGTCGCGGAGGCAGTCCACGGCGATCCGTCTGCCATGCGTCCATTTTCTTCGCGTAGTCACGCGCGGCTTCGAAAGAGTCGCGGAACAACTGTTCGACTCCCATGCGTGTCTGAGGATAACGTGATGCGGGTCTTTGAGAATTGCTCTGTTTGACGTTTTCGCCGAGCGCGAACTTCACTCCCTGTGGTGCTTCGGCGAACTTCATGTCCTCGCCTGTCATGCCCCAACGAAGTTTGATGACCTGGTTCTGGCCGCCTATCGGATTCGCCGACCCGTGCAGGATATTGGCGGCGGTGACTCCGCCTGCCAGTTGACGATAAATCGTGATATCATTGGCATCGACGAAGTCACCGATGCGGACTTCACATGTAATGGCCTGACTGCCTTCATTGACACCGCCATCCGTCGCCATGTGGGAATGACAATCAATAATTCCGGGCGAAATGTGCATTCCCTGCACGTCAATGATCTGAGTTCCTTCGGGGATTGCCACATTCTTACCGACGGCCACGATACCTGTGTTGTCGATCAGAAGAGTACCGTCTTCGATAATGCCATCAGGGCCGCATGTCCAGAGCGTTGCATGTACGAACGCCACTGCTCCTGAAACGGTCGGTGGTTCAGTTCGGCCGAACGCCCCGAGCGGATAATTGATCTCGAACGATGCCATCGCCGACTTCTTGTCGTCGCCCGATTCTTCGCCTTTCTCCTCAGCACTCGCTTCGGGTTGCGCGTCTTCAGGTTTCTCGGGGTCAGCCGGAGCATCCACGCGCACCGCACTCGTGATGGCCAAACTCCCATCAGGCCAGACAATGCTGCCGATTGCTGCCGCGCGGTCTTTTTGTCCGGCATCTTTCTCTGTCAGCGTGAGCGATATCCGAATGACGCCATCGATGCCCCAGTCCTTACCGTTGAATGTCGCCGACAACGCCGTGTCGTGGAGTTCGACGCCGTCGAGTGTGAGGATCTCTTTGGGCTTTGGTTCCGCGTTATCTTTTGATTCTGCATCCGGTTTAACTTCTGCATCCGGGCTCTCATCATCTGCCGACAATGGTTTGCCTTCTCCGACCGTGGCGTCGTTTTCTTCGGCAGCAGCTTCGTCCTTCGCTTTTTCAGGCTTCGACTTACGGTCCTCAGCCTTTGGCACTGGCTGTCGGGAAACACGGCCTTTGAGCTTACCGTCCGTGTCGGTGATTTCGAGATAGAGCTGATCCGGAAACTCAGCGACCTTAGCGATTTGCAGTTCAAAGTACCCGTCTGCTTTGCGAGCGGGCTCCGGAGAATGTTCAAACCGCAGGCCATCCACCCATGTCTCGACGATCTTCGAGTCTTTTTCGAAGAGATCACCGTCGGTCACCACAAAGCTGGCGAGTCGGCCTGCTTCCAGTGTCCCCAGCTGATGATCGACTCCCAGCATCTGCGCCGGATTCATAGTCAGGGCTCGCAGCGCAGATGATTTTGACAGACCGCGTTCGACGGCCTTTCGCAGATTTTTCAGAAAGTCCTTTTTGGAAGTCAATCCATCAGTTGTCAGGGCAAAGCGAATTCCCGCAGCGTCAACTCGTGCTGGATTTTCGGGTGCGATATCCCAGTGCAGCAGCGATTCCAGCGTAGCATCCTGTGCGGCCTCCGGAGTGGCAACGTTGGGTGGTTTTGGAAACGCGAGCGGCAGAATGAGCGATCGCTTTGTCGCTGCGATTTGCGGCAACCGGCGGTACTCATTGCCACTCCCTTTGATAATCAACGCCAGTCCGAACTCAGCCGCGAAGCGGTCGGCTCGCAGGACGAACTGCTCATTCGAGGCCGATACGATCATCGGCATGGAACCGGCGATGACAGGCAACAACGCCGCGAGTGCGTCGTTTTGTTCCGGACGCTGAAGTGAAGTGTCCGCAGCGAAAGCGGCTTGTGCATCGCGATACCATTGTGCATCGTACATGGCTTGCCGAGCCAGCGCGACGGCACCCATGGGACTTCCGGGGTATCCTTCACGGCCGCGCCGCGAAACCGTCAACTGCAGGTGTTGAGCGACATTGCCGGCAAGCAGCGCGGTATTGGCATCGGTCCCGGTCAGACCCACCAGCGCGCTGCGGCCTTTGATCACGCCGTCGTTCGGAGCAACAAGCTGCGCTACGAATCCCTGCTTGCGAAGCACGACGATATCGGCGTTGGTTGGAAGCTGATCCGCGACAGAAAGCTGTGGTGTGACCTGACCGTTCCAGTATCGCGCAGATCCGTTCAGGCGTTCAGTGGAGATTGTCTGTTCAGAATATGCGTCAATGAAGCCGGCGTAGATCGTCTTCCCGGTGAGATTGATTTCTCTGCCGTCGGCGGGAACCTGGACATCCGCTCCGATGGCTTCGATCTTGCCGTGTCGCACGACAATCGTCGCAGGTTCCGCCATCGCATCCGGATGCGCAACGACCATGGCACCCGTGATGGCGTACACATTCGGGGGATTCGAGCGCAATGCTTCCTGCGGCGTTGAAGTCTGGTCGGCCCTCGCACAGACAGGGATGCAGGCCAGAAAATGCAAAGTGATCAGAATCCGCAGCATCATGGTATGTCCGGCTTGAGCGTCCAGGGTCTCGGGAATCAGCGGAACATGATGAAAGTCGAGCCGACGTAAGTAAACGGCAGACTGGCTCTGGAAAGCGAGATTCGCATGATTAATCCCGCGTCAACGGCAGAGGTGAGGACGCACGATGGACATTCGTGTCCGTCGCACAGCCAGCAATCGCGTTCGAAGCGACGGTTCTGACCCAGTGGAAAATGGGGTCATGGAACGCTTTTGTTGGCGGGGAATCGGACGAGAATGTCCAAGCTGCGGAAATCGCGAGTTCGCCGTACTCAATCCAGCGGTGCGGAGATTTCCAGCAGATCGATCGCCGGTGCGCCGTTACAGAAGATGGTCGCCATCCGCCCGTAAGTGACCTGGCCCTCTGTCATCTGCAGCGTCCTGAACAGGCCTGGTCCGGCAGTAAAGCGAATGATTGCACCCAGATCCACATGGCGCAGAACGTTGTGCTGAATCAGGACTCGGCCCAGGGGAATAACGCCGGCGAGGATTTCCTTCTTTACGCACTCCGTCACATATTCAAAATTGAAGCGAACGTAGCCCAGCTGCACGATCCTGTCGGTGCCCTTTTTCCGCAACAGACTTCGTCGCAGATACAAATCATTCTCAAATCGCTGGTCAATCACAATCACTTCGACCGCGCATTTGTGAAACGCTTCCATGGTGACCGTCATGTGAAGTTCATGGACCAGCATCTGACGATACGGCTCCGGTGTTGCCTCTTTGGCCACATGCTCAGCAGTCAAATAGAGCGGTTGGCCTTCCGGTTCCGGAAACAGGCTGACAAGTTCCTGAAGTTCGATGATCGGATTCATGTCGAGTTATCCGTGCCACATGAACGTGGGAGAATGTAAGGCGTGTATTCTAACAGGTCAATTTTCAGCGGGAAATCGATTCAGGGAGACCGTCTCTTCCTTCGCTCCATGGCTTTGCGATACACGGCCACGTATTCGTGAGCGCTGCGGGTCCATGACCAGTCACGGGACATACCGTTGCGCACAATCTGTCTCCAGATGTGCGGTTGATGGTACAGCCCGATGGCTTTCTCGATCGTTTCCGCCAGCAACTCTTTTGAATAGTCTATAAAGACGAAACCTGTCGCCGTCTGCAGCGACTCCGATTCCGACGCAAAATTTTCGACCGAATCTGCCAGCCCGCCGACCTTACGAACAATCGGCACTGTCCCATAGCGCAGGCTGTACATCTGATTGAGCCCGCATGGTTCGAAGCGACTGGGCATCAGAAACATATCTGCTCCCGCTTCAATCTGGTGGGCGAGCGATTCATCGAAACCAATTTCAGCACCCACCTTGCCCGGATAGCGTTGAGCGAGATTCCGCAATTGCCCTTCGTAGCGAGGGTCTCCCGTGCCGAGAAACACCATCTGCAGGTCCTGCGACAGAATTCGTTCAGCCGCGCCGGTAATCAGATCGAATCCTTTCTGGTCCGCCATGCGTGAAACCATGCCAAGGACCGGCACGTCTGCACGCTGATCCAGGTGCATTCGTCTCTGCAGATGGGCTTTGCACTGCCGCTTGCCTTCGGCGACCGTGTCGATCGAATACGGCGCGGGGATATGTTGATCCGTTTCTGCATTCCAGACTTCATCGTCAATCCCATTCAGGATTCCGACAAGATCGTCTCGACGATGTGAGAGCAATCCTTCCAGCCCGTAGCCTCCGTCAGACGTGCAGATCTCAGTGGCATACGTTGGGCTGACGGTTGTGATCTGATCGGCAAAGGCGATGCCTGTCTTCAGCAGATTCAGATCGCCCCAGGCTTCCATCTGATTCTGATTGAAGTGTCGCCAGTCCATACCGGTGAGCGGCATATCGAAGTGCCAGAATCTGCCCTGATAAGCCATATTGTGCAGCGTCATCACGCTGCCTGTGCGTTCAAAACCGGGGCGACCGTTGTACTGCGTCTGCAGCAGACCATTCACGACCCCGGTCTGCCAGTCGTTGCAGTGAATCACATCCGGCCGCAGGATCATCTGTCGACAGATTTCCAGCACAGCGCGGCTGAAAAAGCAAAATCGTTCGCAGTTATCGACGTAGCCGTGACCAAGTTCCTGATACAGATGACGTCGGTCAAAGTATTCCGGCTGGCGTACCAGCAGCACGCGAACATTTGTGTTCGGCAAGGTCGTCCAGTTGACAGCTCCTGGGACAGCGCGTCCATTCATCGGAATCGAGAATCGCAGTCCCGCATCGCTGATCGCCGGGAGTGACAAGTTGCCCTGACGGAGCAGAAAATAGTCCGGCAGCAATAAAGTGACGTCATGCCCGAGTTGATCGAGCGATTTTGCCAGAGCCCCGGCCACGTCGGCCAGTCCACCGGTTTTGGAAAACGGCACGGCTTCGGAAGCAGCGATGACGATCCGTAATGATTCACGTGGACTAACCATGCATACATCTCAGGTAACAGGATCGTGCGGATTCTTCGTGTTTCGTCCGTGAAACGTTGAGTCGAGGATGCGTATCCGCAAAGTCGGAAGAGTGCATCCCGATTCTTGTGACTCGCCCGTGAGAATCAGGGCAGTCTTCAGAAAGTTTTCTGAACCGACGGGTTGTTCCGGATCTACGGCTCGTCGCTCTCGTTTCCCCCACCCCAGCGTTCAATCAATGTATGCCCAACCTGCAGATGGTCCAGAATCCGGGCCACGACAAAGTCGATCAGATCTGAGATCTGCATCGGCCTGTGATAAAAGCCCGGCATCGACGGCATGATTGTCGCCCCGGCATGACTGAGGTGTGTCATGTTCTCCAGTTGAATCAGACTCAGCGGTGTCTCGCGCGGCACAAGTATCAGCGGTCGCCGTTCCTTCAAATGCACATCCGCCGCGCGTTGAATCAGATTTGTCGATGCGCCTGTAGCGATGGCAGACAACGTGCCCATCGAACACGGACAGATCACCATTCCACTGGTGCGAAACGAACCGCTCGCGATTCCAGCGGAATAATCGGACGTTCCATAGGCGCGCACTGAACCCTGCGGCGGTGCGGAATTTGAACCTGCGAGCGGGGAGAATCCCCAGGCACTCGCGATCGGCCCGGCGAGTGTGCGCTCAATCATCGCCGACCATTCTGCCGCCGAAGCACCATTGGCTGGAAACTCCGCTTCCAGTTCGCGAGACATCACCTGCCGAGCCGCACCGCTCACAACCAGATGCAGATGTTTTCCCGCCGCCAGGAGCACCTGCGCAAGTCGCAAAGCATATGCCGAACCACTGGCCCCGGTAATTGCCAGCACAACATCATTCGCACTCATCAGATATCGCTCCGGCTGAAAAGAGTTACTACAGGCCACTGGTGGATTATTACCAGCCATCCGCGGATTCCACAGTGAGGATACCTTTATGAGCAAAAATACCGATGATTGACGCCGTCGGTCCTGCGGCATCGGTGTTATGCTTTGAGCGGTCGAAAGTGACATTAACCCGAAGCGTCAGCGAGGGCCGCAAATACCCATCCCTCGCTGACGCTTCGGGTTACGATCCGGTTCTCACAAGAGTGTCATTTTCGGCCGCGCCGAGTATAAGCTTCGTCAGCACCCATCGGCACGAGGTTGCTCCGCTCCGTTCAAGCCAGGAAAAGAATCATGCAGCCACTCGGTCCACCGGTCACGAATCCGACGTCAATCTTTGAATACTTTCGCGGCAGCTACGGTACGGAGTTGCTCACAGCGGCGGTTTCCCATTTTGATTTGTTCGGGCGACTTGCGCAGCAGCCACGGACGCTGGCGGAATTGCAGTCAGAGCTGTGTCTCGCCGAACGGCCAGCGATCGTACTGACAACCGCGCTGCGGGCGATGCAGTTGCTGACAAAAAATCCGGCCGGTCAGTTTGAACTTACGGCGATTGCAGCCGAACATCTTGTGCGTGGCGAAGAATTTGACGTCGGAAGTTATTTAAGTCTCGCCGCCACATCCTCGGGCGTCATGGAAATGGTGGAACGGCTTCGTACAAATCGGCCAGGGGGATTGTCGCGCGATGAGGCCGGGGCCGCGTTTATTTATCGCGATGGTTTGAAGTCGGCAATGGAACAAACTCAACTGGCAGCGCATTTCACGCTGGCTCTGTCAGGGCGCGCAAAAAATGTGGCACCGGTCCTGGCCACGCAAATTCCGCTGAACGATGCAACGACGCTGTTAGATGTCGGCGGCGGAACGGGGATTTACAGCATCGCCTTCTTGCGAGCCAATCCGGAACTTCGTGCGATCGTTTTCGATCGCCCCGAAGTCCTGAAAACGGCCGAATGCTTTGTCGCCGACTACGGTGTGACAGATCGCGTGCACCTGCAGCCCGGCGATATGTTCGCCGATCCGCTGCCGAATGCGGATGTGATTCTGTTGTCCAACATTCTGCATGACTGGGACGTCGCTGACTGCCGGACTTTGATCAATCGCTGTGCCGCATCGCTCAATCCCGGTGGCAGACTGATCATTCACGACGTGCTGCTCAACGATGAACTTGATGGCCCGCTGCCCATCGCTCTTTATTCGGCAGCCCTGTTTACATTCACCGAAGGTCGGGCGTACAGTGCGTCAGAATACAATGGCTGGCTGAGCAACGCCGGGCTGCAGCCTCAATTGCCGATCGCCACCTTGATTCATTGCTACGCCATCGTGGCACGGAGTTCTCAGTAATGCTTCGCTTTTGTCTGATTCTGTGCGTGGCCATCGTGCCATGCAGCCGTGTGTCGTTCTCCCAGACACTGGACGACGAACTGCGATTGACGCCTGCCACAGAGTTGGCGGATCAGTCGCGACTGCAGGGCGATGCGGCGCGCGGGGCGGTCGTGTTTTTTCAGCATCAGATGGCATGTTCCAGATGCCATTCCGTGGGAGGGTCTCTGCCATCGTCGCTCGGTCCGGATCTAGCGACGCTGGCGAAAGATGTGACTGACGAATCGCTGGTGGAATCTGTGCTCTTGCCATCGAAAGTGATTCGCAAAGGCTTCGATTCAGTCACGGTCGTCACTCACGAAGGCCAGACGATTGTGGGCCTGCTCGTCGAACGCACGTCGGACACGCTGGTGATACGTGATGCCGCTCGTAACGGCGAACAGGTGACGCTGAAGTTCACAGATCTGGAGGACATTGTTCAGAACACGGTCTCGATCATGCCCGCCGGTCAGATGAATCAGCTGGCCAGTCGTCAGCAATTCTTCGACCTGATGCGATACCTCCTCGAAATTCGCGACGGCGGGGCCGCTCGTGCGAAAGAACTGCAGCCGTCTCCATCGCTGCTGACGTTTACTGTACCGGAATATGAACAGCACATCGATCACGCTGGCTTGATTTCTGACTGGAACAACGATTCCCTGCAGCGGGGCGAAGCCATCTATCGGCGCGTCTGCATGAACTGCCACGGGACCAAAGACCAGCCGGGTTCACTACCCACCTCATTGCGATTTGCTGCCGGGAAATTTCGTAACGGCAGCGACCCGTATACAATGTACCAGACGCTGACGCGCGGCTTTGGCCTGATGGCCGCTCAGACGTGGATGGTACCGTCCCAGAAATATGACGTGATTCACTACATCCGCGAGACCTACCTGAAGCCGCACAATCCAACGCAGTTCGTGAATGTCAATGCGGTGTATGCAGGTCGACTCCCCAAAGGCGACACACGCGGTCCGGAACCGAGTCTGATCCAGCCGTGGAACGCGATGGATTATGGCCCGAGTCTGACTCACACGTATCAAATCCCCGGTACCGTTCACAACATCGCATACAAAGGAATCGCGGTGCGGCTTGATCCCGGTGCGGGAGGTGTCTCACGCGGCCGTCACTGGATGATGTTCGATACAGACACGCTTCGTATGGCGGCCGCATGGAGTGCTCCGGATCTGCCGAGTGCCGAACGGAATTTCATCGATTGGCGGGGCATCCAGTTTAACGGCGAGCATCAGATTCATCCTCACGTCACAGGCACGGTGATCGCTTCAAACCCGACTGGTCCGGGCTGGGCGAATCCGATGACGAATCAGTTTGTGGATGATCAGCGAGTGCTCGGTCGCGACGGACGGATGTACGGTCCGTTGCCACGCGAATGGGGGCAGTTTCGCGGTGCGTATTATTATGGGCAGCAGGTTGTGCTCTCTTATACGATGGACGGCACGGACGTGATGGAGTTGCCGTCGCTGCTCGATGCCGATGACAAAACGCAGCCGACATTCCTGAGGACATTCAACATCGGACCGCGTGCCCGCGATTTGACGCTGCAAATCGCGGAACAGGAGAGTGCAATCGTGAGCGTCACGGCGATAGCCGCCGGTGATGGAAACCATTACGCAATAACCGCCACCGCTGTGAAGTTAGGACCTGCGCCGGCTGACGGCGCGGCAGTCAGGAAGGTGAAGCAGATCACGTTCGATGGACAGACATACCTCGAAGTCGCTGATGCCGCAGCATTCGACGTGACGACGAAGGACTTCACCATCACCGCCCGAGTCAGAACCCGTACCGGAGGCACCATTTTTTCCCTCGCGAAGCCCGAACAAAAATGGACGGCGGATGGTCAGACTCTGTTCGTTCGCGACGGACGACTGACGTTCGATATTGGCTGGGTCGGCGCTGTGACATCGAAAACGAAGATCGATGACGGCAGGTGGCACAACGTTGCCGCGACATGGACGAAATCCAGTCAACAGCTTCAGTTGTTTATCGACGGAAAACCTGATGGAAATGGAATTTTGGCTGCGAAGAGAGCTCTGTCAGGCGGTGTGGCGAGGATCGGGTTCACGGCCCCCGATTTTCCGGAGCCGGAGTCATGTTTTCACGGCGATCTTGCCGAAGTACGCTTCTATCAGCAACGACTGACCGATGAATTGAAAACATCCGAGACTCTGTCTGCGGCGACCGTAGGCCTGATTGCTCGCTGGGACTTGACCGGAGTTGAAGGTGAATCGATACAAGACGCAGGCGGTCACAAGCACCATGCCGTCGTTCGCCGAGGAGATTCTCCGGAACCAGCGAATTCATCGCTGTTCGCTGGCTTTGCTCCGGCCACGGTGCCTTTGAAGTGGTCAGCGCAGGATGGTCGATTGACGGTGACGATTCCAGCCGGAGCCGAACCACTGAGATTCACCACCTGGACATCGGCGGAATCCAGGAGCGAGAACACCGACGCATCTCGGAATCCTGTCATCCTCAACGCCGATCAGGATCTCAAACCACTCACCCTCGGCGGCCCCGCGCGGTGGGCTCAGAAGTTGACGACAGCAATGATCACAGGTACTGACGGTGGCCCGTTTGCAACCGACGTCCTGACATCGCCGGAATCGAATCCATGGCTTGCCCAAACCCGCTTCACTGGCCTGGATTTCTTTTCCGACGGGCGCATGGCTGTGTGTTCCTGGGACGGCGACGTCTGGATTGTGGACGGTTTCCTGAACGGGCCTCAACTGACCTGGCAGCGAATTGCATCCGGCATGTTTCAGCCACTCGGCCTGAGGATCGTTGACGACAGGATCCACGTGACGTGTCGCGATCAGTTGACGGTGCTGCATGATCTGAATGGAGACGGGGAGATTGATTACTACGAGTGTCTCAACAACGATCATCAGGTGACGGAACACTTCCATGAATTTGCGATGGGCCTGCAAACCGACGCAGAAGGAAATTTTTACTATGCCAAATCCGGTCGCCACGCGCTCGAAGCGGTCGTGCCACATCATGGTACGCTGCTGAAAGTCAGCAAAGATGGTTCCCGCACGGAGATTCTGGCGACAGGCTTTCGAGCGGCCAATGGAGTCTGCCTGAATCCGGATGGTTCTTTCGTGGTGACCGATCAGGAAGGTTTCTGGAATCCGAAGAACCGTATCAACTGGGTAACCCTGGATCCCGGCGGCAAGCCGAAATTCTACGGAAACATGTTTGGCTATCACGATGTCACTGACACTTCAGACGCGGCGATGGAGCCGCCTTTGTGCTGGATCACCAATGCGTTTGACCGCTCTCCGGGCGAACTTCTCTGGGTCAACAGCGATCGCTGGGGACCGCTGAACGGATCGCTGCTGAATTTGTCGTACGGCTACGGCAAAGTGTTCCTGGTGCCTCATGAAAACCTCGATGGGCAAATGCAGGGTGGCATGATTGAGCTGCCGATCCCGTCATTTCCCACAGGCGTCATGAGGGGTCGATTTCATCCGACCGACGGCCACCTTTATCTCTGCGGGATGTTCGCCTGGGCGGGCAGCGCGACTCAGCCCGGCGGACTCTACCGCCTGCGAGCCACCGGCCAGCCGATGCATCTGCCGCTGGAACTGCACGCCACTACGTCAGGTCTGAAGTTAGTTTTCACTGAGCCACTTGATGCAAAGTCCATTGATCCGGCGAACATCCACGTGAAGACATGGTCGCTGAAACGCACGAAGAATTACGGCTCAGAGCACTACGATGAAAAACCGCTGACCATCAGATCTGCATCCCTGTCCGACGATGGCCGAACTCTGACGATCGACGCCGATGATCTTCGACCGACCTGGTGCATGGAGATTCGGTACAGACTGAAATCTGCGGATGGACAAAGCATCGACGGGACCATTCAAAATACGATTCATCAACTGCACGAATAGAATTCGCCGTGGCCTCAAACATTCCCAGGAGATTTCGGGCACTGCGCCAAACTGACTCGAACAATCCGTGCTGGCATTCAGCCTGCATTTTTCCGTCTCGTCCGTACTACTCACGGTTGATTTCTTGTTGTGCCGCGAAGATTTCAGACGGCAGTTGGTAGAAGTTGTTCTCGTGCATCAACTTCGTCCTCACCAGGGTCCGGCCTCGGTGACGGGCAAATCGCAAAGTAGCCGTCACGCTCCGCCGTGACGAG
>Ga0105046_10001358_pt1 | contig 37490 bp, 27 predicted proteins | sample MAT03_FD_78385 | JGI IMG/M metagenome (GOLD analysis project Ga0105046, IMG submission 78385) | Freshwater microbial communities from Lake Fryxell liftoff mats and glacier meltwater in Antarctica - MAT-03 (megahit assembly) | ecosystem: Environmental > Aquatic > Freshwater > Ice > Liftoff... | reverse complement strand
TCCGCAACACACGTTCCGAATCGGGCTCATGCGGACACAAGAGGCGCAGGGCGCGACCCGAGTACGTTGTCGGAACGTGGGCGTGGGACAGATCGCGAAACATTGAAGGCGTCGCCGCGACAAAAGCAAGATTGGGAATCTTTGCCGCGCTTTCCAGAGTGCGGGCCGACATCTTTTCTTCAAGGAGCATCGTCAACTGGCCAGACAGCGCCGCAACGATTGCGAGATCAAAACCGAATCCCCGATAAAGTGGGGCCGTGATCATGGCGGATTGGCCGGCTTCCAGATTCAGTCCTTCAACCAAGGTCTTTGCGACGGCGCGCAAGTGTTCCGGGCCGCGCAACACCGCCTTCGGATCGCCTCCTGCTTCGAGTGTGTAGTGTGCGACGGTCAATTCGCCCGCACAAGGTTCCGGTACAACCGGTTCGCATCGGTACAGGTTGCAGGTCAAAAGCGTGCCAGACAGGCGCGGTCGGGCGAATGGGGTTGGGGGGTGAGCGGTCGTGCGTGCCGTCTCGCCGATTCGCAATGCGAATGGGGCGTTGGTACCGCGTCGTTCACTTGAGGGTGGCGATGGAAATGGATCGCCAAGAGGACGCGTGATCAGGGCACGCAGCGGCGTGATGTGATGGATCCGGCTACACTCCCATTGCGGTAGGGTGGGGTCGATGAAGGCGGCAATTGCGCCCAGCTTTTCGAGCGCGAGTGTGAGGATGACGAGATCCGGCACATTGCCCAACTGCATTCCGACCCAGTCGCCGGGTCCGATTCCCATCCCCGACAGTTCGAGCGCCCGTCTTTGCACGCGGTGCAGAAGGCCACGCCACGACAAGTAGGCATCCCGATGTTCGACGGCGCACGCGTTCCCATTCGCCGCAGCGGACTGATTTAACCAATCGTTGAGCAAGGACATCGCCAAATCCTGGGAAGGGCCAATCCTATCGTTAGAACCGGTGCAAGTTCAACCTGCGAAATAGAGCGCTCTCCGATTGACGCAATGCAACGAGAGACCCGGACCACCACGACATTCCTCGAGAATGCGGCGTCGACAGTTTCTGTGCCGTCTATCCGACGAGCCCCTTCACCACATGTGCCTCCTCCACGCCCGTCAGTCGCTGGTCAAGGCCGAGGTAACGGAACGTCAATCGCTCGTGATCGATGCCCATGAGATGTAGTACGGTTGCGTGGAAGTCTCGGATGTGTACTGGATCGCGGACTATGTTGTACGAGAACTCGTCCGTTTCGCCGTGGATCGTTCCGCTCTTCACGCCGCCGCCGGCCATCCACATCGTGAAGCAGCGCGGGTGGTGATCGCGGCCGTAATTGGTCGCGCTCAATCCGCCCTGCGAATAGATCGTGCGTCCGAACTCGCCGCCCCAGACAACCAAAGTCGAGTCGAGGAGACCGCGTTGCTTTAGATCCTGGATCAACCCGTAGCTTGCCTGATCAATGTCGCGACATTGAGTGGGCAGGCGCCCGGCAACATTCGAATGGGTGTCCCAGTTGTTGAGGTAGATCTGAACGAAGCGAACGCCCCGTTCCACCATGCGACGGGCCAGCAACACCGAGTTGGCAAACGTGCCAGGCTTCTTCGCTTCTTCTCCGTAGAGCTTGTAGGTGGAATCGGGTTCCTTGTTGATGGCGACCAGTTCCGGCACACTGGATTGCATGCGGTACGCAAGTTCGTATTGCTCGATGCGGGTTCGGGTCTCCGGGTCGCCAAACGAAGATTCTGTGATGCGATTCATGGCTTTGATGTCGTCAAGCGTTCGGCGGCGCACCTTGCGGTCCACCCCGGGCGGGTTGTTGATGAACAAGATCGGATCGCCCCCGCTGCGAAACGACACACCGGCGTGTTCGCCCGGCAAAAAGCCCGATGACCACAGGCGACCTGAGATCGCCTGAATCTGCTCCGTGTTGGTGGGCTTTGCAATGAGCACCACGAACGTTGGAAGACTGGTGTTCATCGACCCGAGCGCATGCGAAACCCACGAGCCGAGGCAAGGACGTCCCGTCACCTGGTTGCCAGTTTGCATGAACGAAATGGCGGGCTCGTGGTTGATGGCCTCCGTGTACATCGAGCGGATAAAGCACAAGTCGTCAACCATCTTGGCCGTATTGGGCAACAGTTCGCTGACGTGCATACCCGACTGACCGTGCTGCTTGAATTTGTATATCGAAGGTGCGATCGGGAATCGGGCCTGGCCAGAGGTCATGGTGGTTAGCCGTTGACCCATGCGGACCGATTCAGGCAAATCCTTGTCGAACCACTTCTCCATCACTGGTTTGTAGTCATACATATCCATCTGGGGGGGGCCGCCCACCATGTGAAGGTAGATGACGTTCTTGACCTTGCCCGGGAAGTGCATGCCAGGCGTCAGTCCCCGTGCTACCTTTGGTAGCGCCGCAGCCATCGCACTCGACATTGGATTGCCGAGAAGCGTCGAGCCGAGCGCCGCAGAACCAGCGCCGAGAAGTTGACGGCGTGATGTCACTGAAAATCCTCGTGAGTTCATTTGTTCACCGCCTCGTCCAGATTGAGAAGTTGGTTGCCGATCATCGTGAGCGCCGCGAGCGCCACGCGATCCAACGTGGTGTCTGCCGTCGATTCGCCAATATCGATGACTGCCCGCGCGTCCGTCCGGTGAGAAGCGTAGTGCGATTGAAGTTTTTGGAAGGAGGCCATCAATATCCTGGACTCTTGCGGCTTGAGCGGTCTTGTCAGTACCAGCATCGCCATGTCCGCAATCCAGTTCGTGGGCGCTTTGCCCGCCTTCATGACGTTTTCCGCCATCCGACGCGCCGCCTCCAACATCTGCTCGTCGTTGAGGGTTGCAAGCGCTTGCAATGGCGTGTTCGTGCGTTCACGTCGCACCGTGCAGGTTTCACGGCTCGGTGCATTGAAGATCTCCATTGCGGCGGGTGGTGCCGCGCGCTTCCAGAACGTATACATGCTGCGTCGATAGAGGTTGTCACCCGCATCGCGCTGGTACTTGCGGGTATTGCTTTCAGGCATCGCGACCGCTTCCCAGACGTCGTCGGGTTGGTATGGCTTGACCGAAGGACCACCGATCTTGTCCACCATCAGGCCGCTCGCGGCGAGGGCGTAGTCTCGCACCATCTCGGCATCCATTCGAAAGCGGGGACCGCGCGACAACAAGCGGTTATCCGGATCGGTCGCCAGTTTTTCGGGCGTTGTCACCGCGGCCTGTCGGTAGGTCGCCGATGTGACGAGGGTTCGATACAGCTGCTTGAGATCCCAACCCCCTGACTGGAATTCCACTGCGAGCCAGTCGAGCAGTTCCTGATTGGCGGGCAACTCACCGCTTGTGCCGAAGTCCCCGGCCGTGCGCACCAGTCCCGTCCCAAATAGCTCTTGCCAGGCGCGGTTGACGGCGACGCGCGCGGTGAGGGGATGTTGTGGATCGAATAGCCAGTTCGCAAGACCGATTCGGTTTCTGGGAGAATTGCTGGCCATAGGAATTAACGCTGCCGGCGTGTTGGGGACCACCCGATCCTTGCGCTTGTCGTATTCGCCGCGCGCCAGCACAAAGGCTTCCGCCGGGGCCGCTCGTTCCGACATTACGTGGGCAACCGTACCGCGATTCCGAACGGCAGACTCGGCAATTCCCAGCAATGCCAGTTCGTCGCCGAGCGTTCGGTATTCGTTGTCGAACAGGATCAACCAGCGACGCCGGAGCTCCTCCCGCTGTTCGGTCAACACCTTCGCCCGCGCATCCGCTCCCGCTGCCGGCGTGGGCTTGTCGGGGGTGTGATGCAAGGTCACAAGATGGGCGAGCCTCGGTCCATGGGCGACGGCCCGGACCTCTTCGGGTGAGAGCGTTCGCTGGTAGATGCGAATGTCCTGCAGGAGTGTGTCCTGTACCGGAGAGGTCTTGAACCGCTGTCCGATTTTGAAGGGGACGGTCGCTCGAATCGTGTTGCGAAGCGTGTCGGCTTGTAGCTCGACCTCTTGCAGTTCGCCGTCAATGTAGATTTTGAGGCCGCCGAATTGCGACGAACCATCGTAGGTTACCGCGACGTGGCTCCAACTGTAACGAGGCAGGGCGTTTCGTGCCACAACCTTGAGCGCGTCGCCCGGCCACTTGTGGATGATGTGCGCGCCGGGACGGCCTTTCTCAAGCCACAGATCCCACCCGCGGTATTCGTGTTCATCGTCCATACGTGCGAATACCGCACCGTCGCGGCTCGAGGTCACATTGATCCACGTAGCGTATGAAAAGCCCTGGCCGCGCTCGAAGTCGCCCACCTCCGGCAAGGACGGAGTCGTTTCGGCCTTCACGACAAAGGCTTCGTCGGACAGTTTTCCGCCTTTCCAGACCAGATCTTTTTCAAATGGAAGGCGCACAGGCTTTCCGTCGAGCACCGCATCCAGTGTGCGGCCATCACCCTTCTTGATCATCGGGAAGTGCGCAACCAAATCGTTTTGCGGAGTCTTCTTCGCAAGATCGGGTTGGGTAGTTTTGTTGAGCCAGGTATTGAGATCGGACTCGGCTGCAAGCTGGCGCGCCGTCAACCGGGCCCGGGTATCACCCATCTTTCGCGTCAACATCTCGTGGTAGTTGCGATCCGAAGGGTCCGGAACGACGATGGAGGGCGCGGTGTCGGAAACGTTCCCGTCCATAGCCTTCTGGGTCGTGTTGTTGAAGAACGCCGACATCGCGTAGAAGTCCTTTTGCGAGATCGGATCAAACTTGTGATCGTGGCAAACCGCACAGCCGGTGGTGAGGCCCATCCACGCTTGTGACACGGTTTCGGTCCGATCGCGCGCGTACAGCACCAGGTATTCCTCGTCGATGGCGCCGCCCTCGTTTGTTGTGATGTTGCAACGGTTAAAGCCACTTGCGATCTTTTGTTCCAGCGAGGCGCCCGGAAGTAGATCGCCTGCGAGCTGTTCGCGGGAAAACTGATCAAAGGGCATGTTGCGATTGAGCGCCTTGATGACCCAATCCCGGTACACCCAGATCTCGCGGAAGTTGTCGAAGTGAATGCCGTGCGTGTCGGCGTATCGTGCGACATCCAGCCAGTAGCGGCCCCGGTGTTCGCCCCATCGTTGCGACGAAAGCAACCGATCGACCAGCTTGCCATAGGCGTCGGGCGACGTGTCGGCCATGAAGGAGGTGACTTCGGCAGGCGTCGGCGGGAGTCCCGTCAGATCGAGCGTGACCCGACGAATCAGGGTGTGGCGATCCGCTTCCAAAGCCGGGTTGAGCTTTCGGTTTTCGAGGCCCTTGAGGATAAAGTTATCGATTGCGTTCCTGGTCCATTCGGATATCGCGACGGCGGGAACACTGGGACGCAAGGGCGAGGCAAAAGCCCAGTGCGCCTCGTACTTGGCACCCTCGGCCACCCATCGTCGCAGGGTCACCTTTTGTGTTTCCGTCAGCACCTTGTGCGATTTTTCCGGAGGCATCGGATCGTCCGTTGATTCGATGCGCACGATGAATTCGCTCGCCTCCGGTTTGCCCGGTACGATCACGCCGACGCCGCTGTCGCGCTTCGCGATTGCGTCGTCGAAGCGATCCAGTCGCAAGTCGTCCTTGCGGGATGCCGAATCCGCGCCATGGCAGGCAAAACAATTTTCCGAGAGGATGGGTCGAACGTCCCGGTTGTACTGAACCTGCCCCGGCGCAGGGGGTGCACCCACCGGCACGGCAGCGAGAAGGACGACCGATGACATTACCGAAGCAGACAAAAACAGCATGGTGAGCTGTTGGGAATACTAGTCCTGTAGAAGACATGTCCAATAGGAATTCCGGACCAAAAACCGGTCACGAATGGACATCGGACGACATTGGGTGTGCGGCGTCACACCCAGTCGGTCCATCGGGCTCTTGTCGGTCGCGCTAGTTGGTCGCGGCAATGGTCGTGGGAACGGCTTCGGTGGCAGCCTGACCCGAGGGTCGTTTCTTCTGTTCGGCCACCCAACCTTCGAGCATTCGGCGCGCGAGGTACGTTGCCTTGATTCGCCACTTCACGGGGTTGCCGACCAGGGTCGCGAATGCAACCTGTGGTTTGTCGTAGGGCGCGTAGCCGACGAACCAACTGTACTGCAGATAGTTGTCGGGCGCGCCAGGCGGTGGCAAGGCTGGATCGCCGTCTCGACCGCGAAAGTTCAACGAACCCGTTTTTCCGGCAATCGCAAACGGCAAGAAGGCACGGCCTCGGCCGTCATAAAATCCGCTGCGGGCTGTTCCAATCCGTACGGTGCCTTCCATCATGGCGCCTACGTCCGTCGCCACTTTTTCGTCCATGACCCGGCGTGAGCGACGGGCGGGGATGGCACTGGGATCGGCGTTCTTTCCGGATACCGACTCAATCAACAGCGGCCGAGGCATCAAGCCTCGGTTGCCGATGGCGGCCGCAATCAGTGCACCGTGCAACGGCGACAGGGTCGAATGGAAGAACCCTGCCGACATGCGGGCGAACTCGAGCGGATCACCCGGCAGATCAACCTGTGAAGCCTGAAACTCGGCGACGAACGGAATCTGAAATCCGAAACCGAAGTCGCGGGCGATCCGTCCCATGCGAGCGCTATCTAGATGACGCGATGACAGCTTCGCCAACACGACGTTTTGCGAGCGACCAACCGCAATCGCGAGGCTTTCACACTGCTTGTCGAGTTTGGGATTGTCGCGCAAGTGTTCGGGTCCAATGCCGTGAAGACCACCTGCGAAGCAGGCTTCGGTTTGGGGCGTGACGCCACCCACAGAGATGAGAGCCGCGGCGGAAACGAGCTTGAAAATGGAGGCAGCCGGCGCCCAGGCGGTGACGGCGAGCTCGGCCGGCCCAAGTTTATTATTCCGGGCCGACCGTCCAGACAGAACCAACACTTTACCGTCGGGAATGGACACCATGACCGCAGCCCCGAACGGGACGTCATTGTCGTCGAGCGTCTTGTCGGCGAGCGCCTGGAGCGTCGGATTGATGGTTAGAACCGCCTTTCCGCCGCCTTCCAGCTTCGCGGAAACCTCAGTTTCGCCATGAACGAGCGTGCGCAAATCGACCCGAAGTTTGGCCGTTTGGGCGAGAACGGAAGTGGGCGTTAGCGCCAGGATGACGCAAAGCGGTGTCAAGTGTCTGCGCAGTCGGACGAAGGAATAGTGAGAGGATACCCGGAGCGGCATGTGGATAGGTTTGACCAGACGCCCCGTGGTGTCAAAAACCATGGTGAAACTGAAGCTTTACGCGGCCTATCTGCTGCATTAGGGTAATAGAAATCTTGTCCCGCAGCCCATCTTCACGTAGCGGCACCGATAGCGGAACGGACAGCGAACACGTCCGCGCCAAAACCGTTGTCACGAGCATCAGCAAGATCTCGGAACGCGCCCCTGGGAAGGAGGCCTGTTTGGTCGTGATCTACGGTCAGGATCTTGGGCGTAAATACGCCCTCGATACGCCCAACCTGGTGTTGGGTCGCTCTTCCAAGTGCGACGTTCAGATCGATCAAGAATCGGTTTCACGGGCGCATACCAAAATCACGAACACGGGTCGTTCCATGGGGATTCGTGATCTCGGGTCGACCAATGGCACCTACGTCAATGACGAGCTCATCCCGGACGAGCTCACGCTGACCGATGGCGATCTCATCAAGATTGGCCGAACTATTTTCAAGTTCCTGGCGGGCGGCAACATCGAGCGCGCCTACCACGAGGAAATTTATCGTCTGACGACGGTGGATGGTCTCACGCAGATCTTCAACAAGCGATACTTCATGGAGCAACTTGAGCGCGAGATTGCGCGTTCGAGCCGCTATCGCCGAGACATGTCGCTTGTCATGTTCGACATCGATCATTTCAAGAAGATAAACGACACCTTTGGACACCTCGCAGGCGATCACGTCCTGAAACAAAAGTCATCGACGATCAAATCGAAGATCAGGCGGGAGGACATCTTTGCGCGCTACGGCGGTGAAGAATTCGCGATCATCCTGCCCGAGATCGACGGGTATAACGCGCATCAATTCGCTGACAAGATTCGCAAGGTGGTTGAATCGACGGTGTACACCTTCGAGGAGACGAAGATTCCGGTCACGATTTCGATGGGCGTGGCGACCCTCGACGCGGAAACCGCTGATTCGGCGGCGCTCATCAAGCGCGCGGACGAACGGCTTTACGAAGCGAAGCGCGCTGGCCGCAACTGCGTGCGCGGTTAGTACGGCACAACACCAGCCCTGGGCTGGCCACGCCTACAGGAACTCAAGGATTTCGGACATGCTCGGCAGACCCGCGCGCGCACCAACTGTACGACAACAAAGGCCAGCCGCTGCGTTGGCGAAGGGAAGCGATTTTTCGATGCCCCACCCCTGGAGGACGCCATAGGCGAAGGCTCCGCAAAATACGTCCCCGGCGCCGGTGGTGTCGGCGATGAAGACGTCGATCGCCTCTTTTTTCACCAGGGTATCGCCCTCAAGTCCGATGGCACCGGCGTCGCCCTGCGTAATCACGACGCTGCGTGGACCAAGGCGCGCGATCTGGGACAGGCTGCGCTCGATCTTGTCGGAGGGGGCTATCTCGGCCACGAATCGTTCCGAGCCAATGACGTAGTCACTGAGCCGCAAAAGCTCGTCCATCTCACTGTGCAGATGTCTCGCATTCAGGAGCACCGCGATGCCACGTTCGCGTGCTTTCTCTGCGATGGCCACCTGAACGGCAGGCATGTACCCATCGATGCACAGGAGCTGCGCACCATCGAGCAAGTCGCGTGGCAGATCGCGTGGTGCAAGCGGAAGCGTACTGCCGCGTGACGAGAGTATTTTGCGGCGACGCGACAGTTCGTCGATCTGGATGATCGAGACCGGCGACACCGCGCCCGGTTGAATGGACACTTGCTTGCAGTCGACCTCGAACTCTTCGAGTCCGGCAACGATGTATCGACCGAAGTCGTCGTCGCTCAATCGACCGAAATATCGGGTGCGACCACCGAGGGCCGCCATGGTTGCGACGAGGTTCCCCATTGAGCCTCCACCTTGCATGCTGAACATCGAGAGATCGATGACGCGTTCACCGATTCTGGGTGCCACGCAAAGCATGTCGACCGTGGCGTGTCCCACTCCGACCGCGAGACCTCCGGGAACGGGCGTAGGGGTGCGTTTACGCGTTGGTTCGGCGGCGACGCGCGTACCGAGTGGTCGACTCCGTGTTGCGCTGGCCGTGGGACTTTTCGGCTTGCGTGGCACCATGGCGGCAGCTTATCACGGTCTGGGATGCGTCGCGGCGCCGAGCGGTGGCGGTGGAAGGCCGAGGTCCATTCCGGGCGCCTCGGGTTCCACAATTCTTCCGAGCTTCGACTGCAGCGCAATGAACTGCTCGAAAGCCTCGATGGCCTTGCCATGGTGGGCGTAGGCGAAACGTGCTCGACCAAGGTAGTAAAGGGCTTCGGGACGGCGCGCCAGGTACGCGAGATCGTCGGACAGAGGTTTCAAAAGGCCGATGGCGTCCTCATAGAACTCGGCCTTGTAGTGAAGGAAACCAGCGAGGAGTGCGAAGTCGTTCGAGGGTTTATCCCAGAGGGCCGCGGGCCAATCTTCCATGACCTTGTAAGCACCGATGTAGCGTTTCGCCTTCATGAGGGCCTGAACCTCACGGAATTGTTGGTCGAGCGATTGGGCGGCCTCGCCTTTGATTGCCTCTGGCCAGGCGGGGGGCATGAGGTCGCCTTCGGGTGCGAGTGGTATCTCGGGATCGTCGCTCAGGCGCGTAGCGACAAGCGAGAGCAAGTGTCTCGCATGTTCTGTGCTTCGATTGGTGGGCGCCTGCAATGCCTTTCGGATCCAGAACGTCGCCTCGCGGGTTCGTCCAAACGCGAGCAAGCTGCGCGCCAACTTTCCAGCGCCGGTCCCGGGCTCGTCGCCCGCATCGATGTTGCGGGCAAGTCCGAGCAAGCGGGCGTAGGGCCACTGCGGCCCATAAACCCGGGCGAGATATCTGTCATTGCGAGCCGCCCCCATGAGATCACGGGGTGCAGCGAACTCGATGAGGGCGTTGTCGTCGGTGTTGATCGGAGCGCCGGCCGTAAACGCTGCGATCTCGTCCGGTGCCACAAGCAAGCGTGCCACGATATCGTGTGGCGTGTGCCATCCCGCTCGAAGGGCTTCGGCTTTCGCGATGGGATCTTTCATGCGCCGTCCGATCTTTTCCAGGTCGAGAACGATGGGTTTCATCGACGCAATGAGGACCGTGTCGGACGAGAGATCTTCGGCCGAGAAAACCGCGACGTACGGGAACTCGGCGGCAAGGGTTCGGTAGATGGTTTTCACGTTCCATGGCGCCATCTCGTACAACTGGGCCCACTGACAAAAGAGACCATCAGGTTCAAGGCGCGCCGCGATCGCACGGAAGTATTCGCGGGTGAACAAGTTCGAGACGCCCGTGATCCACGGGTTCGAGGGCTGGCTCACGATCACGTCGAAACGATCAGATCGTTGCGAAAGAAAATTTCGACCGTCACCCACGCGTGCCGTTACCCTGCGATTTTCGAGCGGCCGGTGGTTGACGTGATCAAAGAAGTGCGAGGCGCGGTAGATGGCGGGTTCAAGCTCGACCACTTCAAGTGTGCCAATCGGGCCTTGGGTCATCGCGCCTGTCGTTACACCCGAGCCAAAGCCGATCAGGGCCGAACGGGGCGGCTTGTCACCGGGATAGAGGAACAACGGGATCATTCCCACTGAAACCTGGGTTGGCATGTCGGCGTCGCTCGACGCATCGACCTTGCCGTTGTTTTTCATGGAATAGGTTTTTCCCCAGCGATCGACCGATACCGTGGTCGCAATACCGTCCTCGTAGAATTCGAGGATGGGCGACTTCCATTCTTTGCCCGCTTGCCTTCGTTGCACAAAGTCCTTCGCAATCGAGGCACGAAAAAATCCGATCGAAAACGAGGTGAGGTTCCAGCGTGGCAATAGCAGTCCGACGAGCGCGAGGCCGACCGCACATCCGACGCCAATGGCCCTGCTGCGACGACTGGGCTTTGGATCAATGACAAAGAGCGCTGCGGCGAGCGCAAGTCCGGCAACCACCGACACGTAGATGCCGCGTTGCAATCCCAGCGACGGCAGGATGACGAAGCCAGCCGCGAAGGATCCGGTAATGGCGCCAAGCGTGTTGAGCGCGTAGGTCGAGCCGACGTCTCGGCCGACATTGTCGAGGGTGCCCATTGCGATGCGCATGGTGAGCGGGAAGATGGCGCCCATGAGTAGTGTTGCGGGGAGAATCGCAACGCAGGCAAGGATGAACTGACAAAACAAAATGGCGCTGACACCGAAATCGGTCGCCGACAAGAGCCAGGTGAACACGTACGGCAGGTCATCGATGATGAGGTAGGAGAATCCGACCGCAAACGCGATCCCGAGATGCGTGATCCCCAGCCATCGAACTGGGTTGGCGGTCCGATCGGCGCGGGCTCCGAGGACAGCGGCGCCGCCACCAAGACCCACGAGGAATGCCAGCAAGATGAGGGTGAAGGAATAGACCGATGATCCAATCACCACGGCGAGTGCGCGCGTCCAGAGAACTTGCAAGGTCATTGCGGTGGCGCCCGATAACGCGAATCCGAACAGGACGACGTTCCTCGCACGCCGCGTGATGGCAGGCGGAGCAGGCACAACCGACGAGGCTTGTATTTCTCCGAGGGCGACAGCCTGACTCAGCATTTCGTCGAGATCGGCCGCTACAGGTTGGCGCATCGACCATCGGTGCGCAATCCAGGCGGCTACTGCCAGGGTGAAGTTGAAGGTCGCTGCAATACGATTGGTGGTACTGATGCCAAAGTCGGGCAAGAAGATGAACCCGGCGAGAAATGATCCGCCGCAGGCTCCAAGCACGTTGACTGCATACAGCCGCCCAAGATTGCCTCCCACCCGCTGCAGCTCCGAGGGTCGAGACACAAAGTGGCGGGCGAGGATAGGCAGCGTCGCGCCCATCAAGGTGGTTGGCAGCAACAGCAAAAGGGCCGATGCGGCGAAGCGAACAATCGACAGCAGCGAGTAGCTGTCGCCAAACGTAGCCCACAACCAGTGGTTGAGGGGTTCGTAGTGCGATATGGCCCAAGGGACGAGCAGGGCGTACAGGCCAATGATGCATTCCGCACCGGCGTAGAACAGCACGGGGCGACGCAGCCGATCCGCAAAACGGCCGGCCAGGTACGAACCCAGTCCAAGTCCGCCCATGAAGGTCGCGAGCACCGTCGAGACCGCGAGGGTGGTCGACCCGAAAACCAGGGTCAACATGCGCGTCCAGAGCAACTCGAATATGAGACCCGACGCGCCCGACAGGAAAAAACAGATCAGGATGAGGGGACGCATCAATGGCTTGGGCCAGGGGTTGGTTCTCTTGCTATCATATTTTCGAATGCCGATGCCGACCGAAATCGTGGGGCTCTTGCGGAAGAACATCACCTTTCGTTGGCCCGACGGACACGAATCGATCATTCCTGCGCGCACGTTGCGACTCAAGTGTCGATGCGCTCAGTGTGTCGAGGAATGGTCGGGCAAGCCGCTCGTGGAGCCCTCTCAGATTCCGGATCATCTGCGCGCGAAGGGGATTCAGCTCGTCGGTCAGTACGGAATGTCCATCGAATGGAGCGAGTCCCCGTGTGCGAATATCTATAATTTTCGCGATCTGCGCGCGATGTGTCCGTGCGACGCGTGCAATGCTCTGCGCGAACAGGGCGTCACCCCGGGATCAACCTAAACCACTGGTTGGTCAGACCGGCAGCGGTCGCTTCTTGGGGCTTGAATGGCCGTCGCGTGCCGGGGTAGACGGTTTTTCCTTGGACCATTGCCGTTTCGGGAAGGGCGCCTTGCCAAACTTCGGCTTGTCGAAGCGTGACTTCGGCTGGGACGCTGCTGCCGCTTCGTTTTTCTCGGCCATTGGTTTGGCGAGTCCGGGCTTGAAAAGATCCGTCTTCGGATGAGCGGGCTTTGCGTGCGCGGGTTTGGGATGAGCGGGCTTTGCGTGCGCGGGTTTGGCGTGAAGCGGTGTCTTGTGCGGCGTTTCGGCAGGAGGTCGTTGCTCACGGGGCGCTCGCTCACGAGAAGGCGCGGCGTCACGGGGCGCTCGCTCACGAGAAGGCGCGGCGTCGCGGGGCGCTCGCTCACGAGAAGGCGCGGCGTCACGGGGCGCTCGCTCACGAGAAGGCGCGGCGTCCGGTTCACGATGTGAATGCGTTTGGCTGACGAAGTCATCCGCGCGGCCCGTGCCGATGCGAACGAAAAGCATGCGTGGGTTTTCGGGATCGACCTTCGCGGACGCCGCCTCGAAGGCACCGGCGGCGCGGGGGGCGATCTCAAACACGGAGGACGTTTTGCCAATGCGGATGGCACCGATCTCGTTCTTGGTGATGCCACCACGATCGCAGATCGTTGGCAGCAACCAGCGCGCCTCGACCCGCTGTTCGTGACCCGCGCTGACACGGAATACCACCGCACTCTGGAACTGCTCCCGCGTGACGGCGGGGCGCGGCTTGTCCTGCGAAACGACGACCGGTGTGATGGCGTAACCCGTCGGCATGCGCGACATCTCACGGCCAAGCAGCATGGTGAGAATATCGTTGTCGCTCATCTCGGTGCGCAGCCGTTCAAGTAACTCGGTTGGTAGCGTTGCGGCCTTCGGTGCCTTCGGTGCCTTCGCCGGCTTCGTCGTTTCCTCGGTCGGCACGGTCTGTGCGGCGTGAACCTTCATCAGGTCGTCGAAGATCAGGCTTTCGAGATGGCGGCGCACGTCCTTCTGCTCCGGTGCGGACTTCCATTCGGCCTTCACGCCCAACATGTGCAACATGCGTTCGGCCTTGCGGCGCTCGCGCTGTTCCGCAATGACAAAGCTAGTCCCTTTTCGACCCGCACGCCCGGTGCGTCCGCTGCGGTGAGCGAGTGAATCTTCGTTGTCCGGAAGGTCGCCATGGATGACCCGATCCACGTCCGGCAGATCCAGACCGCGTGCTGCCACGTCGGTTGCAACCATGACCTGCACGTCGCCATTTCGGAGCGCTGCAAGTGCACGATCGCGTTCGTTCTGCGCGCGATCGCCTGCAATTGCCGACGCGCGAATGCCCATGCGGGTCAGGTGTTCATGCAACTCGGCCACGCGATCGCGGGTTCGACAGAAGACGATGGCGCGACTTTGGGTTCCGCCGCACAGGATGATGTTGATGACCGCGCCGAGCCTGTCGCCTGTGTGAACCGCCATCGGCTCGAAGGTGATGTCTTCGTGCTTGCGAGAATCGCCCTTGCCGCGTGCGTCCACGCGTGCGGCGTTCTTTTGATATTTGGAAGCGATGCGTGCGATGGCCGCCGGAATCGTTGCGGAAAACAACAACGTGCGGCGTTCGGCTGGCGCGTGACCCAAAAGGTATTCGAGATCTTCTTGAAAGCCGAGGTCGAGCATTTCGTCAGCCTCGTCGAGCACGAGGGTTGCCACGCCTGCAAGGTTCAGCACGCCGCGCTTGTGCAGATCGAGGAGTCGCCCGGGCGTTCCCACCACGACGTCGACCTTCGCTCGCAACGCGCGCAGATCCCCGACCACCGAGGTACCACCCGTGCACGTCGCAATCTTGACCTTGGCCGGTCGCAACAACCACTCAAGTTCGCGTCCGACCTGGTTGGCCAACTCACGCGTCGGGGCAACGACCAGCGCCCTCGGCGCGCCCTGAACTCGGGGAACCTTGCTGTCTTCTTCAGGGGCAAGGAGGTTGTCGGCGATCAAGACACCGAATGCGAGGGTCTTGCCGGAACCGGTGCGCGACGAGACCAGCAGATCTCGACCCGCGTGCTCGGGTGCGACCACCAAGGATTGCACCTGTGTTGCTTCGGAAAACCCTTTTTGGGCGATGGCCCCCGCGACAAGCGGGTGCAGGGGCAACTCTTCGAACAATGCCATGAAGGGGCCCCGTGTACCACGGAAGGTGGGCAAAGGCCCGGAAAAGGTTCACAGACGGGGCGCGTTACGCCCCCTTTGCCCGGACTTTTTCCATCAATTTCTTGGTTTTCAGAATGCCTTCTCGCTCGGGCAACTTGTCGCCTTCGTATTCAATTCCAACGTAGCCGTGGTACCCGGCGGCAGCGACGATCTTCATCATGCGCGAGTAGTCGGTGTGGATCTCGTTGCCCTTGGCGTCGAAATCGTGGGTCTTGGCGCTCACCCCGCGGGCAAAGGGCATCAGCTCCTCGACGCCCTTGTAGCGATCGTAGGTCTCGGTATCGTTGATTTTGAAGTTGCCGAAGTCGGGCAGGGTTCCCGTGCGGGGATGTCCCGCTGTCTTGATCACCTGGGCCAACCATGCACCGTTCGAAGACAGCCCGCCGTGATTTTCAACGATGATGTTGATGCCAAAGGGATCCGCGTACTCGGACAGTTTGCGCAAACCTTCGGCGGCAAGTTTGACCTGTTCGTCATACGAACCGTCGCTGTGGGCGTTGACCCGGATCGAATGGCATCCAAGGTAGGCGGCAGCCTCGACCCACTTTTTGTGGTTCTCGACCGCAGTCGCCCGTTTGGCCTTGTCCGCATCGCCGAGAGCGCCTTCGCCATCGATCATGATGAGTACGCTCCATACGCCTTCTCCGGCGGCGCGCGTCTTCATCTCGGCGAGGTACTTCTTGTCCCTGGCCTTGTCGGCAAAGAACTGGTTCACGTATTCGACGCCATCGATGCCAAAGGCATTGGCGGTCTTGGCAAAGTCGAGGTTGTCGAGCTGTCCTCCTTTGAGTTCTCGATGCAAGGACCACTGCGCAAGCGAAATCTTGAAGGGCAGGGGTCCTTCTTTGCGGGCCTTCGGGCCGGCACTCCTGGCCTCGTGCGGCAATGCTGACAGGGAGAGTGCCGCGGTGGCGCCGGCAGAGCTTGCCAGCATGTTTCTTCGGTTGATGAGAGGTCGTTGGGTCGATGCCATGGCGCCATATTGGCCCACCCCGCCCCGCGCAGGCAATTGATGTGTGTTATCCTTGTCAGTTCATTTCATGCGCTACGGCATTGTTTCTGACACCCACGCCAACATCGAAGCGTTGGAGGCGGTCTTCAAGGACCTGGAAAGCCAGTCTATTGATCGCTACGTCTGCCTGGGCGATACCGTCGGATACGGCGCCAGTCCCAACCAGACCTGCGATCTGATGCGCTCGAAGGTGGCCTTTGCGATTCTCGGGAACCACGACGCAGCGGTCGCCGGCCGGATGGATTATTCGTACTACTACTTTGCGGCGCGACACGCCCTCGACAAACACGCGCACGAGCTGCGACCCGAGAACCTGGCTTGGCTCAAGACCTTGCCCTACGAGGTTCGCGAGAACGACGTTCACTTTTGCCACGGCTCGCCGCTGAACATCGAGGAGTTCGACTACATTTTTGCCCGTGATCAGGCCGCCGAGTGTATGCGCATCTGGGACACGATGCCGTCGCTCACGGTCATCGGTCACTCTCACCTCTGCAAGTCCTTCGCCCTCAATCCGCAGCACGATCGGATGAGCGCTCAAGAAGTTGTGGCGCAATCCTTCGAGTTGCGTCCCGGCTGGAAATATATCATCAGCGTCGGGTCGGTCGGTCAGCCGCGCGACTTCGATCCGCGCGCGAGTTATGTTATCTACGACACGCAGACCCGCCGCTTTGATTTCCGCCGCGTCGAGTACGACGTGAAGCAATCGGCAGGAAAGATTCTCGCGACCGATCTTGAACCGAACTTCGGTACGCGCCTGTTCCTCGGGATCTAACCGTTCACGTCGGTCCCGGTTGCGCGTTCCAGTTGCGCTGCCGCCATGTTGAAGTCGTGGATGGCCTGCAGATACAACACGCGCATCGAGAAGTATCGGGTCAACGCATCCGAGACTTCCTTGATGTCTCCCAGACCGAGCTGCATCTTCTGCATGATCGACGAGATCCAACGCTTTGCGAGCTTTTCGCCCTTGCCCACCACGACGACGCGTTCGCGTGCCTCGTTGAGTTCAGTGTGCGCCTTTTCCACCTCAAAATTGACGCCAGCCATTGCGTCCAGGCGCTGAAACTCGGCCTGTTCTGCCGCTGCACGCATGCGGTCGGCGCGCGCGCTGGATACGCCGAAATCGAGCGGAACCCGCAACGCAGCGGCAAGGCCCACCGCACGGGTGTTGAAGGGATCGTTGGCAAACGCGCTCGGTGGATTGTCAACCGAGCTCGCATAGGCGTGGCGGGCGGTTCCGATGAGCACGAGATCGGGCATCATTTTGTTCCACTCGAATTGCGCCAGATGATCGCGGGCTTTGACAAGGTAATTCAGCGCGCGAATTTCGGGTCGGGACATTTGCGCCTGTTCCGAAAAGAAGCGCAGTCCCTGTTCCTTCACCGCGTCGAGAGAGAGCGGTTCCTTGTCGATTTGAATGTCGCGTGGCCCGCTGATACCGATCAACGCTCGCAGCCCGGACAACGCGATGGCTTGCCCCTTTTTTGCCTCAAGCATTTTCGTTTCGAGTTCAGCGCGAACCGTTTGAAGGCGCAGCTTGTCGGTAATCGACATGTTGCCGTTGCCTTCATCGAGATCTTGTTGCACGAGCGTTTCCGCCTCATCGACGTATCCGTTGGCCTCTTCGAGAGTCGCCAGGATCTCGCGCATCAACTTGTAACCGTAATACGCTCGTTTCACGTTGAGCGCGAGCACATCCTTGACGGCGGCTTCACCGGAGCGCGATGCCTCTATGCCTGCCCGTGCCGCGGAGATACCCGAGTCGATCTTCCCAAAGGTATAAACCGGCTGGGTCAGGGTGATTTCGTTGCGGGTGAAGATGCCCGAGAAGCCAATGTTGACCTCGGGATTGCCGGTGTTGAGGCAAGCCTGGTTCCACTCCTCGGAGGTCACATCGCCCGGCCTCGGCAGGGGATTGCTGCACTGAATGGAAGGAGAGGGCGCCACGATCGATCGAAACTCGCCGGTGGGCAGCCAGCTGCGTTTTGCCTCGGAAAGCTGCGCCTCGACCTGCTTCGTGCCTTTGGCGCTCGCCATCACCCCGGGGTTGTGTTGGGTCGCAAGCTTCAGCAGGCTTTCCAGATCGTAGATTTCCGCCTGCGCAAAACGTGTTCCGAACACCGGCAGCATCACGCTGAGCCCAAAGGCTATCCACGACCGCGTCCTCCGAAGTTGTTGCGTGTTTTTCATGTGTTCCCGACTTGCGCCATCGTACCCTGTTTGACCCACACAAAGGAGCGTGGTAGCTCAGAAAAATGTCCGATGGCGCATCGTCCTCTGTCGTGCCCGTGGCGTCTGGGACGCCGACGGCGTCGCGGGTTGAAGCGGTACACATTGTCCTTCCCGGATTGACCAATGCACTCGGCAGCATTTTCGGTGGGATTCTGATGCAGTGGATCGACATAGCCGGCGCGATTGCCGGTGCCCGCCATGCGCTCGGTCCGGTCGTGACGGCCTCGGTCGACCGCATCCACTTCTTGCGCCCCGTGAAACTGGGAGACGTGGTGATCGTGCAGGCCCAGGTCAACCATGCGGCCCGAACCTCGATGGAGGTGGGCGTGCGCGTGTTCTCGGAAGACCAGCGGACGCGGGAACAACACCAGGCCACACGGGCCTACCTTACGTTTGTTGCGATTGACGAGTTGGGCAAGCCGCGCCCCATTCGACCGCTCGTGATCGAGACTGCGGACGATGAACGGCGTTTTGCCAAGGCGGCCAAGCGGCGTTCGGATCGTCTGGCAGAGCGCAACGAAATGGGTATTAAAACGTGACACAGTCATGGTTCTCAGAGCCACAGGTGGCTGTCCGTGTGGACGCATCGGCTCCCGAAATCATTCACGTGACTGGCAACGATCGGGTGGCTTTCTTGCACCGCATGTTGACCAACAACGTAGAATCGATCGCGGTTGGCCGCGGGTGTTCGGCGATACTTTTGACTGCCAAGGGACAGGTGGTGGCCTTGATGCAGGTTCTTGTCGAGGCGAAAGCCGTTGGCTTGTTGGTGCCGGGTGGAACGGGGGAGGCCGTCCTCACCGCACTCGCGCATTTTGCGGTGATGGATGACGTGACCTTCGAGCTCGAGTGCGCGACGACGCTTGCCATCATGGGACCGCGGGCCGTCGATGCGTTCGCCGCCGCCGGCGCCACTTTCCCGCCCGAATTCGCCGAGTCACAGCCACTGTCGCATCTGCGCGCGGATGGCGTTTGGTACATCAAAACGCAGGCCTTCGGCACCACCGGCGTTTGGGCCATTGGGGCGTCCGACGCGGTTGCAACCTTGTCCACCAAACTCGACCTTGCCGGGGTGCCGATGCTGCCCGCGGCCGAAGGCGAGGCAGCGCGAATTGCGGCCCAGGAACCACGCCACGGTTTCGAGTATTGCAGCGAGATCGCCGGGGAACGCTTTCCCATGGAAGTTGGCCTCGAAGGGGCGATTGACTACGGCAAGGGTTGTTATCCCGGCCAAGAACCGATCGTCCGCATTCGCGACCGGGGCAAGGTGAACTGGCGCCTCGGACGTCTGCGTTTTTCCGCCGGAGCGGCTTTGCTGGCCCCTGGGGCCGTTTTGTCCACCTCTGAACGGGAAGCGGCGGGTCGAGTGACAAGCTCGGCCATGTGGCAAGGTGCGGCGGGCGCATCGCCGTATCCCATTGCACTCGCGCTATTGCATGCCAGTGTTGCCGACGGGGCCTCCGTCAACGTGGCCTCCGACGGTGGCAACGTGACCGCACAAGTCCTTGCGCCGGGCGATCCCGCTTGACAAGCGGGCCGTTGCCACGGATTCAATAGGCCAACCGCTGACCGAAAACCAAAAGGAACCTGCTCGATGGGAAAACACGACAACCGCCGCTCGCCAAAAATGAAACAGCGAGCCGCTCAGAAGAAGCTCAAGGCTCGCATCGCTCGCAAGAAGACCGCGGGCAAGAAGGCGAGCGGTTCGAGCAAAGCTTGACCGTGGAATCGGCCGGCCAGGGAGCCTCAGGGGCTTCAACGGCACCCCGTGCCCCGGCCGGCGCGACCCCAGAACCGGGTGCTGCGCCGACCGCACTCATGCGGCAGTACCTTGAGATCAAGGACGCCAATCCCGATGCGGTTCTGTTCTTTCGCCTCGGCGATTTCTACGAGATGTTCTACGAGGATGCGATCCTCGTTTCGCGATTGCTCGGCATCACGCTCACATCGCGAGACAAGAACCGTGGCCCCGAAGGATCGGTTCCGATGTGCGGGGTGCCCCACCACGCGGTGAGGTCGTATCTCGCACGCATGACCGAGCTTGGCTACCGGGTCGCGCTGTGCGAGCAGCTTGAAGATCCGAAGTTGGTCAAGGGCATCGTCAAGCGTGGTGTGGTACGAATCGTCACGCCGGGCGTGATCCTCGATGAGGAGAACCTCGATCCCCGGGCACCCAACTTCGTGGCGGCCATCGCAGGAGAAGCCCGCACTGGATTCGGCCTCGCCTTCATCGACGTGACCACCGCGGACTTCCGCGCGACGATTGCCCCGACGCGTGAAGCCCTCATGGACGAGCTCGCCCGCGCGGACGTGCGCGAACTGGTTTTACCGCGCGGCGAAGATAGCCTGACTGCGCACATCAAGCGCATCTATCCCCGGATGGCGATTTCACGGTTATCGGTCGAAGATTCCGAGATCGCGGACCCCCTTGCCGAGCTGTCGGATTTTCTTTCGGAGCAAACGCAACGTGCTGCGTTCGAGCGCAATCCAGAGTTGACCCTCGCGTCGGCGCGTGTGTTGCGATACGTCCGCGGCACCCAGCTGGCTTCTCCGTTGCCGGTGCATCGCCTCGAGCTTTTTCTGCGCGATGATTACCTTGTCATCGACGAGCAGGCGCGTGCCCACCTTGAGCTTACCGAGACCATGTTGGGAGCGAGGCGCGACGGTGCGTTGTTGTCGGTGCTGGATGCGACCGCCACCGCCATGGGTGGGCGTTTGTTTCGGCGCTGGCTTTTGTTTCCGCTGCGCGACGTGGCCGCGATTCGACGTCGACAGGACGCGGTGGCAGCCCTGGTCGACAACCAATCGGTGCGCGACGAGGTGCGGCGCACGCTGGGCGAGCTTGGCGATCTCGAGCGTTTGACGGGCCGAGCGCGGCTTGGCGTTGCAACGCCGCGCGATCTGGTCGCCATCGGTCGATCGCTTTCGGTATTGCCCGATTTGCAACACACCCTCTCGGGCCTTTCTGCGGATCTGTCGGGCGAACATCCAGGCGATGCGGGTCTGCTGCGGCTTGGGAACGCGGAACAACTGGAGCAGCCGCTGGCCGATGAGCTGGTGCGATCGTTTGCGGACGACGCGGGCAACACCACGAAGGACGGTGGGTACATCCGCGACGGTGTCTCGGCGGATCTCGACGAGCTGCGTGCCATTGCGGCCGGTGGTCGCGATGGGATTTCTGCCATCGAGACCCGCGAACGCGCGCGCACCGGAATCCCGTGGCTCAAGGTCAAGTTCAACAACGCCTTTGATGACTACATCGAGATCACGCGGTCGCATCTGGCCAACGTGCCTGAAGACTATCGACGCAAACAAACGGTCGCCAACGCGGAACGATTCGTCACCCCGGAGCTCGGCGAGTACGAGGAGAAGATTCGAAACGCCGACGATCGCCGTGTTGCGCTTGAGCTGGAGGTGTTCCATCGACTGCGCGATGCGGTCGCAACCCGCGCGACCGCGCTTTTGCAGCTCGCGGGGCGTGTTGCCGCCGTGGATGTGTTGGCGGCGATGGCGGAGAAGGCGCATCGCAACGGCTATGTGCGCCCCGAGATCGATGATTCCCGCATCATCGAACTAGAGGATTCGCGCCATCCCGTCGTCGAATCGCTGTCGGCAGCGGGCGGCTTCGTTCCGAACGATGTGAAGCTCGATGCCGACGCTGAACAATTGCTGCTGGTAACGGGCCCCAACATGGCTGGCAAGAGCACGCTGATTCGCCAGGTCGCGCTCGCGGTGGTGATGGCGCAGATGGGTGGTTTCGTTCCGGCGCGGCGCGCGCGCATTGGTCTTTGCGATCGCATCTTTACCCGGGTGGGAGCGGGCGACAATCTCGCGCGCGGTGAATCCACCTTTCTCGTCGAGATGCGCGAAACGGCGCACATCCTGCGGCATGCGACGCCGCGCAGTTTAATTGTGCTCGACGAAATCGGACGCGGCACCTCGACGTACGACGGTGTTTCGATTGCCTGGGCTGTTGCTGAACACGTTCACGATGAAGTTCGAGCCCGCGCGCTTTTTGCCACGCACTACCATGAGCTTTGCGCACTCGGCGAAACCCACCCCCGTGTGCGGAACGTCAGCGTGGCGGCCCGGGAATGGAAGGGTGAAGTGGTGTTCCTGCGCAAGCTCACCGCCGGCGGAGCCTCACGTTCGTTCGGTGTCGAAGTCGCCAGACTGGCCGGATTGCCCGATGTCGTCATTGCCCGCGCACAGCAAATTCTGCGCGGACTCGAAACCCTCGGGCCCGCAACGGGGCCGGCGCCGGTGGCTCCGGCTGCAAAGCCTCGCGCACAGCTCGGCCTATTCGAGACGCGTTTGCCTGACCCACCGAATCATCCGTTGCCGGCCCATCCGGAACTATCGAACGAGGTCCTTTGTGCGCTGGTTGAGACCTTGCTCAAGGTCGATCCCGACACGCTGTCCCCGCGCGATGCCTGGGCGAAGTTGGATGAAATACGAAAGAAGTTGACGTAGTCGACCCTTTCGCCCCCAGAATTGGGCGTGAAGTTCTGTAGTGCCTTCGCCTTTGGCGTCCTGGTGTTTGGGCTGCTCTCAATTCGGGAAGCAGTGGCCGAGCATAAAACCAAGGTCCATCGCGCACCGAGTGCGAGCAGGATCGCTCGACCGGTCACGTCGACAAGACGGGGGGGATACGCGTCGAGGCCCAAGCCGAGGCGGAAGTGGGCTCCGGTCGAGTTGTTCCACGTGAATCGCCGCGAAAAAATGCTGATGCGCCTCGCCGACGATCGAGGCCGACCGGTCCGCACCTTGCCAAATCAGGCCTCCCGATTTTTGCGCTGCCACCACACCAACAAGCAGCATCGAATGGATCCGCGGTTGCTGCGTCTAATCTACGAAACGGGGCGCCATTTTGAGGGCCGTCGCATCGAGGTCATCTCGGGCTACCGGCACCCCACCGTGGCGAAGAACCCCAAGACGCCACATAAAGAAGGACTGGCTTGTGATTTCCGTGTCGTTGGCATCAAGAACGCCGAACTCCGCGATTTTCTGCGCAAGGAATTCAAGGCGGTTGGCGTCGGCTACTACCCCAACTCGGGCTTTGTGCACCTCGACGTTCGCAAAGAAAAATCAGCCTTTTGGATCGACTATTCGGGCCCGAAGGAAAACGCGATCTACTCGGAGGACCCCAACGGCGATCTGCGCACCGGCCGGGCCGATGGGTATAAACCGACCAAGGTTGATCCTGCCTGGGCAGGCGAGCCCAAGGATGAAGAAGGCGGCCCAGATCCTGAATCCGCAGCGGCGATCGCGCCGACCGACCCGTGAATCTGCTTTGCGCTCTCGTGTATGCTTGGAGCCCGTCCGCTCCGATGTTAGTTATTACCCCTGTTTCAATGCTGGGAGGCCCCGATGACGATGCTGTTCGCCAACCGTAGATGGATCTCGTTCCTTGTAGTTGGTCTTTTCCTCGTGATGGCGGGCCCAGCGGGTGCTGCCAAGAAAAAGGCTGGGAAAAAAAGTGTACCGGTGGCCAAGGGTCCGCCGCCCGCCAATGCGCAGGCCATCGCCACGCTAAAGGGCGAGTTCAAGTGGGGAATGAAGCTGGAAGAGGTCAGCAAGATCATCGAGAAGCGTCTCGCCGCTGGCTACGAGACCAAGCTGAAGGAATCGGCCAACGACCCCACCCGACAGGACCGCGTCCGCAAGATGATGCGCGCCGAGATCAAGGACATCACCAAGAATTACGTCGAGTTCACCGGCAAATCGACTGGCTACGATGTTTCCATCGTCGACCAGGAATTCGTTCACCGCGCAGGCGAATCGATGCTGCAGGCCAAAGAAGAAACGTCGACCCGCTACTTATTTTTCCTGAACGGTGGCCTTTACAAGATGTTCATCGCCTTCACCAAGGAGCGCGTAGCCGACAAGTCCTTCGAGGAGTTCGGCGAGATCATGCAGACTCAGTTTGGCAAGGCGCGTGAGGTCGAGGTGGAATTCACCCGCAAGGGCGAAACCCGCAAGGCACTCGATTATTACGAATGGCGAACCGCCGGCGATGGCTTGAAATTGGTCGATCGTTCTGGCTTCTACGGCGTCTACTGCCTGGTCGTCTTCAACCAGGCGGACGAGGCAACACTTGCTGAGGCCCATGCCAAGCGCCGTCGGGGTGGCAACTCGCAGGATTCGCTTGTGGAAGCGGTCTTGAACTCAAAGGGCAATGGGTCGGATGCGAACGAGAACATCATCGACCAGCTCACCGGAGAGACCTTCAAGAAGCCCGGCGAGGCTCCTCCGGCCGACGTGACGGTTCCGAGCCCGGGGCCCCGTCCCTCGGCGGCCGCCGTCAACGCAGCGGGCCGCAGCGCGCGTGCTTCGGATGGCACCACCGCCGCCCCGGTCAAGCCCGCAAGCAAGGCCAACCCCTCCGGTCTTGAGCTTTAGCGCGGTCCGGGCGGGATTGGTCGGCGCTGACGCGTCGTGGCCCTTGACATGGCCAGCCAGCTCGCCCATATTCGCGTCCCTCCAGTACCATGGCGAATATCAAGTCAGCCGAAAAGGCAAACCGTCAGCGCATCCGTAGAACTGCTCGCAACCGCGCCCAAAAGGGTACGATGCGAAAGGCGATCAAAGAAGTCCGCGCTGCCGTGACGGCCGCTGCTTCCAATGACGTCAAGAAGGCATTGCCCGAAGCGATCAAGTTGATCGCCCGTGCAGGCCGCAAGGGCCTCATCAAGCGCAACACGGCCTCTCGGCTGGTTTCGCGTTTGACGGTCGCGTCCAACGCCGTTTCCGGCAAGTAGTCGTCCGCTCAACGCGGTCAGGCGGCGCAGGCTTCGGCCAGCGTCTGTACGAGACGGGTTGTAATCACCTGCGGTTTAATCCGTGATGATTTAAGCGACCGGTCGGCCTCGTAGAGTTGTCCGATCGCGGCCATCAGTGTTCTTTGGCTGATTCTCCGCGCTGCGCTGAGAATATCGTCGACAGCAAACGGTGGCACGCCCAGTTGTCCTGCGAGTCCTGGGCCGCTCATGCCAGACCGAACCAGTTCGCGCGCTCGCCAGATGCTTCGCATTTGTCGGGCAGCCGCACCAACGAGCAGCAACGACACCGTGGTCGCGGGGCTCGTTCCCGCACTGAACATGCTGCCTACCAGTTGGAGCGCCTTGTCCCGTTTGCCCTCGGTGATCGCACGAACGATCTCGAAGACCTGATGTTCACGACTGTCCGGGATGAGGGCTTCCACGTCGGCGCGGGTGACATGGACCTTTCCCGGTGATTTCGGATCCATCGCATAGGTTGCGAGTTGTTCGATGGCCTGAGAAATGCGGCCGAGATCGGGACCTGCTGCCTGGCCGAGCGCGCGTGCGGCCTCTCCATCGAATCGATAACCGCGTCGGGCGGCATTGTTCGCTATCCAGGACTCAAGCTCACGATCGCGCAGGCGGCCGAACTCGTGCAGGAATCCCAGCTTTTTCAGGGCGGCAAACGTTTTGAGGCGGCCATCGACCTTTTCGTCCTTGTCGCAAAGCAGGACCAGAACAGAGCCTGGGTTCGGATCCTCGGCGTAGAGACGCAGCGGATCAAGATCTGCGGCTTTCAGCAGGTCGATGCCTCGTGCCACCACAAAACGTTTGCCACCGAGGAGGGTAACGGTTCGAGCAGAAGCGAGCGCGGTCAACATTCCGCTCTCTTTCAAATCGAAGACGTCGTAGTTGAGGCCCTCGATGCCGCCAGTTTCGCCACCGAGAACCGCGGCGCGCAAGGTGCGAAGACAGTCTGTAACCAGGAAGGACTCGGCACCGGTCAACAAGTAGATCGGATCGATCGTACCGTTGGCGATGTCATCGAAGACGTTGCCGCTGCGTTTTTTCGGTGTAGACGACCCCGGCTTTTCTGGGTCCTTTTTCTTGCTGTCGACAGCGCGTGCCACGGGGTGGTTTTACCGTGTGCCGTGAAATTTGGGTACTGTTGCGAACGTGCCTCGCAAAACGACCACCGGAAAAACACGGCCCACGCCGCCGTCGCCCGACAGGGGGTTTTCTCGCCGCCTGTTGAGCTGGTACGATCGCGGTCACCGAGACCTGCCGTGGCGCGGACAGCCGACCCCGTACGCGGTGCTGGTGTCCGAATTGATGTTGCAGCAAACGCAGGTGGTAACGGTGATTCCTTACTTCAAGGCGTTCATGCAGAAGTTTCCCACCGTCGAAGCCCTTGCAACGGCGCCGGAGGAATCGGTGATGCACGCGTGGGCGGGTCTTGGCTATTACGCGCGCGCGCGCAATCTTCAGGGTGCGGCGCGGGTTTCGATGGAACGTCATGGCGGGCAGCTTCCTTGCACCCTGGCGGAACTGCGAGCCTTGCCCGGCGTTGGCGACTACACAGCCAGCGCTGTCGGTGCCATCGCATTCGGAATCAAAACCTTCGCGCTCGACGGCAATGCCATTCGCGTGATCGCGCGGGTCTTCGAGGAAAGAGAGGATGTGGGCAGGGCGGGGGTCCGCGATCGGTTGCGGGTTCTTGGTGGATCGCGCGTGCCCGCAGCGCGATCCGGTGACTTCGCGCAAGCCGTGATGGAGCTGGGTGCCACGGTTTGTACGCCGATCGCACCGGCCTGTTCGTCCTGCCCGATTCGGAAGGAATGTGCTGCGTTTTCAGGTGGGTTTGCCGAATCCTTGCCGCTAAAGTCGAAACGGATCGCAAAGCGGCTCATGTACGGGGTCGCGGTGGTTGCTCGCGAGGGCGACAAGATCTGGATGTTCAAAAAAACTAGCGGACGCCTGTTGAAGGGCCTCTGGACTGTCCCACTTTTGGAGACATCCCTTGCGCCGGCGACGCCTGCGCAGGTGCTCGTCATTGCGGCGAAGATGTTGGCGGAAAACCGTATCACGATGGACGACCCTGAAGTTTTCGACGGAACCGTCCGTCACATCTTCACACACATTGATGCGCGCGTGGTCGTGGTGGGCGGGCAAGTTCGCCCGGTCCGCGGAGGCGCGCGCAATCCGGCCGACTGGAGCCTGTGCGACCCCGGGGAACGGCCGCTTTCCACCTTTGTGAAAAAGCTGATTTTACATGGTAGGCACTAATCTCGGTCTTGTACGGGTTCCGCGTGACGCGGTAGTTTTGCGAGGATTTGGCCGGGCTTCTGTGATCTGCTCCCGATTCAAACGCATTCCGCTCCAGATCTCCTTTGCGAGTTTTTGCAATCCCGCTACCATCGGCGCCGATGCGCAACGAAAAACAATTGGGTCTGGTTGTGGCGGTTTCATTGGTTGGTTGGTCGTGTGCGGCCAGCGTTCCTCCCGCGCCGACCGCCACGCCATCTGCGATCGTACCGGCGACAAAAGTACAAGCCGCAAAGACCGCTGCCAATTCCGTTCATCGACCGCGGCCAGCGCCGCCACTCGCCGCGCCCGGGACCGATATCTCGGATGACTTCGAGATCGCCCCCGAACTTCAAGTAAAGATGTGGGCTGCGTCACCGCAACTTCACAACCCCACCAACCTCGACATCGATCACCGTGGCCGCGTCTGGGTGACGCAGGGACTCGACTACCGCTATTCGATCCACAAGAACCGCGAGGGTTTCCTATTGCCACCGGGTGGTGATGAAGTGGTCATCCTCGAGGACACCAACGGCGACGGTGCTGCCGATCGTTCGAAGGTCTTTGTGCAGGATCCGGAACTGGTGACGCCACTTGGGATCGCGGTCTTTGCCGAAGGCAAGGGTACGCGCGTGATCGTGTCGTGCTCGCCCGCCGTTCACGTCTACATCGACGCCGATGGCGACGACGTTCCCGAGAAGCACGAAAAGTTTTTGACCAAGTTCGGCGGTGTCGACAACGATCACGGCGTTCACGCTTTTGTGCCGGGTCCCGATGGTCGCTGGTATTTCGCAACCGGCAACGAGGGCCCTCACACGCTGGCTGACCGCGATGGATTCACCTTCCGCAAGCTGGGCGACGATGCCACGCCAGATGCGCCCAAGAGCGATGACGGTCAAACGTGGATTCAGGGTGTGATTCTTTCCATCTTGCCCGACGGCCGCGGCCTGCGCCCGATTGCCCACAACTTTCGCAACAACTACGAAGTCGCGCTTGATTCATTCGGAAACATTTTCCAAAACGACAATGACGACGATGGCAATGAAAGCTGTCGCTACAACTTCGTAATGCCCGGCGGCAGCTACGGCTACGCCTCTGCCGGTGGGCATCGCAACTGGCGCATGGATCGACGGGAAGGTCAGTCCACGCAGACCGCACACTGGCACAGTGACGATCCCGGTGTGATTCCCGCGGTTGAAATCACGGGCGCCGGAGCACCGGGCGGCAACGTCATTTACGAAGGTGGATTGTTGCCGCCGTCCTACGTTGGCACCGCATTGACCGCAGACTCCGGACGCCGGACGATATGGGCGCATGGCTTGTCGCAGAAGGGCGCAGGATTTCGCTCGAACCTCACCGCGCTTGCACGTTCCAAGAACACGCCCGACGGCAAGGGACACTGGTTCCGTCCGAGCGATGTGACCGTGGGCCCCGACGGCGCAATTTACGTCGCAGATTGGTATGACGGCATGGTTGGTGGTCATCAGATCCTGGATGGGCAGGGCCTCGGGCGCATCTTGCGAATCGCACCACGGAATGCAACCGTCAAAGTTCCCGCGATCGATCTCGGGACAACCGAGGGTCAGGTGCTTGCCCTGCGCAGCCCCGCCGTCAGCGTTCGCCACTCGGCCTGGCAAGCGTTGCACGCACGCGGAGAATCCATCTTGCCGTCGCTGACGCAACTGGTTCGCGATCCAGACAAACGCGTTCGTGCGCGTGCCCTTTGGTTGATGGGCGCCATGGGATCGTCGGGCCTTGCGCGGGTGGCGTCTGCCCTTCGCGATCCCGATGCGGATATTCGCCTGACCGCGGTGCGCGTTGTTCGCGAAAACGCCCGTGACACGGCTGCGTTTCTGCGTACCATTGCCCCTCTTGTGAGCGATTCGTCGCCTGCGGTTCGTCGCGAAATTTCCGTGTCGCTGCGCAGTGTGGATTGGAAGATGGCAGGCAAAGTGTTGACCGCGCTGGCCCGTCAACACGACGGCAAAGATCGCATTTACCTTGAGGCAATTGGACTGGGTGCGCTTGGAAAAGAGTCTGAACTGTATCACGCACTGGTTCCTGCACGCCTTTCTCCCCTCAAATGGAATGCGATGCAGGCCGATTTCGCCTGGCGATTGCACCCATTTGACAGCGTCAACGCGCTTGCATCGCGGGCCGAAGCGAGCGCTCTGTCGGCAGCCGAGCGGGATCGCGCAGTGGTTGCGCTTGCTTTCATCAACCACGCGGACGCCGCCCGGGTCTTGCTCGAGTTCGCCTCGAAGCCCGATCATCCCGCATCAGCCCTTGCGATGCGCCTTGCGGTCCAACGGGCTGAGGGCGAATGGAAGTCGTTCGATGTGGTCAGTCGCCTCGCTGAGTTGCAATCGAAGTCTTCGGTCAATGGTCGCGACGAAAAGGTCGAGGCCATGAAACGCCAACTTGGTGCCGAGAAGGATGCGGCGAAGCGTGCTGAACTCATCGCGCAGCTTGCAGCGTCGGGACCTGGCGGTCTTTTCCTCATTGGCGAGGCTTCAACCAAGCGACTATCCGCAGCCGACACGGAAGCGGCTTCTGAGAAGATCTTCTCCAACCCCGATCCTTCCGTGCGCGCGCTTGCGAGTCGGCATTTTCAGAGGCCTTCGTTTGGTGGCACGCCTTTCCCCGATGTGACGGCCTTGCTGGCTATGAAGGGCGATGCGGCGCATGGCAAGACCGTCTTTCTCAGTCCAACCGCGGCCTGTTCGTCCTGTCACGAACACTCGGGCCAGGGTCGCGGTGTGGGTCCTGCCCTGACGGGTGTTGGTGAAAAGCTCGGTCGCGAAGCGTTGTTCGATGCGATTCTCAATCCAGGTGCTGCGATCGCCTTTGGATACACGCCGTGGGTCATCATGACGAAGGATCAGCAGGTCTATTCCGGGTTCATCCTCTCGGACGGTGACTCGGTTGTGTTGCGCGACGTTGCCGGGCAAACTCGCGTAGTGCCCAAGGCTCAGATCGAGCAGAAGGAAAAGCAACCCGGTTCCTTGATGCCAGACAACATCGCGCTTGGCATGTCTCCGCAAGATCTGGTTGATCTCGTACAGTTCCTGTCGGCTGGCCGCTCTCCCGTCGCACAGAACGCGGCGCCGAGTGGCAAATAGCCCTGAATCACAACCCTCGTTTGACCAAGGATAGAAAATCATGAATCGACGAAACCTTTTGAAAATCGGAACCAACGTTGCGCTCGCGACCGCGGTGCTGGATCGTCGTTCGGCCAAGGCCGCGCCACGCAAGTTCAAGCTGATGTACGCGCCCCACTTCGGGATGTTCAAACATCACGCCGGCGAAGATCTCATCGACCAGATCAAGTTCATGAACGATCAGGGTTTCATGGCCATAGAAGACAACGGGTTGCCGGGGCGTCCGGTCGATGTGCAGGAGAAGATCGGCAAAGAGCTCGCCAAACGCGGCATGACGATGGGCGTGTTTGTTTCCATTGCGTCCTTTGACAAGGTGACCTTTGCCAGCAACGATCCCGCGAACGCCGAAAAGATCGTGAAAGACGCAGAAGCGGCTGTTGAGGTCGCCAAGCGCGTGAATGCCAAGTGGACGACCGTCGTGCCCGGGCGATTCGATACCGGCCGCGAATGGGACTACCAGACGGCATACGTTATCGACAATCTCAAGCGCGCGGCGGCGGTGTTCGAGAAGAACAACGTCGTCATGGTGCTTGAGCCGCTCAATCCGTATCGCGATCACCCGGGCCTGTTTCTCACCAAGATCCCGCAGTCATTTCAGATCTGCCGGGCGGTTGGCAGTCCGTCGTGCAAGACGCTCTTTGATATGTATCACCAGCAGATCACCGAGGGGAACATCATCCCGAACATCGATCGCGCCTGGGAGGAAGTAGTGTATTTCCAGGTTGGAGACAACCCGGGGCGCAAAGAGCCGACGACCGGCGAGATGAACTACAACAACATCTTCAAGCACATCCACAGCAAGGGCTACAAGGGCGTGGTCGGCATGGAGCACGGCAACTCGAAGAAAGACAAGGCCGGCGAAAAAGCCGTCATTGACGCCTACGTTGCCTGTGATCGTTTCTAGAACGTTCCGCTGAATCCGCCCGGTCCCCAGACGATGCGCGTCCCGGCATTCAAGGGGGCCGGGGACTGGGCGTAGTTCTGGTGAGCTTCCGCGTGCGCCCCTGAGGTCACAATCATCCAGATTGCACCGAGGGTGACCGGAATCCCGACGCCCAGTGTGATGAGTCCTGCGGTTGCCATCCCGGAACGAGCGTCGCTGGAAAAGCCAAGGCCAGTTAGCGCTGTGCCTGTGACGACGGCCATACCGCCGAGTGCCGTGAAGACGATACCGGTGGCCTTCTTCCCCTGTGAGGTCGGGTGGGCTTGCAACTGCATGTTCCCGACCGCGTTGCCAAGGTTGTGCAGCTCGATGCGATCAGGTAGGCCATAGGACTCGTCACGGGCCCGCAGCATCACGGGGCGGGCGGGATCGACCCAACGGCTGCAAGGCGTCGAACAGATGACCTCGTCGTCGTAGTACACGTCCCATCGTCCGTTTGCGTTGGCCGCGACGAAGTCCACCTTGACCGTTCCGGGTGGCCCTTCCTCGGCGGAACGTCCGGGCAGCGGGAACAGGAAGACCTGAATGGGCGACATGCAGTTGCCATTCGGAGATTCGTTGGTAGTTTCGCCACAGCGATTCACGTCGCCGGCAGAGCGGATGAGGTTCTTGGTGCGTTTCGCGCCCACACCGCTTTCGCCAATTTGTGCTACGATTGCCGAGGCCTGACCGGAGGTTTCCGCTCCGGCTTCGAGCGAGAAGGCACCTACCGAAAGCCCGCCCACGATGTGTGTGGCTGCGGCGCATTCTCCATCAGCGGGCACATCGGCTGCCGTGATGCCGCCGAGTTTGAGTTGACCGGAAACGGTGATTGAGACAGCGAGACTACCGGTCCGTTTCAGTTCGCCCTCAAGCGAGACCGCGCCGAGGGGCAGTTTCGCATAGAGCTCATCTTCGTTGCCTATCGAGAGTACGTCGGTCGCAGGGGTCGTGCGTTGCCAGATGTAGCCGCCGCCGAGCCGACATTGCGGCAGCACCCGCATCGAACAGCCCGAGTAAGTAACCGCAACACCTCCCGTGGTCAGCATCGCCTCCAGATTGGCTTTCTCGGAGGCGGGCCATTCAGTCACCAAGGGACTTGATTGACTCGCGGCGACTTTGCACTTGGCCTGCTCATCGGGCGCTTGCGGGAAGGATCCTGCGCCCAAGGTGGGTGTCATCGCGGACGCGCATCCTGCAACCATGGCCACGACACTTCCCAGAACCGAATGCTTCAATATCACGATGAAACCCCCATCGGCAGAATCGGAGGGGCCGTTAATTCACGGGGGCCCGGGCGGGGTGGTTCCGGCATTCAACGCGGCGAGTACCCGGGCGAGCGCTCCATCGGGTTGTTCAGGTCCCCCTACCCAGACGATCTCGCCGTCGGAGTCGGCGACGTAGGTGGCTGGCAATTCGGCTACCCTGAATCGTCCAACGGACGCATTGCCGGTATCGTGCAGGACGGTGAACGGCAGGGCGAAACGCCGGATCTGACGGGCCACGGCGATCTCGCTTTCATCCACGGCAATACCGACGAACAGCGTGTCGGCGTATTGGTTGGCAAGCCTGGCTGCCTCGGGCAGGGTTCGCTGGCAGGGGCGGCAATACTCGGCGAAGAACTTCACCACCACGACTTTCCCCTCCATCGCAGCGTCGTTTATCTCGGAGCCTTGAACCAGCTGACCCCGTGGGATTGGAATCGACTCGCCGTGCAGTTGGCTGGGCGAGGACGGCGGCGGGGCGCCGACTTTCGTGGCACAGGCCGTTCCCATCAACAGTAGCAATCCACACGCGATCCTCATGAGCCGACGGCTACGGTAGTACCAATCGCGGGGCGCGTCCAATTGTCATCCATCGCGCGGATTCACCCTGATTCAAACGTGCATTCAAGCAGCCCGTGTGCGAAATTCCGATTCAATGGTGTTGCACGAAGAGTTTGCACGGGTGGTCGATGCCCTCGACTCAAGTGGGGTCGAGTATGCGTTGGTGGGGGGGCTGGCGGTTGCGGTCTGGGGGGCGCCGCGTGCGACGAAAGACATTGATTTGTTGATTCGGCGGGACGACCTTGCGATGGCCATGGCAGCCGTGCGTCCGTGTGGATTCACGCTCGAAGCCTTGCCCTTCGAGTTCCGGGATGGCAGCGAGCTTCAACGGATCAGCAAGATCGATGGACAGGGCGATCTGCTCACCCTCGATTTCATGCTCGTAAACAAGAATCTTGAAGCAACCTGGAAAAGTCGCATCCGCCTGCCGTTTGGCGATGGGCACGTGACGGTAATTTCGCGCGAGGCGCTCATCGCCATGAAGGGTGCCGCCGCTCGACCGCAGGATCTGCTGGATATCGAGAATCTAAAGGCGATCGATCGATGAAACTTGATATGTCGGGACCGGCGGTGTGGAAACGCTTGCAGCAGGTCACGCTGCTTGCCGGAAGTTTACGACCCGAAGATCGCCTGAATACCAAGATCGACTTGAGTGCAGAGGGCGTCGCGCGGCGTTTGCGGGAGGTCTCGGAGTTGCTGCAGTTGTGCAACCAGTTTCGGAAGGCCGGACGCGCTTACGAACGCGGCACGCAAAAATAGTTATGCCGACGCCGTGCCCGTCGGCCGTGACTCGAATGCCAGGACCACCATCGCCATCCACAGCAGATCCCCCACCAACAGGTGCAACAACTGAATTGCGACGGGTGCGAGCAGGACCACATTGATGATCCCGATCGTGACCTGTGCCAATACCAGGGCAGCAGCGACGGTTGCGATGCGACGATGTAAGGCGTTTGCGCCCTGATTCGCGAGCAAGCCAAGGATAACAAGCAGGTAGAGTCCGACTGCGCCAGCCACAATCGGGTGCCACATGCGAAGGCGAATAAAGAGGTGTGCGCCCGGTGAGAGATCTTGCGCGAGTCCCTCGGCGAGACTGGCCGAAGGGAATAACGTATCACCGAGCGCGGCGACGGCACCGCTGGTCGCTGTCAGCAACAACAATGCAACACCCATCCTTAAAAAACGGCGGAGCGGGGTTGGTGCGGGCATGCTGTCTACGCCGGGCGTACGTGAAAACCACCAGGTCGACACGAGCGCTGCAAGCAAGGCAAAGGTGTTGAGCAGATGGGCTACCATCCATGCTGCGCGCGCGATCTGGGTATTGCCTGCCACCATCTCGAATATGACCAGACCGGCGCCGATCAGCGCCTCGGTCACCATCAAAATCATCGAAAGTATCGCTGCGCGGCGCACGTGATGGCCCGACGGGAAGGCGCGAAACGAAAGCACGAGCAGCGCCACGACCATCAGAAAATCGAGGCCCGAGGTCACGCGATGCGTGAACTCAATGAGCGTCTTGACGCTGGGCGCGCGCGGAATGATTTGCCCATTGCAGGTGGGCCAGTGACTGCCGCAGCCTGCACCGGCACCGGTCGCGCGCACGAACGCACCCCAGGCAATGACGAGCAGGGTCAAAACCAGCGTGAGGGTGGCGAGGCGGTGGAAATTGCGCTGGCGATTTGTGGACATCAGTTGGCGGCGTTGATTTCGTTGCCAGAAACTTCGTATAGACGGGCCGGATCAACGCGGGTGTGATCGGCACCAAAGCGCATGCGACCGGTGACACCGATGGTTTCCTGGTCAGTGAGCATTTGCATCACCTGTTGTCGGCTGCGAGCGCCGCGCTCGACGCAGGTTCGCAACAACTGAACGCCGTCGAAACCGAAAGCCTCGCTGGCGCCTGGATCGCGGCCGTAGAGGCCACGGAAGGTCGCCGTGAAAGATCCCTCGGTTGCGTGCGCTTCGTCCGGGAAGAAACCGGGCGTGAGCAACGCACCCTGCAGATAACGTCCCGCCCGCGCGATTGTTTCGTGTGACAAACCTGTTGCGGTTGACAGGAGCAAGATTTCCCGTCGGACGGGTTCCTTGTTGTTGCGTGGCCGTTCTGTCCCAGTTTTTACCGTCATGCGATCGGAGGGAGTTGACCAAAGATCTGCCACGGCGAGGGCAGGCGCGATGAGCTCGAGACGATTGGCTGTCGCGGGCACAAAGAGCGCATCAAAGGGTGTGCCAGAGAGCGTCTTGATTTCCTTGCTGAACGTGGTTGTTTGCGGCGGATAGGCCACCGCTATCGCAACACGGCCGCCCAGTTTTGCGACCGCTTCGCCGAACCGATCGCGGTTCTTCTGACCGTCCTCGTCATCCGAAAACAACAGCGCGAAGCGTTTGGCACCGCGTTTGATCGCGATTTCGACCAGTGTTCGGGTTCGGGCTTCGGCGCCGTGGATCAGCTGAAAGGAGGATGAGCCCGCACCAGGGGAGGCATCCCCGAGCAGCAAATAGGGAACACCATGTTGTCCGGCGACCTCGATGGCGCCGGGATCCGGAAGGCCGATGATGCCGAGTGCGGCTTCCTGTACCGCGAGCCCATCGGCGGCAGATCGCGGCCCTCCGCCTTCGGCGCTGCTGTTTCGCAATACGATTTGAAATCCCGAAACTGCGGTGGACGGTTTTCCGATGGCGACCATGGCACCGCGCGCGACCGCGAGGCCGAGCGGCAATCCTTTTCCGGATAGCGGCACCGCAAGACCAATCCGCGAAGGATCGCCGGTTCCCGACGTGGCGGCGGCTGCGACTGGCATCTGTTCGGCGCGCAGGTTTGTGACCCGGGTTCGCAGGGACTCTGCCTCGGCGATTTTTCCCGCAGCGAGCAGTGCCAATTGTGCGCGGCCTCCGAGGACCATGATCGGCAGGGGATGACTGTTGGATTCAAGCTGCGCGAGTGCCTGGACGGGCGTCAGTTTTGCGGCCTCAGCATCGGCGCGAATGATGGCGTAATGCCGCTCGCTCTCGGAGCCGAGGTCGAAGTACTGCTGCCAGGCTTCGATTGCTTCAAGGGGGGCGCCGCTTGTGGACGCCGCCTGCGCCCAGCCAGCAAGTGCCGACAGGCGCAACTCGTCCGTGTCGATGCCGGGTAGAGAAGGCAAGTCGGAAGCGGCCGCCTTGAGCTCCGCCCGGACGCTGGCGGCATTCGGGCCGCGCGCCGTGACGAGGGCTTGCACGAGCGCAAACCCACGATGGACACCAGGGGGCTTTTCTTTTTCGAGTAGCTGTTTGGCTGCCTCTACTTGACCCTCTGCCAACCAAAGTTTGGCCAACAAGGCTGCGGCGGTTGGTCGCAACTCTGCTCCCACCAAACTCTGCAGCAGCGAATTCAACCGATTGCGGGCCGACGCACGTTCGTTGGCCGCCAGGGCCGAGATGGCGGCTTCAAAATCTGCTGCAAATCCAGAGTTGTCGGTCGGGGGCGCGGGTGGTGGCTCTGCAGGCTCGACGGTTCCCGCAAGGTCGTTGGGTCGATTCAGATCGGTCCCGGTCGCCGCGACGTGTCGGCATGCGCCCGAGGGGACGCCAACAAGCACGCCCAGGAGCAGGGGCAACACCGCGACACGGTTTGGAATAAGGGGGCCTTCGAAACCCATACGGGCCTTTTACCAGGACCACCCCCCATCGTGCCATGCCGTCACGCGTTCATACCTTCGACGAACGCCGGAGAAAACCCTGCTGCTACCGCATGAATTGCGATTCCGGATGGCGCGCTCTCCTGAGATGTGCAGTGCCGTGCTGCGGATCTTCGTTCACTGTGTCGGGAATTGCTACGGGCGCCGTGCCGGCAAATGCGGGTTGCGGGGGAGCTTGAAGACTGGCGGCATGCACCGCGGCGAGAAAGAGATCGCGAAAGAATTAGTCGATGCTGGGGCCGGGATTCCCAATTGGACCGCCGTGGATTCCCAATTGGACGTACCTGCCGAGATCCTGAAGGGCGATGCATTGAGCTGCAGTTGCTCGAACACCTGTTCATCGCAAGGCGCCTGCAGCCATGGTTCAGGAATGAGCTGTCACGACTGATCAAAACACCGAAGCTGCATTTTGTGGATGCAGCTCGAAGTGGATTTCGTGCTGGAGAATGGCGCAGGTCAGGTGGTTGGATTCGCCTCTTTGGGTGAAAAAACGGACACGGGCATTGTGGTCCCCGTGCGCCCCTGGCCAGGTCGTGGGGCCCGTTCACCCTTCGTGCCATGACGGCCACGCCCATGCGATCTCGAACCAGGGGTTTAGCGTTGTTCAGAATCGTTGCGCAACCCGTTCCCGGGGCCCCCGATGACAGGGGGTGCCGGCCGCG
>Ga0105046_10001357_pt1 | contig 37500 bp, 29 predicted proteins | sample MAT03_FD_78385 | JGI IMG/M metagenome (GOLD analysis project Ga0105046, IMG submission 78385) | Freshwater microbial communities from Lake Fryxell liftoff mats and glacier meltwater in Antarctica - MAT-03 (megahit assembly) | ecosystem: Environmental > Aquatic > Freshwater > Ice > Liftoff... | reverse complement strand
AGTCCTCCGACGGCTTAGTTCTTGCCGCAGTCCCGGAACGGGAACAGCGCTGCGATGCCTTGCTGCTTCCACAATCTAAAGCAGCCATCAAAAGCCTTGACGACTTGCCGAAAGGTGCAAAGATCGGCACGGGAAGTCCTCGACGGCAAGCTCAACTGCTGCACTTGCGACCAGATCTTAAATTGTCCGAAATTCGCGGCAACGTCGATACTCGCATCAGAAAACTCGACGAAGGACAGTACGACGCAATCGTTCTGGCTGAAGCCGGTTTGCGGCGTCTGGAACTGGCCGATCGCATTTCCTTGTTGCTGACACCGCCGAAAGTGTATCCGGCTGTGAGCCAGGGTGCGTTGGGAATCGAATGCCGTGATTCAGACGACATCACCCGTGAACTGCTGCAGCAGATCATTTGTGCAACGACACACGCCGAAGTTCTGGCCGAACGATCTTTGCTTCGCACGCTCCGTGCTGGTTGCCATGCACCACTTGGCGCGTGGACGCGGGTAGACGGTGATCAGATGACACTGATCGGAGTTCTACTCAGTCTGGACGGAAAAACACGCATCGAACAGACAGCATCCGGCCCCGTGACGCATGCCGAGAAAGTTGGCATTCAAGTCGCCGAGCTGCTGTTGTCGAATGGAGCGGAGTCGCTGCTGGCTGCTGACAACTCCCACTGAATCTCGGGTTGACCGTTCTGCTTCAGGAACGCATTGATCCGCGAGAAGGGTCGGCTTCCGAAGAAGCCGCGATACGCGGAAAGCGGCGATGGATGAGGACTCTCAATCACCAGGTGCCGATCATCAATTGTCCCCGCAATTCGCTTTGCCGGCTTGCCCCACAGCACAAACGCAACATGCGGACGCTGCTTGATGACTTCCAGGACTCGCGACGTAAATTCTTCCCAGCCTTTGCCGCGATGCGAATTCGCTTCGTGAGCCCGCACGGTGAGAACCGAATTCAATAACATCACACCCTGTCTGGCCCATTGCTCCAGACAACCATGATTCGCAGGCGTGATGCCCAGATCAGATTCCAGCTCTTTGTAAATATTCCGCAGTGACGGCGGCAGCTTGACACCGGGCCGAACCGAAAAACTCAGACCATGCGCTTGTGCATCGTCGTGATAGGGGTCCTGTCCCAGAATCACAACTCGCACATTCTTTAGCAGAGTCAACTGGAACGCGCGAAAGACGTTTTCAGTCGCCGGGAAGATGGGCTGCTGCTGACGTTCAGACGCAAGAAACTCCTGTAGCTTTCGAAAGTAGTCTTTCGACAACTCATCCGCGAAAGGCGCAATCCAATCCGTTGGGAGATTCATCGTTGCTGTTGATAGTGTGTCGTCGGTCAATGTGACCTCGTTGGGGGTAACAAGTGGGGAGTTGCTGTTTTTGGTTTGCGTTTCCTGTAGTTGCCAAACCTGGCTTCCAGCGACGCGAGGTCAGATGGGGAGCCGAGCGTCACACAGAATCCCCACTGGCTTCACGCCAGTGGTTCGCAGGTTTGACAACTACAGGCACATTAAGGAGTGCCAGTTTGCGTCTGCGTGAACGCCAACCAATCAGTGCCATAACAAAAGCTGGGATTGATAGAAATGCTCCGACAATAATAAGGCCGGAATTTGGAATGAATGTGCTGAGCGTTGCAACGAATGTTAACACTGCGCTAATGGTTGCGGCACGGGCTGAATTCATGATTCCCACAGAGCAGCTTTGTGATTCATTTTGTAGCTTCCCGCTACGCCTTTGATGCGGACCCGAAGGCGGGAAACTTCAGGTCGTCAAGGATAATATCGTTTCCGGCTTTGCACCAAGTGATGAATTCACTTTCAGATTCAAACGATGTGTACGGACGACTCTTCAAAACGTACCGCAGAATTGGAGCGTAGTACACAATATCAGGATGACGATCGTGTAAATTATTCGCTTTGATGGCGGTTTCATGGTTTTGTTTCTGATCCTCTGGCTGACCGTGCGCCCCGTTGGCCTGGGCTTCTACACTTTTTAGAAGTTCCAGGCTCTCGGAGAAAACTTTTTCTTTTTCCAAAAGCTGATCGCGAATGCGACGATCCGTCTGACCGATTCGAGTCCAGGCTGCTTCAAGAATTTCAGATCGCATTGAATTCGCGCGAAAAATTTCTCTCAGGTCTCCGGACAGTCGCATATAAGCATCATATGTGAGAGGTGCCGGATTGCGTGCCCAGGTCATCGCAAAAATCAAATCAAGAACCCGTTAACTGATTGCCGTGTGACGTTGGAATCCGCCGTGTTGTCGCCAGCATCGAGGAGCACATGCGCTCCATTGGCGAACAGGGCACGATCACCGATTCCCTGATCGCCATTCCTGAATGCTCAACGCTTTCTCGCCGGCCACCACAATGTGATCGATGAGCGGAATGCCAATAATCTCAGCAGCAGATTCCAGGCGTTCGGTGACATTGATGTCCTGATCACTTGGTGTCGGATCACCGGACGGATGGTTGTGAACAACAATGATGCAGTTGGCCGCATCACGGATTGCCGGACGAAAAACCTCGCGCGGATGAACGAGGCTGTTGCGAAGCGTGCCAACGGTAATCTGATGAGACGCAATCGGCTGGTTCTTTGTATCCAGCGTCACCATGTGGAACTCTTCCTGCTTGGCTTCTTTCGCCAACCGACTGAATTGTTCCAGACAGAACTTCATGGCAGTCGCCGGATTTGTAATGCGAATCCTCGGCTTGAAGCCATTGTCCATCGCAGTTGCCACTCGACGCCCCAGTTCGATGCCAGCCATGATCTGACAGTACGCCGGTTCGTTTACGGCAATACTGTACTCCTTGAGTTCCTTTGGTCCGAGACCGGGAAGTGTTTCAAGTCGTTCGCCCAATCGACTCGCAATTCGGTCACCCGCCTGCAACGCCGATTCGCCGACTCGGCCGGTACGGATCAGGATCGCCAGCAGTTCGGACAATTTCAGATTCGCCGCTCCCTGCAACAGAAGTCGTTCGCGCGGCCGCTCTGCCATGGGCGCTTCGGTGATCTGAGTTCCATGCACCTGTGCATTGACCCACGGTTCGACTTCGAAATACTGCGGATCACCTTTCCAGCGAAATCGTTTCCCTTCGTCGGTTTCAAGCTGCTGCAGATTTCCCTGTTTGACCAATGTGGTCACGATTATTCGCGTGACCTGCAGATACTCGTCGCCATGCGATTCACGAATCTCGTCAATCGCGAACTCGGGACGTTCGACAAGTCGCGAAAGCACGGCCTGATAAATCTGTTTGCGATCAGGTTTCGAAGGGCGTGGCATTGAGATGAGTCTCCAGTGATGATGATCTGCGGTATTCTCGCGGCAATCATCTTACGAACTTCGCTGATTGATTACCCGCTCAACGGAACGCTTCCGCAGAAAATTGCGAAGTGCCTTTCTTCGCCCCGCAGGCGGAGTAGAATACGCGGTTCCACCGCGTTAATGCGTTAGTAGACAGTAAAGATAGAGGCAGAAAAATAAACTGTGCATTGTTCCCGAATTTTAAACCGACGACTATTGCCCGGCTGAGGAGGAATTTCAATCTATGCCAACCTACGTCTATGGTGTCATCATCTCCGATGACGACGAAGCAGTGGGCGAGACCTTTGAAGTTGAGCAGAGCATCAAAGACCCGCCGCTGACACATCATCCCAAAACCGGCGACCCGGTTCGCCGTCTTCTTTGCGCACCGTTTGTGGCAGGAACCTGGTCACCGTTGAAATCGAAGAAGCTGCTGAGTGAAAAAAATCTGACGGCCAAAGGCTTTACGAAGTACGTCAAGACAAACAACGGTTACGAAAAGAGCGCAGGCACCGGACCGGATCGCATTGGCAGCGGATCAAGTGAATAACATTCGGCTGACAAATAATCCGGAACACGTAGAAGGCCGCGTCAACGGGACCGTAATTGTCCTGAAGACATGCTTCCTGAAAAATCGACGTAAGCCGCTATTCCACATCCGCACTCTGAAATACCACATGCAGTCATCAACCGCCAATAAGATCACTCTCGCGATGATTGTCGTGCTGGGGATCGCGATTATCGTACCCTGGTTATTGAATCGCACTGCACCAACGGAAAACACGCTGGTCCTGTACTGTTCACACGATTCAGTTTTTGCGGATTCCATCATTCGACAGTTCGAAGCGAAAAGCGGCATCACCGTGCAGGTGCGGTATGATGAAGAAACAAATAAGTCGCTGGGACTTACGAATCTGCTGATCACCGAGCGGGCTCAGCCGCGTTGTGATGTCTTCTGGAACAATCAAACGCTGGGCACGATTCGACTGAAAGAAGCAGGCTTGCTGGCGGCCGTCGATCCGGCTTTGTTTGCACGCATTCCGAAACAATTCAAAGACACCGAGAATCAATGGGCTGGCTTCGCCGCGCGGCTGCGAGTCTACATCGTCAATACAGACCGCATGGTCGCCACTCAACAGGCGATTGATGATGCACTGCGATCACCATCGCTTTCGAATTCTGCAATCGCCGCGCCGCTGTTTGGAACGACATTGTCGCACTATGCTGTGCTATGTGATCGCATGGGACTGGACGGTTTAAAAGCCTGGCACGGATCGCTTCATGATCGCGGCATCCGGGAAGTACGAGGCAACGGTGCCGTAAAAGATCTGGTGGCCGCAGGAGCGTGCGACTTCGGATTCACTGATACGGATGACGCTTTTGCTGCCATTGATGCGGGTCGCCCGGTAACGATGCTACCCGTTCGGCTGGACACAGGAAAAACCATTTGCCTGCCGAATAGTGTGGCAATGATTCGCAACTGTCCCCATCCAGATGCTGCCGCGAAATTCATGGAGTATCTTCTATCCGAAGAAGTGGAACTCGCTTTGGCGAATTCCGGATCGCGACAAATCCCATTAGGCCCGGTTGATAGCGCTCAGCTTTCCAGCGAAGTACTGGAACTCACAAAGTGGGCGGCCGATGGCGTGGCGCTTGATGGAGCGGTGAAGCATCAGGCCGAAGTCCTGAAGTGGCTGACGGCGGAATACACAGGTCAGTAATCGTATGACACTCATCGACTCATTGCTGTGGTCCGTGGTTCGATGCGTGGTGATTGCCAGTATCGCGGTCTGGCCCGTCGCTGCAATTGTGTCACGCATCGAAGCGTCGCCCACTGTACTCTCACGACGAGTGCGTTTGCTGCTGGCGATATTTCCGTTCTTTCTGCCGGAGTTGTTGATTGGGTTCAACTACCGACTGACGGTGACTCAATTGACGTCCGGATCAAGCCCGTTCGTCGCGGCAACTTGTACAGAAACCTTGTACAGCCTGCTGATGTTCTCGCGCTGCCTGGCTGTCGGTGTCGCGTTGTCACTTCTGATGCCGCGAAGAAGTGCAACTGAGGAATCGATGCATTCGTGGGGCATGTTGCGTCGCTCGCTGCCATCGGCCACATGGTGGCGAGGTTGGCTGAGGCTTAAGATTTTTGGTGCGTGGCAAACATCGCTTGTCGCATGGAGCGCGATGGCTTTGGTTGGGTTTCAGGAATTTGAAACGGCCGCGCTGATGCAGATTGATCAGTATCCGATTTCATGGTCGGTGTGGCTCTTCGACGCTCACGCCGCGCGGTTGCCATTGTGGGATTCGCTGCGGATGATGATTGGTCCCCTGATGTGCGAATCAGCAATGTTGTGCCCTGCGTTGTGCGTGCTGTTTCTCAGACCGGCGTCTGAAGATAGCGATCAAGGTAGTCACCGCTGTTTGAGTCGCTGTCCGTCGCTTTGGACATCCATGCGTTTCTCCGCACTGCTGACTCCGGGTGTCGTGTTGTTTGCCATGTGGCCGCTGATCAACAACTTCCTGCCAATCGCAAAGGGCGGAATGCTGATGCTGCAAATTGCGACATTTAAACAATCGAGCGGTCAGATTCTGACATCGACAGGATTTGCCATTGGGGCGACGGTGTTGTCGATGGGCATTGCCATTCGAATTCTTTCCGCAATGAGTGAGCGGCAATGCGCTAGCCGCCGGTGGGGCTCGCATTCTTTGAAAAAATTACCGGTGACGAGCGGCAGTCGGTTCATTTTACTCAGAGCTGCAGATGTGTTGCGGTTGATTCCACTGCTGCCTGGTTTGCTGGGGTCACTGGTACTCAGTCTTTCCCTGTTGGCCATGTTTCAGTTGCCCGTCCTCAGAGGACTCTACGATACATGGCTACCGATGTTACTGGGGCAGACGCTGGCTGTTTTGCCGTTTGCCGCAGCTGTCGTGCTGCTGTTGATGCGGACCGCCGACCCGGCTGCTTTGCATTCCGCAAAATTGCTCGAGTTGTCCAGCGAGCCCCGCGTTCTGGGACAAAGTGCAACCATTCGCTGGCGACTGACAACCGGTCGCTGGCTTCTCGGTGGCCTGCTCATCGCCCATCGTTGTTTCTGGGACGTCACCGTCGCTTCGATTCTTCGTCCCGTGGAATTGGAGCCTGTCATCACGCGGCTCTATAACGAAATGCATTACGGTCGTACCGAAGCCTTGATGAGCCTCTCGATTTTTGCTGCGCTTGCGCCTATTGGAATCGCTGTTTTTGCAATGCTGCTCAGTCGTTTTGTGTCGCTTTGGATGCCTTTGCGCTGACCAATGATTGAACTGCCTGGTTCCAGTGCGTTACAAGATTCGCACATTATTCATGTGGATTTGCGACTCTTAATGCGGGACAATGCGGCAACTTGCGTAGTATTGGGGCTTTGCTATTCTTAGTGAATATGGCGAGCATGCGAAGTTTCATAAGTGCCGCTCGCGGAATCTGCACAGCGTTCTCCAAAAAAGGGCTACACAATGAAAACGTTTCGATTTTTGTTTCTGGCTGTATTTTTCATGTCTGCGAGCTTAGCAGAGACACCTGCCGTGGCTGAGGGTCCGGGCGGTTGTCCACCGTGGCGTCCATGTGGCCCGGGGAATTCTTTCGGTGGAAACCGATTGATTGGCCAGGGATTTTTCGGCGTCGATTTTCGACCATCCTGCGCTTCACATGACGCATGTTTGGCTTCGGGTGTTTCACGCCGTCAATGCGATCGACAGTTTCACGGTAAAATGAGATGTGCCTGTGAAAATTCGCCGCATCCGATTCTTTGCCGAATGAAGGCGTGCCAGTTTTTTGCCGGAGCCCGAATATTCGGTGGTCTTTATTACTGATATTTGGTGGTGCGGCACGCTCAGATTGAAGGTAATTCTCAGTCTGAGCGCGCTCGTCCCGGAACACATGTAACATTCTCATCGAAAATCCGCTACGACGCCTAACGAGGCTGTTCATAGCGAAACAACGGTGAGGTGTGTGATGGAAAAACCGGGAAAAAACACGATTCTTTTCTTCATCATTGGACTACAGATATTTACCACAAACGTGGTTGCTGCCCAGGAAGAGGACAGCCTGTTTTCCGCAGTAGACGCAGCCGCAGCTTTCGAAAACGACAGTGATATAGCAAAGGATGGGCCAGTCTCCGGATCTGTCCGGGAAAATCGACTGATATCAACGAATGATCTCCTTCGTACGCTGCGGGAAGCCAACTTCGAAGGATCTGCTGTTGGTACTCGTGCGGTTGCGACAAAGAAGCAATTCGGGTCATGGCAGTTTCCTGTTCTGGTTACGCTGTCAGAGAATGAACTGGACGTAACAATCGTGCTTGGGTTGCGTCGAGTGAGCGATCTGCAAAAAGTACCCGCGACACGCCTGTTGCAACTGTTGGAAACGAATGAGAAATCGGGTCGTACAAGTTTCGCATTCAATCGCGACCGGAATCGTCTTGAGTTATTCAGTTTGGTCGGGAACTCGGGTATCACTGGTCAAACGCTGAGAGACCAGATCAACAGACTTGCGATTCTGGCACGGGATACGGAATTGTTGTGGAATCTGGAAGAGACTGCTGGCGGAGCTTCAGAAAACTCGTCAGAAGCTGCAAATTCCGGGGCCACAAAAGTTGTTAAGCCCAGCGTTGCACCGTCGCCTGTGAATATGGTTCAATCCACTGCACCCGTGACTCAAACTTTGCCCGTGACTGCGGCTGTCTCCCCAAATTCTCTGCATGGACGATGGTCAGCCAGCCGTTCGGCGACGGATGCCTTTGCGATTTTGCTGAAGACCGACAATACGTTTGTCCTGGTCAGTGTCAGCGGAGGCAAGCAGGCTCGATCAACCGGAAAGTTTACGTTGCTGAGCAATCAACTGACGTTCGAAGGGAGCGATGGAAGCCGATTGGGTGGAACGGTCACACTTGTGTCCGGTTCCGAATTTCGCTTCGAACCGCAATCCACTGTTGCCAGGAGCGAGGCACTAACATTTCGCAAGGCACAATAATGCCTAGTTTCTTCTTGATTCCGGTGAGTTCGAAGATCGATTATTCTCCGTGCAAAATACCGGCCCATGACTTTCTATGCTCGAAACCAAACCCGAATAACCTGAACCTGACCGACTGCAAAGCAAAGATTGCAGTCACTGCCGCACGTCTTAAAAATCCTGAGTCCCTGAAATGCTGCGACTTCTGTTTCTGTTTTCGATCCTTGCATCTTGTTCTACTGCGGCTGCGCAGGCTCAACTTCCGGACGGTAACGGCAGCATTCGTGGGCCATTTAAAGATTCCGAGATCGTGATCACCACTACGGCAAGGCTGGCCGGTGCAATCCATTCTCTGACATGGAATGGCAAAGAGTTTATCAACAGTGCGGACTATGGTCGTCAGTTGCAGTCGGCTTCAAATTTCGACGCAGGTTCAGCGTTTACAGGTGAAACTTTTAACCCGACGGAAGCAGGCTCGCGGGATGATGGAGCGGGTGAGCAATCAACCAGTCGCCTGCTCCACTACATCGCACAGAACAACCAACTCCAGACTACAAATCAGATGGCATTCTGGCTGCGGCCTGGGGAACTGTCTGACGGTCATCCAGCAAAGAACACAGCAAAGCTATCGAATCATCTGCTGACGAAACGAGTCACGATTGGTTATCTCGATTTGCCCAACGTGATTCAATACGACGTCACGTTTGGCGTGCCCGTTGGCGAGTCGCACAAATATGCTCAGTTTGAAGCGCTGACGGGCTATATGCCTGCGGAATTTAATCGCTTCGTGACATTCAATCCGGCCTCAGGTCAGTTCGAGCCGTTGTCGGATGGTCCAGGCGAGCAAAAGTACCCAGTTGCGTTATCGACGGAGAATGGTGAGTTCGCCATGGGGATTTATTCGCCCGACCAGCCATCAAAAGGGTTTGAGGACGCTGGCTACGGACGGTGGAACTTCGGACCTCAGCAGGTTGTGAAATGGAATTGTGTCTTCCGAATTCGCGAAACGAGTGGTATTGCCGCCGATGATTATTCGTTTCGCACGTTTGTGATTGTTGGTACACTCGACGACGTACGACTTGCAATGATTCGACTGCACTCCGGGCAATAAAGCTTAATGTCAAACCTAACAAGGGCTGAAAGCCCTTGACCCAAATGAGCCTACCGGCTCGTTGACCATAGCCGCTCACGTTGTTCGCTCGCCGAAAGATGCACGCAACGTGCGCGCACAATACAGAGTAAGAATCTAAATCCTGCTCGATTCCGGCGAGGTGCATCAATGTCCAATTCCGCAAACGTCAGCTCGGTTGATGCCATTCGTCTGTTTGCTGCTGCTGTCGCTAAGTTTCAGGAGGAAGCGAGGCTCTGTCTGACCATGATGGATTCGCAGTTGCGGCAAATCCTGTTTTGGCTGGAACGTGACAGGCCGAGCTTCTGGAAGCATGAATTTGAAAACTGCATGCGCGAAGTCGCGGAAGCTCGTGTGCGATTGCATCAGTGTCGCATGAGGAAGATGGGCGACTTTCGGCCGTCGTGCATTGAAGAAGTAAAACATTTGGAAAAGTGTAAGAACGATGTTGAGTTCGCTCAGAAGCAGGTCCCAAACGTCAAGCGTTGGTTCGGCGAAGCAACACACGAAGGTGAAGAATACCGAGGCCGCGCGGCTCAGTTGACTCAGGCTGTCGAACGCGATCTTCCGAGACTGCTGGCGCTACTCGCGTTTACGATCGATCGCCTTGAAGCGTACGCCGCTATTACTAGTCCAAATGGTGTGCCCGATGCAACTCGCATGGCCACGATCAACGCCGAACTTCAGGAATTTTTGAAGAGCATCGAGGCACATCAGGAGAACGCTGCTGAGCCAGAATAGTACGGCACGGCAGGATGGCCGGGGTTGGAGCGCAGCGAAACCCCTGTATTCTATAAGGTGGCACGTCGAACCCTCCGGGGCTTCCTTCGCTGCGCTTCGTCCAGCCCCGGCCACCCCCAATGTTGAGCCGGACCCCGGCGAGGCGTGAGACGTCAGTCTCCGGATGCTGCGTTTCATCTCAGATCGCTTTTTGTATCATTAGCAAACTCGAAGTGGACAGACCACTATGCCGTCCTGCAACCTGCATCTTTGCCTGCGAATTCAAAACTCAAACAACAAAAGATAAACCATGCAAATCCATCCGCGAATTCTGCTAAGCCTTGTGATGTTGATCTCCGCTGGCTGTGAAAACGCACCCACGACGCCACCAGCCCCGGTAGCGTCGGAACAGGTCGCGCCAGCGGCTCAGTCCGCCGATGGGCCGGTCACTTCGACTGTTGCCGGTGCGTTGGAATTTGTCGCCCCGCCGCTCACTGCAGAAGAAATTCAGACCGGTTGGATCAGCCTTTTTGATGGCCGCACGCTTTTCGGCTGGGATGTGCCGACGGTCACAAATTGGCACGTAGAAGACGGTGCGATTGTGGCCGACAGCGGTGAAAAAAGTCTGTTACTCACGCCGTTTCATTTTGACAATTTCGAACTTCGGTGCAGCTTTCATGTGGCTGAAGGCGGCAATAGTGGCATCTTTCTGCGAACGGCCGATAACGCTTCAAATCCTGCGAAGGACACTTACGAACTTAATATCTGCGACAGCCACGCAACACACAAAAGTGGCAGTCTGGTCGGACGTTTCATTGCGGAAAACGTACCGGCCGTCGAAGGAGCATGGCATGATTTTCGCGTCCTCTGCGAAGGCCCCAGAATTCAGGTTTGGCTCGACGAAAAACAGATCGTGGATTTCACTGACACGTCGGAGGCGGTGCGACTTACCGGTCGGATCGGTCTGCAGATGAATCAGGGACGTTCCGCCTTCCGCAACGTTTTCCTGCGTCCGCTTTCGTTCAAACCAATGCTTGATGGCAAGGATACGACTGGCTGGACTGTCGTCCCTGGCTCAAAGAGCGAGTTCAAAGTTGCAGGCGGTTTGCTGCATGTCTCCAACGGTCCTGGTTTCCTTGAGACAAACGACACCTATGGCGACTTTGCGTTAAAAATTGAAGCTCGCGTCAACGGCGATGACCTGAACGGCGGCGTCTTCTTTCGAGCGAAACAAGGTACAGAGAAAGCACCATCACACGGCTACGAAATGCAACTGCACAACGGCTTCAAGGACGGAGATCGCACACAGCCCGTTGATTCCGGAACGGGCGCAATTTTCCGTCGCGTGGCGGCACGATACGTTGTTGCCAATGACCACGAATTCCTGACCGCCGTTTTAATCGCGCAGGGAGATCGGTTTGCGTCATGGGTCAACGGCTATCAGGTTGTCAACTGGCAGGATACCCGGAAACCCAGCGACAATCCTCGCGAAGGCCGTCGCCTTGAGGCAGGCCATATCAGCCTCCAGGGCCACGATCCAACAACTGATCTGGATTTTCGCTCCATCGAAATTCATCCCTTCATCGCGCCGCAGGATCACTCGATCAACAAGTAAGCGGAAACTAATTGCCGGAACTGAATCTTTCCTGTCATCGATTGCAACCTTTTGCCAATCAGATAGTCTGCGCGGCGTGTCGTCGGGTTCAAATAACAACTTGGCTTAAGGATTCGCAATGTCAGACAGCATGAATTGGGGGGGGGGTAGATAGTTTGTTTTCCGTTGGAGCTTGGCACGAGGATCATTCCGTCCGCCGATCTACAGCGACACTGACGCGAAAACGTAAGAACCTGCGAACTCGTCGAGCAGCACAAGCGGAGATCCTGGAAACACGACAGTTGTTAACGGCACCGCCAGCGATCGATTCGGCGGCTCAATTGTTTCCGGCGTTGAATTCAGGTTTTTCAGATTTTCTGGACGACGCCAACCCCGAATTGATGTCCACATTTTCGTCCGCAGTTTCCGGGATGTCGGCGATGTATGGGGCGATCACGGAAGCTCGAAATCAGATCCTGGGGTTAGCGACATTGACCAACATTGACCCCACCATGTTGCAGACGATTACCAACATAACGCCGACTGTTTCATCTATTTTTGGATCGACGAATACCCTGCCGGATGCAACACTGCTTCAAAGTTTTGCACTTGGCGAAGAAACCTCCTCGTCGGATGAAAACGGTAGTGTCTGGCAATACGGAACGACGGGCAATCTACAATTCGACTCGAACAACCTGGTTGGCTCGGCGAACAGTTACGTTGTGAAGATCGAGCCAATCAACGGTACGTCGCCCTCACTGATTCTTGTCGGGAGTGGAGATATAATCGTAATGTATGGTGCGCCGTCAATGCAGTTCAATGTCATGCAGATGCAGGCATGGCCCAATGGCAATTACGACCAATGGTATGCGACGTTCAATATCGATGCGAATGGCCGTACCGGGCAGTTTTCGCGTTCCATCAAACAGGGTCCGATCGTGGTTTCCGCAGGTGTCAATTGGTTAAACTCTCAGGTCACAAGTCGAAATGCAACAGTGGATGTGGTGTTGACGGACCAGGAATTCCATGCCGAATACGACTGGTCGCAGAATGACACATTTCGAAAAATGACGTATCACAATTACGTCGATCCCAATATGACTGTGCTTGCGGAATATGCATCGAGTTCAAGTCAAGGCACAAATCTAGCGGCTGGCATCGGATTAAAGTTAAGCGACAAATGCTACATAGAATCAATGCTTGCCAGATACACACCGATCAGCGGTACGGCACAGACAGCCGCTTTGATACAAGGGGCGTTGCGAACCAACACCGCGCCTTTGGCTTTGGTGTTCAGTTCCAGATTTACAAACGGCGTCGCGGATCCGAATAACTCGTCGTCTGCGTTCAATGAAATCAACATGTTACAGAAGGACCCACTTCAGTTGCGCCTGCAGACGGCGTCAGATTTTCATAATCTCAAGGACACGACATTCAGCGCTGACGTAATGCGACGCTACTAGAGTCGCCACTGAATGTCACGAAGTGCTGTCGCCGTGAGTGTTTAACCTACGGCCTTCGCGACCACTGAAAACTCACCGATGGCTGGCATTTGCGACTACTATTTTTGGAGATCCCCAATGGCATCCAATTGTAAGCCATTTGGCTGGGCAGCTAGACGTGATCGGCTCTTATGGCCCAATTCGTTGTTGTTGGTAGTCTGCGTTACATTGTTCTTTGTTGTCAGCCTTGCAGCTCGGGCGGAAGATCCGAGTAATGTGGAGCTTTGCAGGAGGAATTACGCGCCAGTTGTCCTCGGCAAATACGCAGAATATAGTGGGGTCTTTCATATCGACACGGGAGCAACAGGGACTTCAGTCTTTGGACCAGATTCACTGCTCCAGCCTGCTCCTGGCACTTGGTCCGTGACGGAGGCTTCTACCAATACTCATACAGGCCCCTTAAAAATTCGCCGACTAAACGGAATTCCACTGAGTTTTGGAGGTCATACGTCAAGATCAACATCGATCGCGTATCTTGACAATAACGACTGGATGAACACGACAGTACAAGCAATCGGAATTCTGGGAATGCAACAAATGCAAGATCTGAAGTTACAGCTTAATCTCCGTGATAACGTTTGCAGGATGGATAGTTCGACTCGCCGATCAACGAATTCAACTCGAGTGAAATTTGCGATGCCTCAGAACTTTTTTGGAACCCCAGAAATTGAAGTCAATCTCCCTGTGGCCGGTAAACGTCGCTTTATGTTGGATACAGGGGGATATTTTCCGTTGAGTCTGAATCAGGCGAGGATTGAGCTGCTTCTGCGGTCCGGCATGGCGGCCGAAGCGGGTGTACTACATGCTGTCGATGCCGGCGGGCTTTTGAAAATCAATGCTTACGTAGTTCGCTACATCGAGATAGCGGGCTATCGATTTGAAGATCTATTCGTCACTGAGTCTCGCGTTGAAACCGTCGGATGCGGAGTGCTGGATTGTTTTGACACGGTTCTGGATTTTCCACGCAAAGAAATGTATCTCACACCATTGGAAACGCAATGGCCAGTTCGACTTTATCCGGATGCGAGCGGGCTGATAATGTGCTATCACGATACAGACCTTCTTTATGTGGTCCGCATGGAACCTGATTGTGCCGCCGTCCGCAGCGGTCTGAAAGTGGGAGACCGAGTGTTGTCATTCGATGGTAAATCCCCGAAAGACACCTCCATGCGCGCAATGCGGATGAAACTGACGGAAGCTGGTACGACTGTCAAACTTCGCATCTTGCGTGACGGCAATGAACTGGACGTCGATCTGCCGCTCAGTCGTTCTTATGAATACCCGCCCAAGTGGCCAGAAAAACCTGACGATGGTGACGCTTTTCTAAAGTCACTTGAAAAGGCGGGCGAGTCAGCCAAGAAATGAAATCACTGAAGCAGCAACATCAGTCTTCAAGGCGATGATCCGACAACTGATCTGGATTTTCGCTCCATCGAAATTCATCCCTGCATTGCGCCTCAGTAGAGGCATTCAGGTTCCATGAATGTCGCTGCCCAGTCCGGGGGCGATCGCGATGATTGGACTGATGGTTTCAAAGCAGTTGCAAGAATGCGACAGCTTCGAGTACAGGTGATCGATCGGCATTTCGCAGAGCGGATGGTGTTTCAAAACGTATTCAGCAAACCTGCGGTGTGCGACATATCCTGTTGTCAGGTGCTCCGTTTCACACAGTCTTCGGAACGCCCCGGATTCTTCGTGTCGTTGATAACAAGCGTTAATTCCAAGCGAGCGGAATAGTGCGATGTAGTCGAATGATGCGGGGAGCACGCCTGCGATTTCAACAAGGCCGTATGTCGGATCGGCCTCGTAGCAGAAATCATCTTCCAGCACATAGCCCCACGGCAGATCGTAGTCCACGATGCGCTGAAGTGCCCGCAAGTGAGCGGCGTAGCATCCGATTTCGCCCGCGAGCAGCGGATCATCTGTCTTTCCTACAGGCAGGCATTCGGGTCGCATTTTCTTCGCTTCGACACCGTCAATGATTTCGAACGGCAATCCCGATATGCGGATGTTCTGCAATGCTGACAATCGTCGCACACGAGAATCAGGCAATGAGATTAAAAGGACTTTCATTGTGATCTCAGCGATCAGTTATCCATGACGCGGTTTCATTTAAGGGAATTTGGCGAGCGGTAGGGCGTCAGCCCTCCGAGCCAATTCCTGATTCCATACATGAGCAGAACGAAGTTGAGAACACTCGGAGGAATGACGCCCAGCTCGCCTGGCTCGATTTACGTTGATAGATTCAGTGAATGATGGCGAGTTGTCTGAGAGACCGGGCGTTGCCGTGGACGGCCGTAATCTGTGTTTGGTTGCCGCTGACGACGCGTCCGTCTGAAGTCACATGAACTTCGCCACGTGGACGATCGTGAACGCAAAAGTTCCAGCCCTGAGGGATTTCCTGCCAGCGATTATTGTCGGAGTGGCAATAGAGATTCATCGCGGACTGGTCACCCCAGTCTGTGGTCCCGCTTAGTTCCACCGATGATCGCAGCCGTGCGGCTTCGGTGAAGTAGGCGTGCATCGCCGCCGCCGTTCCCGCGCCGAAACCGCTGTTTAGAAATGGTCGAGTCGAAAAGAGTTCGAACGCTCGCCGACTGTGATGTGGATTGTCGATGGACTGCGTCCAGCCGACAATGGCTGCGTTGTGCGGATAGCCTTTCGGTTCTCGCACTGCCAATAGTTTACCGTCGAACTGTTGCGTCAACTGCCAGAGAGGTGCCAGACTGCTTTGAAAAATGACATCGCTGGCGTCCCAATAGGCCACCGGCGTAGCTGGGTCCAAGCTCGCCACAATTTCAGCGAAATCCTGCAACCGGCGCACTGGCGGCATGTGTCCATTGACAACTTTGTGAACTACGCGAACCCTCGGCGACGCTGAAAGCAATCTGACTTCGCTGGGGTACAAACCATACCCCACGACGATCACCTCCTGCTGATTGCCTGACGCTCGAAGAGTTCGAAGAAATGCATCTCGGAATCGGCGGACATCGCGTCGATTGAATGCGACAAGAATCTTTGCCTTGCCTGCCAGCGACGGGTCCAGATCTGACGAGAGACTACTTTCAGACGACACACCAGTCGCATTTATCCCGGATGGCATTGAATCGGATTGAGTGCTCCTCAGGTGCCACGCTCGAGCGCCGGAAAGATACTCAACACGATTTCCCGTGCGTCTCAGGTCCTCACAACAGCACAGGCATTCGCATTTGTTGGTCTCCCAGCGAAACGGGTTTCGTTGCAACGCAGCCGTCCAAAACATCGTTGCTCCCATCGTGACGTGGCGCGCCGCACAATGCGCAGTCGCTTCGTCCAGATAGTTGGCACCAAATCCTGCGTATTCAGTGCGTGCCGTCAGTGCATGTTGCAGTCGCGCGACACAGTCAGGTGCCAGCACGACATCGTCATCCAGAAACATCAGCCATGGTGTTCGAGCTTGCTGTACTGCCGCGTTTCTCGCCCGAGCAATTGTGGCGATTCGATGCGGGTCATCAGACTTTGGCGAACCAATGATCCGATGAATCTGCAGCCTGACTCCGCGCTGATTGCGGATCGACTCCGCAACTGTCGTGTTCAGATGCCTCTGATCGCGAGTCAGAACAGCAAGATCAATAGTAGTGATTTGAGTGATCACAGCGTGATGCAGCCTTACGAATTCGACGCAGAGTTAAAACGGACAACCGGGCCGATAGACTTCACCACCACTGTTCTTTTCCATGCTGTAGTGATTGACAGAGCGATCATCTGGCAGCGGCGGATAGTACTCAGCGCTTTCTGCGGCCGTCAGCCCGGCCTGTACGTCAAGCAATGACTGTGCGTTCTCTCGGACGTACACAATTCCCCTGATTGCAGTCTTGCTGATCCTGCTACATGCCTTATTCTGGACGTCTTCGCCCTGGTACCATTTTCCTTTTTTCAGATCAACAACAGCTTCGTCGTCCGGTACGAAAATGCAGGCGACATCCTCGACAAAAAAAGTTCGCTTGATCGTCAACTTTGCGGACAGCTCTGACGTGACTTCGACCGCGAGCAGAGGACTCTTCTCCCCGATATACGCGAATGAAATATCAGCGACGTCGGGAAAGCGAGGGGGAATGGACACGGTTCCAGAAAGAAACATGGCGCGTAGTCGTTCATCACCTTGTGGCATCTTTTTTCACCTTATGTGGATTTCTGATTTAGTACACTTGATCTGCCACCCTACCTACGGAGAATCCCTAATGCAAGCTTTTGAACCAGGAATTGCAAAGTAAGCAGATTCCAATCTCTTGCATGAACGAACGTCCGTTTCGAAACGTTCGGTTCAAACCAGTGATCTGGCGGACATCAAATGTGTGGAGGCGAAATGAATATCAGCAAAGCAACTTTCCGGTCAGTATTGATCCTGTTGGCAGCATTCGCAGCAAGCCTATCGGCGGTCGGGCAGGGACTGCGAATGACCCCGCGAGATGCCTACGAATCGATACCGACGCGATCCAGCAGTGAAAACAATGTGAACTCCGCCGTCACTGGACGATCCGTTCCGGAGAAATCGGACGTATCGCCACGGTCTGCCACGGATCGCGGTCCCCTCACAGCACAAGCACTGTCCGGAGACATAGGCGGCGGCAGATCGAATCAAAGTGCTGATCCAAAACTGCCCGCCAGCGTCGATCTTCGCAAGTACCTGCCGTCACCGGGCAAGCAAAAGGATCAAAATGACTGTGTCGCGTGGGCTCTTGGGTATTCTTCATATTCCTGCCAGATCTGCCAGGAACGCAATCGGGCACCAGATGCGGAATATGACAAATTCAGTCCGGCGTTCATTTACAACTCTCTGCAAAAGGATGGCAAAGGATTGATTCCACTTGATGCCATCCGTTTCGTAGAGAAAACAGGTTGTGCTTCCCTGGCGACCATGCCACAGAATTCGGACAGTGCCACACAAACCGCATTGACCGAAGCGGCAACGTTCCGCGCTGCGGATCATGAACGAGCGGCAAATCTGGATGACATCAAAGCTTATCTCCACGACGGTTATCCCGTGATGCTGGTTGTCTTCCTGGACGCCGGCTTCATGAATTACGAAGCAGACAATTTGCCGTATCTATGGGCTGGCACAAAAACGAACGGTTTACATGCCATCAGCGCAGTGGGTTACGACGACGACAAACAGGCAGTCCTGATAATGAATTCTTCAGGCCCTGAATGGAAAGACAGTGGGTTTTGCTGGGTGTCGTACAGGAATCTGAAGTCGATCGATAAAGACAGTTGGTGCGTTGAGGCCCATGTGATCAAAGTCAAGGGCTGCCATCCCATCATGGTTCGCACAAAAGGCCGCTTTCCGCGCTCTTTCACGATAGATAAAGATCACATTGTGTATGAAAAAGGCCAGGCAATCTCCCCTCCGAACTGGCAGCTTGATGATATGGTTTATGCCCAGGATGGGCTTTTCGTCCTGAGAGACACTCGAACTTTGGCGTTGATGAGTGAAGACAAATCGCGGCAAACTCGGGATTGGCTGCATCTGGATTTCGGTGACTTAAAAAATGAAGTCATTGCCATGCTTGCTGCCGATTCGTCGAGCCTGTTGCGAGTACTAACGCACGACGGTGATGTCTTTGAGTATCGTCATCAGACTGGCGATGCGCTCGGTCTCTGGCAGAAAATTAATCCACCTTCCAGTGACACATCCAGGACAGTCGATCTGCGAATGACGGGCATCGAACTCCGTGCGACAAACCAACTCGGGCATGTCTATGTGTACAAAAAAAATGGCGTTTGGACACTCGCGCCATAAGACGAAATTACGGCAGACTTCGGATCGTGCGGGCGACTCGAAAACCAAGGTATGGTGAATGACTGCCGATGTCCGGATATCGATCGTTATCGCGGTGACCAGCTCGAGCGTTAGACGGCTGATACAGAAACGCGCCGCCTCGTACCGGGCGCAGGATATCATTGGTCACATTGAGGTTCGTATCGACATCATCAATTGCAGAGTCCGGTGCAATTTCCGGATAAGTGGTATTCGCTTCCTGACACAATTCCATGACATTTCCAAGGACGTCGAAAAGTCCCAGATCATTCGGACGAAGTAAGCCGACGGGCCAGAGCTGATACTGTTCATCCACGGCCGAATTACGGTTTGTCCAGGCGTGCTTGTCGAGCAGTAAGTCGGTCTGCCCAAAGTATCGTTCCGTTTCCGTCCCGGCGCGGCATGAGTATTCCCATTCGGCTTCGGTAGGCAGCCGATATCCGGTGCGAGTCAAATAATCGTCCGGCAATTGCATTCCAATTTTGATTTCTTCGATCGGCGGAAAACACATCTCCGATTCCTTGATTCCTTCGATCTCGCTGAGCCATCGACAGTACTGCGCCGCGTCGAACCAATCACAGTTGTTGATCGGGCACTTCGGATCACGACTCAGGTTGTACGCATAACTGAACGAAGGCCGGAATCTCTGGAACTGTTCAACCGTGACTTCGCGAGTTGCCATCGCAAAATGGCGACCGATGCGCTTCTTGTGCCGGGTCTCTCGACCATGATTCCGGTCGATGGCCTGCGGTAACGACCCCATTTGAAACACCGCAGGTCCGGGCACTATTGCTAAAGTATGTCCCTGGCCGTCCAGAATCCATCGCTGGCCGCTGCCTTGTTTTCCTGCGACCTCCTGATTCATTCCATCCAGCAGACTGCCAGCTCCCCACCGTCGCAGCAACAGATCCGTGGCGGAATGGATACCTGGATCTGGATCCGAGACGTACGTTGACTTCAGCATTTGAAGAGCTGACTTTATTCGTTCCGGTGCAATCGTCTTCACATCGAAACTGGTGAGACTCAGCAACAACGCGATGCGGGCATCAACGTCAGATTCCGATTCAAGTCGATCCAAAAGCGAGTCGACAGAACAATCGTACTGAGCGAGACTGTCGATCAGAATTGCTCGCAGTCGCGGATCTGCAGAATGTCGCAGCAAACGCCAGAGTTGGTCGTCCCTGCCAATTCGCAATAACGCAATTGCAGCAGTTGCCTTATGCAGAGCCAGATTGTCTTTTGCATCTTCGTTGATTGGCCGAGCCCACACAGACGCTGCAGCGATACCCGCATTCGGAGTATCGACAGAAATTGACCAGGGGCGAAATCCCTGAGTCAGCAATTCCCGACATTGCTCCAGATGACCGACAACACTGAGTCCGTTCAGTTCGCGTGTTTCGTATTCACTGCCAATCCACCACACGGCAGTGAATTCTTCGGATCGATCCTCGGCGTTGACGTGTATGCGGACATCGGACTGAGTCCAGCCCTGCGCGGCGTCCCGAACATATCCGGCTGCGGACGCATTCCAGCAGTCGCGACAGCGAGGTTCATGCCACATTTTCCAGCGAACCGAACTGTAGAGATCTCTTCCATGTATGTCCTGGATTTTCAATCCAGTGCGGTTGGAAAAGCTGCCGGACGCGAATGGCCCCCATGCGTTCGGATGCTCCTCTTCAGGAACGCCAACATACATTCCGGCATCGCTGACATCAGGCCATTTGGCTGACCACAATGCGGCGAACTGATCGATCGCCTCGCCGTTCTTCGTTGTTGACCGGTAATGAGCCACATCGACGGGCCACAAACCATCTTTCTGAAATGCTTCGTTTTCAAGTCGAATGGTTTCTGCCGTTGACCCTTGATCGATGCGCCACTGTCGACCGTCCCTGGTCCAGGCTGCAGCTACGAAGACTTTGTCGTCGTTGGCAAACGGTCGATAACAGATTGGGCGATAGCCGCTCTCGCTGAGGCTTTCGGCCACTGCAGAAAACATGTCGAATGGAAGCTGTTGACAAATCGCACAATGATCGGACACCAGCCCGCCAGCTGCTTCGAGCGACTGAATCGCTTCTGGGGATGGGGCAGGAAACTCAGGAGCGGCGAGGTCATTCCAGTAGACCGTCTGTTTCTTTTCAAGTTGCTGCCGCAAAAATTCGGCTGACTGCTCGCGATTATTCTGCATTGCAGAAATCAGAATTGCGAATTGCTGCGGCTTTGCGTCAACGATCAGCGAAGCCAGAAGTTGCGGATTGTCCTTTCCGTAATCCGTCAGAATGCTGACTGCAACGGACCGCTGAGTGTCGGTCGAATCTACTCCTCTGAAAACTTCCGCCAGTCGATCAATCAGGGACTCCTGAACAGGACGCAGGATGTCAGACCATTTCATCGCAAACGAAATCGAGGTCTGAGTCACGAGTTCTTCAGCGACAAACGGAGCCACTTCTTTCCATCGCGTGTTTTCTGAATCCGTCTGAGCCAACAGACATAGTGTTCGAAATTTCTCGCTGCGACTCAGGCTTGCTGAATCCAATTTCTGCCATAAGGCGGGAGACGGATTGAACGATGCAGATGAAAGGGTCCGACTCATCAGACTCAGCTCGTCCGGCGTGGCGTTCAAGGCACGTTTAAGCAGAAAATTTTGTTGCGATGGATCTGTCGGCAGCAAGGCAAGACTCGCATAAAGTCTTGAGCGAGGCTCGGCGCTCTCATCCTTCAGATGTTGGCGAAGAATTGGGCTGGCATCGGTTTCAAAGTTCGGGAATTCCCTCAGGAACGCGGGGACTTCCGTAACGTCTGCAGCCCGCAAGGCATCGACCCAGGCTTTTGCCAGTTCGACATGGTGTCGCCGTTCGCCAACATTTCTGGCCAGCAAAGATACACTGACAACGATCGTTGTCAGGACGACTGCAACGACCAGATTGCGACCATGCCGTTTGGTTGCCGCTGAAATCATTCGCTGTTCAAGTTCACTGCGATTCCGCTGGCGCGTCCAGAACTGGATACGCAGCCATTCGGCAAATGACGGAAGCTGTTTGACTTCCGGTCGCGAGTTCCACATTTCGGATCGTTGCGCCAGCAGTAATTCGGCTCGCCCGCGTCGAGTCTCCTGCTGCTTGCGATTCAGCCAGCTTCGCAATGACGCTACCAGATAGTCGTGCGCCAATTGATAGTATCTGGTCTCGGGCGAAGATGTTGAGTCTGGCTGACCTTCAACCTGAGAAGCGTCAGTGGGTGAGATCAGTCGCAATGAACCGTCGAGGATGCTGATGAGTTCTGCAAAATCGGCTTCTCGATCGTCGTAACCACATGCCTGTTTTAGCTCCTGTTCGGATCGCATGTAGCCTTTAATGTCAGACAACGCATCCGGCAAAAGTGCCTGCAGTACGGCGCGGGCGGCCGCCTGGTGATACCTGCGTTCCGGAGGAACTGACGGACCGTTGAATGTCTCTTCCAGAAAATTGACGCCCAATCCCTGAGCACCGCCAACTTCGCGCAGCGTCGTCAGTGTCCATGGGCGACTCTTCATCATTTCCGCAAAGACCGCAAGTCGTACACAGATGATCCGTTCTTCGCGGGCAAGACCATCTATGGCCGTCCTGATGAAGAGCGTCTGTTCAGTCGTCATTTCACTTAGACGCTGAGGCAGACGCCCGAACGCTACTCCGAACGCTCGCAGAACTTTGGCAGCATGTTCTTTGTCGAACAAATCCACAGCCGTTGAATTCTGACCTTCCTGGAGCCGAATCTCCAGAGCTTTCATGAATCGCGTGACCGACATCCAGAAGTCATCTCGCACCAGCAACAGACACTGAATACGACTGCCGTCACACTGCCGCAACGCCTGAACCAATTCAGACTCCGGCAGAATGCGAGGAGCGTGCAGCCACTGTTCAAACTGATCAAGTACAATCAATAGTTTTTGCTGAGGCGGCAAATACTGGCCGCGACGAATGGCTGTCAATGATTCTTTCAAACCCAGAGTCGTCGGCAGCGTCGGGCAGTGTTGACGCAGCCCTTGAAGGATTCGAGATTCCGTCTCGGAGACAGATGATTCCACGTAGATGGCATCGATCCGCGGGATCAGTCGAGGCAGCAATCCCGCTTGAACGAGCGATGACTTCCCACATCCAGATGGACCATAAAGCAGCCCAACCTGAAACGTGTTTTCGGAATCGGATTCTTCGATCCGAGTTTGCCAGAATCGAATACTTTCCGGGACTCCATAGCGATCCTGTAGACCGGGTAGCAGATTCAGAAAGAAGTCGGCGTCATGTGAGTCAAACGAACGCAAGCCTTTTGGCACGATATGCAATTGCCGCTCAGATACCAGCTGCGACGCTGAAATTTGATCTGCAGCATCGTTCTTACTCTTTTCAAGTGTGAGCGTATCAACAGCATCGGCATTGACTGCTGACAGAAAACCCTGTGGCATAGACGGCAGGTCTAAGGGTGGAGTTGACGGTTGCGGCACCTGACGCTGAATCAGAAAGTGTCGCAGGTCTTCTGCAAGATCAAGGGCGGTCAGATATCGATCGGACGCATGTTTCTCCAACGCTCGGAAACAGATGCGTTCCAGTTCGCGTGGAATGCGGTCGTCAAACTGGCGTGGTGGCTTGGCATCGCAGAATTGGACTTGCTGTAGTACTTCCGAATGGTTCGAACCACGGAACGGTTTCTGCCCGGTGAGCAATTCGTAAAAGACCACGCCAAGGCTGAACACGTCGCTGCGACCATCCACACGATGCCCTTCACCCCGAGCCTGTTCAGGGCTCATGTAGGACGGCGTTCCTGCGCAGACGGGGCCGGTACCGAACTTGTCGTCGCGGAGGGCAAGGCCAAAATCCACAAGGTACGGTTTGCTATCTGAGCCAAGCAGGATATTTCCAGGCTTTACGTCGCGATGCACTAAGCCTCGTTTATGGGCATAATGCAAGGCTTCAGCGATCACGGCGACAAGTTGACATCCTTCGTTTGGCAACAAACGCGTGATTCGAATCTGCGATCCAAGCGTCGTGCCGTCAATGTATTTGGAGACAATAAAAAACGGATGCGTGTCTGTGCTGCCGACATCGTAGACGGGGACGATGTGTTGATGGTCCAGACTGGCGACCATCTGTGCTTCTTCAAGATACGCCTTGGTGTCATTTGTCAGAAGGTGCTGGTGCGGCAGTTTAATCGCGACCAGCCGATTTAACTGCTGATCTTCTCCCAATAGCACAGTCCCGAATCCGCCTCGACCCAGGACACGGATGATTCGATAACGTCCTATCTCGGCCGGCGCATCGGCAGATTTGTCGAAGCTAAAGCTGACATCTGCGAGATTTTGCAGCGAATTACTTTCGCCGATCTGTGTTTTTTCGTTGTGATTCGATTTGGGCATATTGGCTTCAGCAACTCCGGCCCAGACACGTTGCGAAAGGCAGATTCTGAGGGACTTTTGTCATTGACAAATCGGCTGCCAAATCGGGCGACCGACTTCTTTGACGTAAGTCTACCGGGAATTTTCGCTGCCGTCTGCTGAAGGTGGCAAATTCAAGCAACACGGTTATTTGTCGAGCGATCGTTACGTTGCGATTCAGTCCCGCCTAGACTCAGTCTCGGCAGGGACTCGGTCGCACTTGCCAGGCCCGGATGGGCCGACACAACCTCTGCCGGGGCCGTGAGGCCCCGGAAGTGTTTTATAAACAATGAAAGGCCTGAAGGGCCGACACCGCGGGCGTTAAGAGACTTGCCTAATCTGTGTCGGCCTTTCAGGCCTTTTTGTGGTGATGATGAGCACCTCAGGTGCCTCACGCCACCGGCAGAGGCTATGTCGGCCCACAGGGCCTGAATCGCACTGGTCGCACCGCCATCACAACTTCATAAATTCAACCGAAAATTCATCACGGCGTTGGGTTACTTGGCGGCTTCTGCGGCGATGTCTTCGGCGGCCATTTCGAGTAGTTCAAGGACGGCGACGACTTGTTCGTGGCCTCTGCGAGACTGACGCACGATGAGGCGATTCCCGGCAAGGCTCATTTTTCCGCCTTCACCATCGACCGCGTGCCATTGGCATGGAGGCGAGGTAAGTTCCTGAATTGTCTGCATAAGACCTGCTTCCCAGGTAATTATAAGGTCTTGTTTTTCGCTCTTCGTCTCTGAAGACTTAGAGTTCTTTTTTGAAGGCTGCGTCATTGTCGTTTGTGGCACAGCAGCTTTGTTAACTCCATCGCTTTGTGTTGGTTCCGGATGCATGCTGAAGAAACCACCACCTCCTCCCCCACTGGAAGCCGGTTGCCCATCTCTCATCCAGACAGTCGCTGTCAGTTGGGATATCTCACGTACCCTTGTAATGTCATAGCTGCGGAGAAACATGTTTTCCTCTGCTTCGGCTGCTGCAACTGTCGTGATCAACAGCAATTCGTCTTTTGCGATCCACGTAAGCTGCGGGTCCGTCTGCGAAAATATGTAGTCAAGAGTACTGCCAACAGTCATTAGGTTATTGGGAATTTCGATATCCTTGATCATGACGTCCGCGAGAACGATGGAATCTTCTTCAAGTGCTCCAATATCCGGCCTAATTGCAATCGGTTTACCTTGACTTTCAGACAATAGGTTTTCCAATTGTATCAACACATCTGTGATCGGATTTTCACCCGGAAAGTTCATCTTGACGACGCGTTCAGTCTGCATGATTTCATTTAGCCGTCGTTCTGCATCACGTTCTGAACGTCGTGAAAACTCGGCAGCTGCTCCGGTCAACGGGCGACGTGGTGTTGTCGTGGGTGCCGGTGTTGCGTCTTCTTCGTTCGCAGAAGTCTCGGTCATTGCGACGATCGTGGCTTCAACGCCTCCATTGAATGCATCAATCGATTTCGTCGGCGCCGCGCTGGCATTGATTTCAGTTGCATCATCTTCCCCGTTCACGTCGTCCCCGGCGGATTCAGCATCAGCAGAGGCACCGGCTCCACCACCAGCATCCTGAAACGCCGCCAGATGCGACATGCCCCAAACTCCGGTGGCCAGTATCAACCCGCCCGCGATTGTCAGTCCGATTTTACTCATGATTGGAATTCCTGTTGAGGTGAGAAGTTTCATCTGTGCGACTTCTGCCGCGTTCAATGCTGCGAGTTCCTGGGACACCATCCCCGGCGCGCCGAGGCTGATGGCTTTCTGAATCAATACTGGTGACGCTGCCGACGCGGATGACTGAACATACGCCGTCGCCAATGTCAGCACTCCAACTTCCACGCCGCGGCGAGCCAATCGGACTCGCAAGATTCGTCGAGCGTCACGAATCCGTCCGTCGATCGCTCCCTTACTTTCATTCAACTGATCCGCGATTTCCTGATTCGTCTGCTGAGCGAAGTAGCTCATTACCAGCACGTCGCGATACTTCTGCGGTAATTGGTTCAATTCTTCATCGAGCGATGCCAGGTCATTGGCCTGAGCGATCACATCCAGTGGATCAGGTTCCGCTGCCGGAACCTGATCCGGTAAAGGTTGCGTCATATTTCGTTTCCTCAGCCGCACCAGTCGTACAGATGCCCTCCATGCCACAGCGTATAGCCAACCTGACAGCGACAAACATTCATAGATGCTGGCCGGTCGCTGCGACAACGCAAAAAACGTCGCCTGAAACGCATCATCCACGTCCGGCGACTGCCCGACAACTCGCCGACAGACCGACATGACCAGCGTGGCATGTCGCTTCACAATGGCCGCAAACGAAGGTTCATCACCATCGTAAATGAACCGCCGAAGCAGGTCCCGATCTGATGGCAAGGCAGAATCTTTTGCGTTGCTGTCTGGTGAATGTGTCATGGCTGACATTAAAGTGTCTCGCCACCCACGTTTGCTGCGCAAAAACTTGGGGATTTGGAAAAGTCGTCGGAAATGTTGCGTTTCGACGGTGGTGAGATGGAAAGCGGCAGTTTACGTTTAAGCCGAACGCGCTAGCGTCGGGCTTTTCCGCGTTAAAACATTGGTCGTGCCGAAGCCCGAGGCTAGCGCCTGCGGCTCACATAATGAATAAGATGCACGTCAAACACATACCGCCCGCCGTTAGTTTTCTTCCCCGCGCCACACGACCTTGGTCTTACTCATGATGTCGTGCAAAGCTTTCTTATCTGAACGGAAGAAGCACAGCAGAAAGCCAATATAAAATGTCAGTGCAGTTACCAAACCTGAACCAAAACGACCGAACGCCTGCTCCCGAGTCATCGGTTTGTCGTCTTCACGCAGAACCATCAGGCCGATACTCGCCTTCCCCAATGTAGAGCGTGAAGCGCCAGATTCCATAGACGCAAAATAGAATCCCACCAGTGCCAGGGAAGCTATGATCTGCACGCCCAATTGCAGCAAGGGAGCCGCACTCCAGCCATAGAAGGTGAATAACATGCCGAAGAGTGTTCCAATAAATCCACCCACAAGTGACAGCAACACGACCAGAATCATGTCGATCTGAAATGCCAGGAATCGCGGTCCGAAACCAGCTGTCTCCAGATCAGGGAACTCATTCACCAGCGTCAAATCCGGTTTGAAGTACAGGCCATACAATCCGATGACACGCATCATAAAGACGGCGGGAAACGCCATCAGGCCACAGATGACGAAGAACGTCAGGAAGTAGAACGTGAACACCATCGGCATCTGATAAAACATAAACTGGAAGTTGCCTTCTCCCATATCTACGATGTTTTCCTTCGCCCATTTCAGTGCTGCAGCTTCCTGGATCAAAAGCCATGCGATAATTCGTACACCAGCGACGAGCATCGTGATGGCGACACTCAGCGGCACAATCAGCACCATGAACAGATTCAGCACGAAGATGTACATGGATGGCTTGATGGTCTTGACGAAATCCTTCGCCATCCACCAGATCAGCCACGCTCTGTATTGATAATTCTGGGTCATGTGAATGATAGCCGCTGGCAACACCAGCAGTGGAATTATCAACAGGCAACTACCGAAAATGATCGCCGCGACGGGGCTGAAGATGCCCAGAATATTCGTGATCCAGTTGAATGGAATCAGCAGCACCGCTGGCCAGACATAGAACCGGAAACCCATCGTGAGATTGCCGAAGAAATCCATTGGAAATCGTTTGATCTTCTTTTCTCCGGACAATGTCAGCCGGGTGATGGCAATCGCCAACGTCCAGGCCCAACCACCGAAACCTAACTGGAACACGACAGTCAGAAAAATCCAGAATGCCGCAGGAGGCTCAAACATCGGCTGGAGATGCGGAGCACGGAGTTTTATGACCTGCCCTGGAGCCGTGTAGTAGGTTCTGTCATAAACGGCTTTTGATCCCTTTTCCTTGGGGACCGTCAGCGTCAAAACATTGCCTTCAATCTTGATGTTTGTCTTATCGGCATCTGCACTGGCCTGCAATTCTGCTGCTCTGGAGATGCGATAATAGGACAACGCAAACATGCACGTCAGGGACATCGACAGCGTCACTGACCAAATCATGGCCGTGCGGACGCCGTAGCCCCAATGTTTCTTCAGAAACTTCCAGCCATTGCTCCAGATGACACCGTAGAATTCTTCGGGCGGCGGCCCCTTGCGTTCATGTCTGATGCGTTGCCGTTCGCTCAATGCTCCAGTGGCAATCTCAACACCGCACTTCGGGCATTCCTTGGCATCCATATCCACCGGTCTGGCACACCCCGGACAAATTCGCTTCCTGGTGTCTTCCATGTTCCGCAGGTCAAGACTTGCCAGCGGATCGCCGAAGATATTTTCTTCCTCCGGTTCCGGGCGAGCTTTCGCGACTGGGCGGTCACCTTTCGGCATCGGAACGCGAATTCGTTCTCCGCACTGTTTACACTTGACGACTTTTCCTGCCGCCTGGTCGGAAACGGTCGCAACTGCTTCGCAGGCTTTGCAGCGAACTTTGATGGGCATGACAATCTCGTGGAATTTCGGGCTCGTGGAATGTAAATAGGGCAGCGCCGTTTTCAATTAGCCGGAACGCGCTAGCGTCCGGTTCATAGAAAAAACCGGGGGCTAGCGCCCTGCGGCTGATTAGTAAACTCAATGTGGATGGACCACTAGTCGTAGCTCGCCGTTTTTTTTTCGAACTGAGTAGACAAGAAATTTAACAGACCCGCGAATCCGAACAATATACTTCGCCACTGGATCTGTGGCCAATGGTTCATTCAAACCGCACGTCAAACGGCAGAATCATCATGACCGGTTCTTCTGAAATCTGTCGCAATGCAGAAATATTTTTCAGAACCGGCCGAATGGATTCAGGAAGCAACGGTGCAAGCGCAGCCAGAGGATGCCGGGTCGGAGCAGTCTGCCCCAGCAACATTTCCAATGGACTTTGTGCTTTCGGCAGATCTTCCAGTTCCAGCTTACCAGCCTCATCGCCAACCAGTTTTCGCGTGTGAGCGATCGCGTCGGCCAATGTGCCTAGCTGATCCACCAGGCCGATTTCTTTTGCCTGCCGACCTGTGTAAACGCGACCGCGAGCCAATGCTTCCAATGCCGCGTATTCCATGTGTCGTCCGGTGGCCGCCTTCTGAGTGAATTGAGCGTAGACATTGTTCAACATCTGTTGCATCGATTCGCGTTCGGAATCTGAAAACGCCGTCGTGGAACTCAGCACTCCGCTGTTCTTACCGCGTTGAATCACTGACGTTGTGACTCCGAATTTCTTCATCAACCCGTCCAGTGCGACTTTGCCGCCAAGCACACCAATGGAACCTGTCAGCGTGCCTGGTTCTGCAAAGATCGCATCCGCTCCCATGGAAATGTAATAACCGCCACTGGCCGCTGTGTCTCCCATGCTGGCCACCACTGGTTTGTTTGTCGCTTCCAGAGCCCGCCAGATCAGATCGCTCGCCAGCGCACTGCCGCCAGGGCTGTCCACACGCAACACGATCGCTTTGACATTTTCGTCCTTGCCGAGTTTTTCGATCAGTGGCACGATTTTATCAGAGCTGATCGAGGCTTCGGAAAACAGACTCATAGAACCACCGCCGGAAACGATCATGCCTTCCAGTCGCAACACGGCAATCCGGGGTCGAGTGCTGGAAGTCTGCGATGATCCGCCGGAAAAGATTTCCATCAACGAAAACAAGTCCAGTTCCGTGTTCATTTTCTTCTTGCGATAGTCATCACGGATGCGCACTTCCAGAGACGTGTCGCCAGCCGCAATCAGGCTAAGCAACTGATCGTGATAAGCAAGCTCATCAATCAGTCCCAGTTCTTTAGCACGAGCAGTGGAAAGCAGACCTTCATCGATAATGGCTTTGACTTTGTCTTCCGGCAGTTTTCTTGCCGTTGCGATCTGATTGACCATGGATGCATAGTAGTCATCCAGAATTTCTTCCATCTCCTGGCGAAATTCGGGACTCATTTCCGACCTTGTATATGGTTCGGCAGCCGATTTGAATGCTCCCACGCGCAGCATGTCGGCTTTGATGTCCAGCATTTCAAACAGGTTCTTGTAGAACATCACTTCCGCGCGCAAACCGGTCAGCATCAGTGTGCCTGATTCCGGCATGAAGACTTTGTCACACGAAGCAGCCAGCAGATAATCTTTGTTGCTGCCGTCATTCATGCGAGCCCAAACGGGTTTGCCGGCGGCTTTGATTTCCGCAACGGCCGTTTGAAGTTCGTTCAATCGAGCCCAGCCGATCTCAAGGCCATCAATATGCAGAATCACACCTTTGATCGATTTGTCCTTCGCAGCCTGATGCATGCGATCCAGGATCGTAGTCAGATTCTCAACCAGATCTCCGAACAGCCCCGGCATCTGTTGATGTTCTGGATAGGAACCCGACAGTTTGATTTCTGCCCAATCGATGCGTGTCTTTCGTTCGGCCTTCTTCTGATCGGCTGCGGCTGGTTTCGTGTCGGCTGGTTTGGCCTCATCGAAACCGTATGCCGATGCTGCCAACAGCCTGGCATACAATAGGCTTAACAAAATAAGTCTGATCATCGCTTTTCCTTTGCGGAGTATTGGTGTGATTGTGTGCGTTCTACTTACATACTGAACGAAGATTTTGCGAGAGGCGGCACTTTGTGTTTAGGCCCGAATGGGCCGACACAGCCTCTGCCGGGGCCGTGAGGCCCCGGAATTCGACTGAAGAGACCACAAGGCCCGGAGGGCCGACACAGCAACATGCGCAAAGGCTACCGTACTTGTGTCGGCCTTTCAGGCCTGAATCGCACTCCGATCGATTTATTTCCCCGTGTTTTTAATTGTCAAAATCCCTCACGTCGTTGTCCCATCTCGGGGGAGAAGGGACATGCGATGTGTTTCCTTTGAGCGGTGTTATTTCTGATGAAATAGCCTATAAACAATGACGCTGTCACCCTGGCATCGCAACATGAAATGCTGCGCCACCTGCTTCCGGTGTTTCGTGCAGAATAATACCACCGTGCATTCGCACGATTTGCCACGCCAGGCAAAGTCCGAATCCAAGACCGCGTCCGGCCGATCGTCCTGAATAAAATGGGTTGAACATATGTCGCCGAACTTCATCGGAAATAATGCCCGGGCCGTCATCGACAACTGACAATTCGAATGTGTTTTGCAGATCATCGCGGAGCGTCACGGAAACGCTGCCTTCCTGATCAGCTCCGCGCAGTGATTCGATTCCGTTACGCACAAGCTGGGCGATGAGCGTACTGATCTGCGTTCGATCGACCATGACCTCAATGACATCGGCCGTGGTGGCGAAGTGAATTTCGATGCCAGCTTCTGTCGCGGACTTGCCGAATGGTTCCAGCGTTTGCTGAACGACTTCGACCAGATTGACGCGTTGCTTCTGCGGCTGCGGCGGGCGAGCGAACAGCATCGAATTGCCAATCATATCCCGCACACGCCATGCCTGAGCACCAATCGTTTCGAAGGCCTGCCGACGATCGGCTGATTGCTCACTCTTGAGCAGGATCTGAGTTTGTCCCAAAATGCTGCCGAGCGGATTATTGATTTCGTGCCCCGCTCCGGCTGCGAATTCTGCCATCGCTTCCAGCAAATCCGCACGTGGCAGCAGGGTGGCTCGATCATTCGCTCGCGCCAATAATTGACGAGATGCAGACGTCAGGGTTGCGTGCAACGCTGCCTGTTTCGGTTCCTGATCTTCCGGAAACTGAAGAATGATGGCGGCGGCCAGATCTGGCCATGTCAGCACTTTCACATGCAGGCCGCCGATGAGTCCAGTTTCTGCAATTGCTTCGATGATATCGCCCTGATCAAGCAGAATCGCAAAAGGCTGCGCGATCGCCATGTGGCTGAACTGCGGTGTATCGCCATCCACAGCACGACAACAAGTCACCTGCAACTCTTCTGCGGCATTTGGGCTGATGAGCACAGCGGCCGACGCACCTGCCAGCCGAATCCACGCTTCGGCAACCAGTGGCGACAAATTGTTCCAGCCCGATTCTGAAACCTGGGCTTCCAGCAGTCGATGAAGAAATGGTGCGTCACCATGCTGTTCTTCCGTCGATTTGCTCAATTTTCTGCTCCGGATGTGCGGCTGATTCTCATTTGGCTCAAGGACCAGTATAACCACGGCATTGACGCATGGCCATGTTGGTACAGTACGAGAATTAAGTGTCCGATTTTAGGGTGAACCGCAATGAGATAGCGGTCTGTTGATTTACTCTCAGCCGAAATCGCTTCCGTTTAACCCGACTCGAAGAGGAGGCGGGGCAGTCGGCACCTCCTCTTCGAGTCGGGTTAAACGATTAAAACAACAATCCGCGGCTAGTACCAAGCGGCTCATGCGCCAACAATTTTTAAGCATTAACGACATTCATCGCAGCGAACGTCTTTTCCGGAAGCACATTGTGAATCCATCTCTCCCGCTCGTCAGCGCTACCGAAACTCGCAATTCCGCTTCGGCCAAGATCGATAGTCTTTCGCCACTGCAAATCGTACGCTTGATGAATGCCGAAGACCAGCATGTGATCAACGCGGTGGCTCGCGAAGAACTCGCCATTGCAAGAGCGATCGACATCGTTGCCGAACGATTTTTACGCGGTGGACGATTGATTTATATTGGTGCCGGCACATCAGGGCGGCTGGGAGTCCTTGACGCGAGTGAATGTCCACCAACATTCAGTACGCCGCCGGAAATGGTTGTCGGACTCATCGCCGGCGGTCGCGATGCGCTGACTCGCGCCATTGAAGGAGCGGAAGATGATTCACAGGCGGCCGTCGCCGAGCTTCAGAATTTGCGGCTGTCTGATCGCGATGTTGTGGTGGGAATCGCGACCAGCGGAAGAACTCCGTACGCGATCGGGGCGCTGGAGTATGCAAAAACGGTCGGAGCTTTCACGATTGGATTTGCCTGCAATCACAACTCAGCTATCGCAAAAATTGCGGAGTTGATGATCGCACCCATTGTCGGGCCCGAAGTGATCACCGGATCAACTCGATTGAAGGCTGGCACCGCGACAAAACTTGTACTCAACATGTTGACGACAGGTGCGATGGTCCGCATCGGCAAAACATACGGAAACCTAATGGTGGATTTGCGTCCGACCAACGAGAAACTTATAGATCGGTCTATCAGGATCGTGGCGGAAATCAGTGGCTTGCCACAACCTCAAGCTGCCGAGTTATTGAATCAATGCCACGGCGAAGTCAAAACGGCGATTGTCGCAGCCCTGGCCAGCGTCACTCCCGATGATGCTCGCCGCATGCTTTCGCAACACGATGGCCATCTGCGTGCGACATTGCAGAACTCGCCGTCAGCATAGATTCACGAGACATTTCGTGTCACTCGCCTGCGTTAAGGTGTCGCCGATGGCGGTTGAACTGCTCTCATGCCGGTGAAGAAACCGATCATCATTTCGTCCCAGCTTTGCTGACCCCAGCCAACTTCTTGCGAGGGATCGGGGTTGTTGAGATTCTCCGATGAGTTATCAAACTGCGCCAGACATTTCACTACCGTGCCCGCCGGAATCAAACGCGGCTCAGCGAATTCATATCGCAACTGCCAGTTGAAATCGTACTTCGGGACATCCAGCAGAACTTCTGTTGTGCCGTCCGGAAAGGTGGCCTCGTAGCGAAACGATTTCCCGCGCAAGTGCATGTGAGGTGTTAAACTCAGCAAGGTAATGTCTTCTTCGAAGCGTTCGGAGGCTTCGACTGGAAACGCCGCCTGACGAGGCTTGATTCGGAATTTGGAATTTACAGCTTCCAGACCGACAACTTCATGCCTGACTTCGGATGCATCAATGAACTTCAGTCCGATGCTGCTGATATCCGTTTGTTCTGTGCCATTGGGTGTGTAGTGCATTTCAAAGATGATCTGCGTCCCGGCTGGAACTTTCATCGCAGCACCGTCAGCAAAAACGAGTGGTGACGTGCCTGGTGCATATCCAATCAACATTTTCCCCAGGCTAATGTCTTTCTGTCCGGGAATCATCAGGAACGCGATAATGTGGTGCACGACAGCCGAGTTGCCCGGCCGAGCTTCCGCGGCGACTACGTATTTGTCTTCGGTGAATTTTGGATCGACCCTTAGATACTGATAATCAACAACTCCGGTCGCTGGCACTGTGAATGGTTCATCACGGACGGGGATCACCAGGTCCGGCATTGGCATTCTCCATCCGGTCGTAAACTGCGGTGGTACTGGAAGATCGGCGGGATCACCTTCCGGGCATCCTTTGCTGATCCAGTCGCTGATGAGTTTCTTTTCGTCTGCTGAAAGACGAGCATCGTTTTTGAAGTGACCGAATTCCGGATTCGCATTCCATGGCGGCATGCGTTCTTCCTGGACGACCTCGGCGATTGTTGCCTCCCAGCCTACAGTATCCGCGTAGCTGGTCAGCGGGAACGGAGCGATCTCACCAGGTCGATGGCATTCTCGGCAGCGACTGTTGAAAATCGGCGCGATGTGTTTCGAAAACGTAATGTCGCCGTGCGGTTCAACTTTGCGGTGACGTCCAATCAGACATCCCACGGCCTCGCTTGTAGCAGTTTTGGGTGATTGTCCCGCCAGCAGGGCGTCCAGTGCCAGCGCTGCAAATTCCTGCTGCGGTTCTTCTCGCACGATACCGATTCCATATTGATCATCAATTCGGCCGTGATAGGCGACAGCTCGTGCATTATCCAGGATCACGATTTCCGGTGTTCGAGTTGCCTGCAACAAATCGGCGAGCTGCTGCTGGCTGTCAATCAGCATCGGAAAAGTGATGCCTGCTTTGTTTCGGTAGGCCACGATTTCCGTCAGGCTGTCCTGCACGTTCGAGCAGACTGCAATGAATCGCACACCCTTGTCAGCGTAGCGAGCGGAAAGTTCCTGCAGCCGTGGCCCGTACAGTTTTGCCAGCGGGCATTCAGTCCCGACAAAGGCCACCGCAATAATTGGTGAGGAGTCCAGTTGCTGCAGGTCGAATGGTTTTCCAAAACAATCAGGCAGACTCAAAGATTCAAAGTCCTGCTTGAGATTCTTTCCCGTTACATTCAAAGATGGCAGAACGTCATCCAATGCAACCACTGACGAACCAGCTACGGTAGACAACAACATTCCCAAAATTACGCAACGCAGAGGATTCATTTTTTCAATCGCTAAAGACTTTTGAAACACAACAGGCCCGATCAGAATACCAGAAAGCAGGATTCAACGACAGATGTTTCGGCGTTATTTCCCCTGCAGCAATCAGCGACGATCAGCGTCCATTAGTATTCCCAAAAAAATCCCCGACCCCTTTTTCTGCCACCGTCTTTCTGTCTTCCCCCCCAATCCCCAAGAACCAAGAACCCATCTCATTTGCTCCGCAGACTTCGAAGCCTGAGACGAATTGTTTCGAGTTCTTTGTCGGAGGGATCAGGAGCCACCTCGCAAAAATAGTCCTTACCGATGCCCATGTCGATTTTGATGTCTTTAACCTCTGTTGGATCCGCATCAACAAAGGTAGGCTCGGCCTCAAAATCGCGATCCCACAGAATCGTATCGCGAAGAACATCGACCAGAAACTCCCATTCGTCAAAATCAGAGCAGTCTGTATCCGGCACCTCAAGCTCCGCATCAATGCACCGGACAGCCTGCAGAATTCGCTGCCGCCAGAACACGCCATCAGGCAGTTCGAATTCATTGTCAATTTCGTGTTGGACGGACTGCTCCATGGCCAGAAAAATTGCCCCAACGGTGGATTCGCTCACAGCGGAAAGTCTGGGACAGCGATCTGTTTCGCGCAGCAATGCGAAACCCACATCAGCCAGCAGCGCTAGCTGGCCGCATGGAGTCACTGAATCAAAGGCCGGAATGCCGCACTCATAAAGCCGCTGATCCTCATCGACATCACCATCAATCCAATTGGTGAGTACCGTCAGCGCTTCGCAAAACAATTCTGCTTCCGGTCCATGAAGAAACCGATCGCCTCGTGGCGTGTGCCAAGTCATCAAAGAACCTCATAAATTTGGTTTTGTGAGTTTGCTGAAGTCTGGAATCTCTCTGTCACAGGATTCAACAAAACGTCGCAGAGGAACTAGAGAATCGCAGTGCTACAGCATGACTCCTCTGCTCCCCCTGCGCACTTCTGTTAAGAGTTTTTTTCGACTGCATGTTTACTGATAGAAATTTTGCCTTCCACAGCCAGCGAAGTCAAGAAAGAACGCATCTCAGCTTTTCGGGCACGTTTCTTACGTTGACAGGACGATTATGGTCAGGACGATAAGAAACACAAATTGCGATTCATCGTCCTGTCATCAATCGTCCTGTCAAAAAAAACGTCCCAGGTCACAAGAGCCATGCACTTGCAACTTCGTTTTGAAGACAGATTCCGATTTGCCACGTTGAAATTCACGAGGCTTGCCGTATGGACAGCCAATGCAGCGTTTGTCGGTCGGTGCTGCAGGAATGTGAGTGCCGCGAGCCTGGATCTCAAGAAACTCCTGGACACTTTCCAGAGCCCTACGACAGCGTTGCTGCATTGCTGGCGTGTTGGGGATAATCACGCAGTTGGTGGTTCCAGCAAACAGAATCACGCCGAATGGAGCTGACTGGTTCTGGCATTTTTCGATGAGATCACAATACGCCGCGATGCGGACTTCATGCTGTGGTCCCCAGTCGGAATTGCCTCAATGTCGCCGAATTACCGGCACACCAATCGTGTTTCCCTTTGTGAGCATCCGCCACGGCTTGCCAACAAGGTCACCATTCGGGGCGGAAAGTGCATCTGGCGGTTTCAGGCAGTCGAAGCCTGCTTTGCGCAACGACCACCAGTTTAGACGCCGCACTTCGGTGGGATGCAGATCAATTGTGACCTCCGCAGCGGCTCGATACCGGGATTGTTCACGAACCAGTGCGATGATGTGGGTCAGTGTGTCCCAGGACTTTGCCAGCAGGATCAGCAGTGGAAGACTCACGACAAAACCTGCGAACAGCGAGTGGAAGTAGCAGGCCAGCAAAACCACAAAGAGTGCCGGTGCAATCCATGTCAGCCACAGTCGCATTTCACCCCACGCCTGCTGCAGAGCTTGCGCAAACAGGTGTT
>Ga0105046_10001355_pt1 | contig 37512 bp, 31 predicted proteins | sample MAT03_FD_78385 | JGI IMG/M metagenome (GOLD analysis project Ga0105046, IMG submission 78385) | Freshwater microbial communities from Lake Fryxell liftoff mats and glacier meltwater in Antarctica - MAT-03 (megahit assembly) | ecosystem: Environmental > Aquatic > Freshwater > Ice > Liftoff... | reverse complement strand
GCCAAGGCGGCCAAGCCTGCCAAGGCGCCGACGCTTGCCAAGGCAGCCAAGCCCGCCAAGGGTCCGAAGGCTGCCGATATCATCGAGAGCGATCCCAGCCTGTTCGCGCCGCTCACGCCCGGCGAGGCCGCCGACGCGCTGCGCACGCTCACCGAAGATCGCCGCGTCGCCGGCATGGCCAAGGTCGGCCGCTACCGGGTGGTGGCCACCGAGCCCCTCGTCGTCAAGCCGCCGCACTGGATCCACAACCACCGCCTCGTGCGCGTGGTGGTCTACGACTACTCGGCCGATCGCTGCGTCGACGCCTGTGTCGATCTCGACGCCGGCATCGTCGCGCACCTCGACATCACCAAGGCCCAGCCGATGCTGTCGCGCGAAGAAGAGGCGATCGCGGTGTCGGTCGCGACCGCCGACGCCGCGGTGCAAGTGCAGCTCGAGCTCGGCGACCATCCGATGGTGACGATGCACTACTGGGGCAAGGAGCCCCGCGATCTCGCGTACTCGCGCCGCTCGGCGGCCGTGGTGTTCGGACGACACGGCGGGCATCCGTCGCTGGTCGTGGTGGTGGATCTCCTCGACAACCAGGTCACCAGCGTGGTGCCCGCGAGCCAGTGGTGAAGTCATGAGCAACGTCATCAACGAGGCCAACTGGAAGTTTCACTGGCGGCTCACCGAGTCGGCCGGGATCATGATCTACCTCGCCGAGTATCGCGGTCGCCGCGTGCTGTGGGAGGCGTCGTTGCCCTACGTCACCGTCGACCACCAGCGTGACGCGCTCGAGCCAACCAGCGACGGCCTCGACACCCGCGGGCCGTGGTGGGTGCCGCTGGGCACCCGCACGCTCGCCGGCAACGTGCGCGTGCAGCCGTTCCGCGGCGGCATCGAGCTCAGCGCCGACTTCACCGCGGGGCCCTACCACTACCAGCAGCTGTGGCGGTTCCACGACGACGGCCGGCTGTCGCCCTGGCTGACCATCTACGGCAGCGGCCTCCACGACCAGCACACCTACCACCCGCACTGGCGCTTCGACTTCGACCTCGACGGCGCCGGCCACGACGCGCTCGAGTCGTTCACCGACGGGCGCTGGCAGCGCGTCGAGGAAGAGGGCTGGTTCCCGCACACCGGTGAGGCCGACGACACCGGCTTCGTGTGGCGGCAGATCGATTTCGGCAGTAATTGTGCGGTGCACCTGCGGCCTCACAGCTGGGACGACGCCGAGCTGTTCGCGGTGCGCTACCACGACGGCGAGTGGGCGCCGTTCTCGCCGCGCGCCGCCGCCGGCTCCGCGCCGTTCCCGGCCGCCTACGTCGGGCGCGAGCCCCTCGACGATCAGGACGTCGCGATCTGGTACGTCGCGCACGTGCACTTCGATCAATCGTTCCCGTACACCGCCGGTCCTTGGATCAAGCTGGATGGCTTCTGACGACTCGAGGGCACCAAGGGGGCTTCGCGCTGAGCCTGAGAGTCGCGCTGCGGGGCTAGGTTGGTCGCGTGGCTGATCATGTCCTGATCCAGACGCTGGCGCTGGTGGTGGGCACGGCCGCGATCACGACGGTGGTGTTCCAGCGGCTCAAGCTGCCGGTGGTGCTCGGCTATCTGGTCGCCGGCATCCTGGTCGGCCCGCACACCTCGTTGTGGTTCGTCGCCGACGCGCACCTCGTCGAGACGCTGGCCGAGCTCGGCGTGATCTTGCTGATGTTCTCGATCGGCCTCGAGCTGTCGATCCGCGGCGTGATCGGGGTCGGCGTCGGCACGATCGTGACCGCGGTGATCGAGGTCGGCCTGATGGTCGTCCTGGGCAGCGCGGTCGGTGGGGCCTTCGGGCTCGACGGCGCCGCCGGGCTGTTCGTCGGGGTGATCGTCGCGATCTCGTCGACCACGATCATCTCGCGCTCGTTCGACGAGCACCCGCCGTCGCCCGCCCAGAAGCGCCGCGTCTTCGGCCTGCTGGTCGTCGAGGATCTGCTCGCGATCTTGCTGCTCACGGTGCTCACCGCGGTCAGCCGCGGCGGCGATGCCGGCGTCGGGCAGCTGGCGGTCACGCTCGGCAAGCTGCTCGGCTTCCTGGCCGCGACCGTCATCGGCGGCCTGCTGGTCATCCCGCGGCTGGTGCAGTTCACCATCAAGCTGGGCCGCCACGAGACCACGCTCGTGCTCGCGGTCGGCGTGTGCTTCGGGCTGGCGATCCTCGCCGACGCCGCCGGCTACTCGGTCGCGCTCGGCGCGTTCCTGGCCGGCGCGCTGGTCGCCGAGGGCGGCGCCAACGAGTCCATCGAGCCGATGGTCGAGCCGCTGCGCGACCTGTTCGCCGCGATCTTCTTCGTCTCGGTCGGCATGCTCATCGATCCGATCGCGATCCGCGACCAGTGGCTCGCGATCGCCGTGCTGCTGGTGGTCGTGGTCGGAGGCAAGATCGTCACCGTCTCGCTCGGCGTGTTCCTGTCGGGGCGCGGCATCCCGGCCGGGATCGCGACCGGCATGACGATGGCGCAGATCGGCGAGCTGTCGTTCGTCGCCGCCAGCATCGGCGTCGGCGCCAAGGTGCTGCCGCCGTCGTGGTACGCGGTCGCGGTCGCGGTGTCGGCGGTGACGACCGCGCTCACGCCGCTGCTGGTGCGCAAGGGCCCGGCCGCCGCGGCGTGGATCGAGCGCATGCTGCCCCGCCGCCTGCAGACCTTCGAAGCGCTGTACGCATCGTGGATCGAGGGCATCGGCACTCGCTCGTCGGCGCGCCCGACCGCGACGCGCTCGTTGGGTCCCCGGGTCCGGCGCCTGGTCATGCTGCTCACGCTCGACTCGCTGCTGCTCCTCGGTGTGGTGCTCGCGACCGGGCTCTTGCAGGCCAAGGCCACGCGCGCGCTGACCCGCGCCTTCGTCGAGCTCGACCCGGCGTGGGCCGACGCCGCCGTGCTGGTCGCCGCGTTCGCCCTCGCGCTGCCGCTGCTGTTCGGGCTGGGTCGGTTGTCGCGCGGGCTCGCGGTCGCGCTGGCCGAGGCGTCGCTACCGACCCGCGAGGGCCTCGACCTCGCGCTGGCGCCGCGCCGCATGCTCATCGTCGCGCTGCAGGTGCCGATCCTGCTCGTGACCACGCTGCCGCTGCTGGCCGCGACCGGCGCGCTGGCGCCGCCGCTCGCGATCGGCCTGCTCGTGCTGCTGGTGGTCTACGAGGCCTGGCAGGTGTGGCGACGCGCCGGTGACCTACAGGCCCACGTCAGCGCCGGGGCCCAGGCCATCGTGGAGATCCTGGCCGCGCAGGGCCATCGCGCCGCGACCGCGCCGTCCGACGGCGAGCCCGAGCCCGACGAGCTGTCGATCCTCGACAGCGTGCTCCCGGGCCTGGGCACGCCGACCGCGGTCCGGGTCGGTGAGCGCAGCGCCCTCGCCGGCCTGACCCTGGGCGCCAGCAACCTGCGCGGCCTCACCGGCGCGACCGTCCTCGCGATCCAGCGCGGCCCCCGCAGCATCCCGGTGCCGGCCGCGTCCGACACCCTCGAGGTCGGCGACGTCCTCGCCCTCGCCGGCTCCACCGAGGCCATCGCGACGGCCCGCGCCCTGCTCACCGACTGACCTCGCCCGGCCCGCCGCGCGCGAGTCAGCGGCGACGGAATAAGCGGCGCAAGAAGCCGCGCGGCTTGGGCGCCGGGGACGGCTCGGCCGCGGTCGACGACGACGGCGCGGAGACGGGCTCGGGCTCGGGCTCGGGCTCGGGCTCGGGCTCGGGCTCGGGCTCGGGCTCGGGCTCGCCGGAGTCGCGGGTGCGAGCCACGCCGACGATGACGCCGTCGTGGAGCGCGAGGACGGTGGGGGTGATGCCGTCGCCACCGGCGCGCGCGAACTCGGCGGCGGCGAAGGGCACCAGCGTGGGCGCGTCGACCACCGCGGCGACCACCAGCAGCCAGCGGCGCGGGACCGCGGCGACCAGCAGCTCGCTGCCGAGCCGGGCCTGCAACGACTGGATGAACGCGACGTCGAGCACCTTCTCGCTGGCGTAGTAGCTGCTGGTGATCGCGCACATCGTCGAGCCGTCGATGGCGATGTCCTCGACGTCGACGTCGAGGCGGGCCAGGTTGAGCATCGCGGCGTCGTGGGCCTCGGCGATGCGCGCGGGATCGGCGCTGTTGGTGAGCCACGAGATCGTGTGCTCGCCGTCGTGGCCGTAGGCCAGCACCGGCACCGAGGCCTCGCCGTCGAGAATCGGGCGCTGCACCATGTTGCCGCGCTCGGCCTCGAGGGGCCGCCGCAGCACCGGCATCATCGGCCCGAGCGGCGCGTCGGAGGCGCCCCGCGCGATGATCTCGTCGGTGCCGATGATCAGGTGGAACATCGACGCCGCCTCGCCATCGGCCAGGAACCGCTGGGCGCGGTTCGACGCGATCACCAGCTGGTCGCCAGCGAGGACGAAGCCGAACGGGATGGCGCCCTTGTCGGTGCCGACCCAGCGGCCGTGGTGGCGGGTGCGGATCACCGCGACGGTCGCCGCCATCAGCTCGAGGACCCGGGTCCAGTACGCCGCCTCGTCGGCCTCGCGATCGGGCGGATCGGCGCCGACCTCCACCTCGAGCACCCGCAGCACCGCGGCCGGATCGGTGAGCCCGGTCCGTCGCGCGACCGCGGTCGCGACCCGCGCGAACATCTGGTTGGCCAGGGCCTCGACCGTCGGCGTCGACGGGGAGGCCGGCCGGCGCTGGCGCTCGGGCTTGGTCTCCAGGACCACCCCCGCCGCGGCCAGCGCGTCGGCGAAGGCGGCCGGCGGCTCGTCGAGCGCGACGTAGACGATCGTCGCCAGCGTGCCCTCGCGGGCCAGGTGCTGACGGGCGAGGCTGGCCCGGGTCAGCGCGAACAGGATCGATATCGGCAGGTTTTCTTCGATGGCCTCGCCGTCGCGGTGATCGGTCAGCACCACCTCGACCGAGCCGGACGGCGCGGTCGAGGCGAAGTCGATGCGATCGAGCGAGGCGTACACGCCGCCGCAGTATCGCCCAGCGCCGGGCCGCCCGGAAGCGCATGGCCCGGCCCCGGCGTGACAAACTGCGCGGGTGCTGGCCCTCCGCGCCTTGGAGCTGCGCATCGAACGGTGCCTGGTGGGCGCGATGCGCGCGGTCGCCGAGTCGGCCCGCGACGAGGCGGCGGTGGCGGCCCTGACCGCGCGCGCCGTCACGATCGCCAGCGCGCTCGAGGGGGCGGCGGCCACGCCCATCGACCGGCTGGCCGCGCGGCTGCGGCTGCCGGCCGAGGAGCTCGACTTCTTGTGGACCGCGATCGCGGTGACCATCGAGCCCCGCCTCGCGGTCCACGTCGAGGCGCTGGGCGGCAGCGCGGCCCGGCGCGGGGTGTCGGTGGCGCTCCACACCCGGCTCACCAGCGCCGGCACCACGACCGCGATCGACGCTCCCGGCCGGGCCCTCGCCCACCGGCTCAGCAGCGGCCATCCGCTGGTCGCCCACGGCGTGCTGGTGCCGGTCGGCGATCACGCGCTGGCGGCGGTGCGCTGCTACGCGGTCCCGGCCCGCATCGTCGGCTTCGCGATCGGCGACGACACCCTCGAGCCGGGGTTGCGACGGATCGAGGCTCGGCCGGCCACCGAGCTGGTCTTCGACGAGGCCCAGACCGAAACCTTGGCGCGGCTCAGCGAGATCCTGCGCGGTGGCGAGCCGGCCCTGGTCGTCGTCGAGGGCGCGCGCGGCGGCGGGCGCGCCACCGCGATCGCCCACGCGCTCGGGCACGCCATCGTCGCCGGCTCGGTCGCCACGCTCGACGGCGATCCCACCGCGGCCGCGCTGGCGGTGCGGCGCGAGGCCCTGCTGTCGGACGCGATGCCGCTGCTCACCGACGCCGATCGCCTCGACGCCGACGGCGCGCGCCGGCTCGCGGTCTTCCTCGACGAGTACCCCGGCACCATCGTCGTCGCGTCGCGACCCGAGCACGACCTGGGCGCCAGCCGCCCCGCGGTGCGCATCCGCTGGCCGCTGCCGGCGACCGCGACCCGGCGCGCGCTGTGGGAGCGCCTGGCCCACGCGCCGTCGGGCGATCTCGACGCGCTGGCCCATCGCTACAAGGTCGGCCCGGGCGCGATCACCCGCGCGGTGTCGTCGGCGCGCATCCTGGGCCAGAGCGGCGACGCCCTCGGCCTCGCCGCCGGCCTGCGCCACAACATCGCCGAGCAAGCCGGCTCGCTGGTGACCCGCATCGAGGTCACGCAGCGCTGGTCCGAGCTGGTGCTGTCCGACGACACCCGCGATCAGATCAACGCGCTGGTCGCGCGCATCCGCCACTCGCACCAGGTGCTCGAGCGCTGGGGCTTTCGCGGCAAGATCGCGCGCGGCACCGGCGTGGCCGCGCTGTTCTCGGGCCCGCCCGGCACCGGCAAGACCATGGTCGCCGGGCTCATCGCCCACGAGCTCGATCTCGAGCTGTACCAGGTCGACCTCTCGCAGGTCGTGTCCAAGTGGATCGGCGAGAGCGAGAAGCAGCTGGCCCGGGTCTTCGACGCCGCCGAGCAGGGCCACGCGCTCTTGCTCTTCGACGAGGCCGACGCGCTCTTTGGCGAGCGCTCGCAGGAGGTGTCGAGCGCGACCGATCGCTACGCCAACCTCGAGGTGAACTTCTTGCTGCAGCGGGTCGAGGCCTTCGGCGGCATCACGATCCTCACGACCAACCTCGACACCGCGATCGATCCGGCCTTCAAGCGCCGGCTCGCCGCCCACATCGTCTTCGAGCTGCCCGACGAGCCCGAGCGCGCGCTCTTGTGGCGGCGCATGCTCGACACCGGCATCGCGCCGCTCGGCGAGATCGACTTCGATCGCCTCGCCCGCAACTTCCCCAAGATGAGCGGCGCCAACATCCGCAACGCCGCCCTGTCCGCCGCGTTCCTCGCCGCCGCCGACGGCGCCGCCGCCATCTCCAGCGAGCACACCCAGCGCGCGGCCCGGGTCGAGTACCGCAGCATGGGCCACGTCCTCGCCGAGCGCCGCTGAGGCGCTACCGGCGCTGCTGGGCCAAGCCGAGCGAGCGGGCGGGCGGCTTGGGAGCGTGGCGGACGCGGAGCTCCTTGCCGCCGTCGCAGGCGTCGCCGTCGCCGTCGCCGTCGGAGTCGGCCTGGTCGGGGTTGGCGTCGAACGGGCAGTTGTCGCAGACGTCGCCCACGCCGTCGCCGGGGCTCTTGCTGCCGTCGCTGTCGGCCTGGTCGGCGTTGGCGTCGAACGGACAGTTGTCCTCGGCGTCGACCACCGAGTCATCGTCGGTGTCGTCACAGGCGTCGCCGGTGACGTCGTCGTCGAGGTTGGCCTGGCTGGGGTTGGCGACCGCCGGGCAGTTGTCGCAGCTGTCGCCCACGCCATCGCCGTCGGCGTCGGGCTGGGTCGGATCGGCGATCGCCGGGCAGACATCGCAGGCGTCGCCGAAGCCGTCACCGTCGGCGTCGAGCTGCGCGGGATCGTAGGTCAGCGGACAGCGATCGCAGGCGTCGCCGATGCCGTCGGGGGTGTCGCCGGCCGGGTCGATGTAGACCGCGTCCTGGGTGGCGCTCCACGACGAGGCGCTGCGATTGCCGAGGAAACCGGCCGCGTCACCGGCGGCGTTCTCGATGCCCTGGCTGTGGGCACCCCCGTCGCTGACGCAGGTCTCGCACTGCAGCTCGACGCGGTTGGTAGTCTCGTGGAGCACGATCTGGCCGGTGACCGGCTCGCCACCGTCGCTGTAGTGGGGCACCGCGTTCCACGACACCACCAGCAACCGGTTGGGCGCGGTGCCGGTCGTGCCGTAGGTGATGTTGCCGCCATCCTCGGGGTTGAGGTCGTTCCAGTACAGCGCGACCAGCGCGTTGGGCTCTTCGCTCGACGGCAGTTCGGCGCCGTCGCAAAAGCAGGCGTCGGACTCGGGCGCGAGGAACGAGATGAACCCATTGCTCGAGGCGTGGAACTGCGTGAACGGCCGACCGTACAGCTCGAACGTGAAGCCGATGTCGAGCGCCTCGGTGACGGTGTCATCGGTCGAGGCGCCCTTGCCCTTCCCGCCGGGATCAGCCTCGATCGCGACCGTGGTCGGGACCGGCTGAAGGCCGAAACTGCCGACGGTGACGACCGGGACCTGGGTGCGATCGCCATCGGTCTGGGTCGGGTTGGCGGTGTCGGGGCAGTTGTCGGTCGCGTTGGGGACGCCGTCGTCGTCGCGATCGTCGACGTTGCCGGAGGCGTCAGGACCGGCGTCGAGGCCAGCGTCGAGGATGGGCGACGGGTCGTCACTACAACTCGCGACCAGCGCGAGCGACAGACCGACACAAGCGAGAGCAGTGGAGCGCATGACCGCGATCCTGGCGAGTCGGGTCGGAGTTTGCAATCACGACCGGATCAAGGCTCGCGCGGTCGCGGCGAGCCGGTAGGCTGCGCCCATGTCGCAGCACACCGCCCGCGTGGTCTGGAACCGCAGCAGCGAGACCTTGGACGCCAAGACCTACTCGCGCGATCATCTCTGGAGCTTCGACGGAGGCGCCACCGTGCGGGCGTCGGCCGCGGCCGGCGGCGCGGTGCCAGCCGCCGCGGTCAGCGCCGACACCGTCGATCCCGAGGAGGCGGTGGTGGCGGCGCTGTCGAGCTGTCACATGCTGTTCTTCCTCGCGCTGGCCGCCAAGCGCGGCTTGGTGGTCGATCGCTACGAGGACGCGCCCCACGGCGTCCTCGAGCCCAAAGACGGCAAGACCTCGCTCACCACGATCACGCTCGAGCCCAAGGTGACCTGGCATGGCGAGCCGCCCGACGCCGCGATCGTCGACGAGCTGCATCACCAGGCCCACCAGCGCTGCTACATCGCCAACAGCCTGCGCAGCGAGGTCGTGATCAAGACGTGAGCCGCCGCGACAACGCCGAGCATCGCTGCGCGCGCTGCCGCATGCTGGGCGCGCTGTGCGTGTGTGCGCTGTTTCCGACGGCGCCGCTGGCGACGACGACGCGCCTGGTGCTGTTCATCCACCGCTACGAGGATCGCAAGCCGACCAACACCGGCCGGCTCGCCGCCGAGTGCGTCGCCGACAGCGACGTGCGGGTGCGCGGCGTCGAGGGCGAGCCGACGGCGCCCTTCGTGGCGGAGCCGGGCCGGCGGGCCTTGCTGCTGTTTCCCGACGACGACGCGACCGTCCTGGCGCCCAGCGACCAGCCGACCACGCTGATCGTCCCCGACGGCACCTGGCGTCAGGCGGCGCGGGTGCGGGGGCGGGTCCCGGGTCTGCGCGACCTGCCGTGCGTGGTGCTGCCGCCGGGCCCACCGTCGCGGTATCAGCTGCGCAGCGAGCCGCGCGACGGCGGCCTGGCCACGGTCGAGGCGATCGCGCGTGGGTTCGCGCTGCTCGGCGATCACGCGGCCAGCGACGCGATGGAGCGCGTGTTTCGCGCCGTGGTCGAACGCACGCTGTGGTCGCGCGGCGCGATCGCCGCGACCGACGTCGAGGGCGGCTTGCCCGACGGGGTCGACCGGCACGCGCGGCGCTGACGTCGCGGCGAGGGTCGCGATCAGCCGGCCTGGGCCGCGAGCCAGGCCGGCAGCACCTCGCCGGCCTTGCCGAGCACGACCTCGTCGAACTCGTCGGCGTTGGCCGGGCGCTCGAGGCCGACGTAGACCGAGCGCACCGGCTCGCCCATCTGGCGCCGGTAGGTCATCTCACCGACCAGCCCGGCCGCCGGGTACACCACGCCCGAGCTGCCGACACACACGAACACCGCGGCGCGCTGCACCCGGCGCTTGATCGTGTGGAGCTCGAAGGGCACCTCGCCGAACCACACGATGTGGGGGCGTTGCAGCGCGCCGCACGCGCAGCGCGGCAGCTCGGCGAAGTCGTGGCGGGTGTCGTCGAAGGGCGGCCGGTCGCACACCGAGCAGCGGGTCTTCATCAGCTCGCCGTGCATGTGGGTGACCCGCGTCGAGCCGGCGGCCTCGTGCAGCCCGTCGACGTTCTGGGTGCACAGGAACAGCCGGTCACCGAGGCGGGCCTCGAGCTCGGCGAGGGCGCGGTGGGCCGGGTTGGGCGCGACGGTCAGCGCCTGGGCCCGACGCTGGGCGTAGAACCGCCACACCACGGCGGGATCGGCGGCGAAGCCCTCGGGCGACGCGACCGCCTCGACGCGATGGTTCTCCCACAGCCCGTTGGCGTCGCGGAACGTCGCGATGCCGCTCTCGGCGCTGATGCCGGCGCCGGTCAGCACGAACACCTCGGTCTGGTCGTCGATCATCACGTCGATACTAGCCCTAGCCAGGGCCCGCTCCAGCCGTCACCATGGGCGCGTGAGCGAACTTCCTCCCTGTGGCCTGTACCGGACCGTCGCCGCGATCGGCGACATCGAAGCTGGACGTCTCGTCTACTTCCACAACCACGGCAACCCCGGCCCGGGGCTGTACTTCCCCGAGCGGTGGGCCCACAACCGCGCGCACTTCACGCCGCGCGGCACCACGGTCCCTGCCGATTTCGATCCCAAGGCGCTGCGCGCGCTCCCGGCCGAGGGCTTCTACCGCGTCGCCTCGCCGTTCTTCTGCTGCGCCAAGAAGTGCAAGAAGTTCGAGCCCGACACGATGGTGCAGCTGGGCTACAACGGCGCCGGCAAGCCGCTCTTGTTCCTGCCCGAGCTGGTCAACGGCGCGATCTCGGTGCCCGAGAGCGGCGCGCTTATCGACGACAGCGCGCTCAAGAGCATCACCGCCTTGGCCGTCGGCGAGCGCCGCACCGAGGGCGTCGATCTGTCGATGCCGCGCGGCATCGTCGTCCACTGACGAGCGTGGCTGGCATCGTGGGGTACAAGGACGGGTGTCCGACCTCGCCCATCTCGAAGCCGACCTGACCCGCTTGTCCGAGGCGCTCGCCGAGGCGACGCGCGAGCTCACCGACCCCGCCACGGTGGCGCGCATGCACGACCTCCGGCGCGATGCGCTCGCGCTGCGCAACGGCACGCTCAGCGGCGGGCGGGCGGCCTTCGCGGCGACCATCGCGGCGCAGTCGCTCGATCGGCTCGAGGACGTCGCGCAGGTGTTCACCCACTGGTGCCACCTGATGAACGCGGCCGAGGAGCAGGAGCGCATCCGCACCCTGCGCGCGCGTGACGGTGACCGCGATGGTCTGGCGGCCGGCGTCCGCGCGCTCCACGGCGCCGGCGCCAGCGCCGACGAGGTCGCCGCGCTCTTCGATCGCGCGCTGGTGATGCCGGTCCTGACCGCGCATCCGACCGAGTCGCGGCGCCGCTCGATCCTCGATCACCTGGGCGCGATCGGCGACGGTCTCGACGAGCTCGGCCGACCGCTCGGCGGCCCGGCCCGCCGCGACGCCGAAGCCGAGCTGGGCGCCGAGGTGCTGGCGCTGCTCGGCACCGAGGAGGCGCGCGCGCGCCGGCCCACGCCGTACGACGAGATCGACACCGCGGTCGAGGTGTTTCGCCGCACGCTGTTCACGGTCACCGCCGACGTCTACGCCGATCTCGAGGACGCGTTGGCCGCGACCTACCCCGAGCGGCCGTGGCGCCTGCCGTCGTTCTTCCGCTGGGGCACCTGGGTCGGCGGCGATCGCGACGGCAATCCCAACGTCACCGCCGACGTGACCCGCGCCGTCTTCGAGCGCCAACGCATCGCGGTGGTGAGCCGCTACCTCGAGGACGTCGCGATGCTGGGCCGCACGCTGTCGGTGTCGGCGCGGCGCGGCGTCGATCCCGACGGGGTCGCCCGGCTCGAGCGCAGCCTCGAGGCCGACCGCGAGCGGCTGCCCGAGGTCGCGGCGCGCGCCCGCCCCCGAGCCGCCCACGAGCCGTGGCGCGAGAAGCTCTGGTACATGCAGGCTCGCCTCACCGCGACGCTGGCCCGCGGCGAGGTCGCGTACGCCGACGTCGGCGGCTACCAGCGCGACCTCGAGCTGCTCGACGGCACCCTCACGGTCGCCGGGTTCGCGCGGCTGGCGCGCAGCCACGTGCGCGGGTGTCAGCGCCGCGCCGACGTCTTCGGCTTCCATCTCGCCACGCTCGATCTGCGCCAGCACTCGGTGGTCCACGAGCAGGTCGTCGGCGAGCTGCTCACCCGCGGCGGACGCGACGGCTACGCCGGGCTCGACGAGGCCGCGCGCTGCCAGGCGCTCGGCGAGGTGCTGGCCCGCCCGATCCAGCCGGTGTGGGCGCGCGCCGCGCAGTCCCCGGTCGCGCAGGACCTGCTGGCGACCCTCGACATGGCGGGCCGAGCCTGCCGCGAGGTCGGCGAGCGCGCGTGCGAGCGCTACGTCATCAGCTTCGCGAGCTCGCTGTCCGACGTGCTGGAGGTGATCTACCTCGCGCGCGCCGCCGGCCTGGCTCCCGGCGAGCTGCGGCCGGTGCCGCTGCTCGAGCAGCTCGACGATCTGCACCGCGCCGCGCCGCTGGCCCGCGCGATGCTCGACCATCCGATCGTGCGCGACGAGCTGTCGGGCGAGCTCGAGATCATGCTGGGCTACTCCGACTCGAGCAAGCAGGTCGGCTACCTCACGTCGGCGGTGGCGCTGCGCGACGCCCAGATCGAGCTGGCCGCGGTCGCCGAGGCCAGCCAGGTCACGCTCACCGTCTTCCACGGGCGCGGCGGCGCGATCGGTCGGGGCGGTGGCCCGGCCGGCGAGGCGATCCGGGCCCAGCCGGCCGCCGCGCTGCGCGGTCGGATCCGCGTCACCGAGCAGGGCGAGACCGTGACCGCTCGCTACGCGCGCCCCGAGATCGCGCACCGCGATCTGGAGCTGACGCTCGGCGCGGTGCTGCGCGCCGCGGCCGACGAGCGCACGCCGCAGCCGGTCAGCGCCGCGGTCGACGCCGCCATCGAGCAGGCCGCGCGGGCGGCCCACGCCGCTTACCGCCAGCTCACCGACGACGACGAGCGCCTGGCCCGCTACACGATCGCCGCGACGCCGATCCAGCAGGTCGCCAAGCTACCGATCGGCTCGCGCCCGGCCGCGCGCAAGGCCGGCTTCAAGGTCGCCGATCTGCGGGCGATCCCGTGGGTGTTCTCGTGGAACCAGAGCCGGCACGGCCTGCCCGGGTGGTTCGGCGTGGGCAGCGCGCTCGCGACCCTGACCCGCACGCTCGGCGTCGACGCGGTGCGCGACCTGGTCGGCGAGTCGCGCTTCGTCCGCGCGCTGGTCCGCAACTGCGAGCTGGCGATGATCCGCGCCGACCTCGACGTCGCGCGCGAGTACGCGACCCTGGCCGAGCCCGACGACGCGGTGCTGTTCGACGTGATCGCCGACGAGCACGCCCGCACCCGCGCCCAGCTCGACCTGGTGCTGGGCGACCGCGGGATCCTGGTCGAGCGCCCGCACCTGGCGCGCTCGGTCGAGCGTCGCAACCCGTTCCTCGACATCCTCTCGCACACCCAGATCGAGCTGTTGCGCCGGCTGCGCGCCCTCGCCCCCGACGACGCTGGCGCCGAGCGCTTGTCGGCCGCGGTGTTCACGACGATCAGCGGGCTCGCGGCCGGTCTGCAGACCGCCGGCTGACACGACCCGTGTCGACACGTGTCGGCTCCGTGGGGCCGTTGTGTCGACGGAACGCGACGTTGCGCCGGCGCGCAGCGTGCACTGCCCGCGCGCATGTCCAAGCTCCGACGCGTCGTACTGTCGTGCTCCCTCTTGCTGCCGCTGCTCGCCTCGTGCGTCGATCCCGACGGCCTCGACGAGCCGGAGCTGGGCGAGACCGCCTCAGAGCTGACCTACCAGGGCTCGGTGGAGACCGGCTTCTACGGGCCGGTGGTGCCGTCGGTGTTTCGCGGCGACGACCTCAGGGTCCAGGTCGCGGGCGCCGACGCCAGCGGTGCGATCGCGTGGGACATCCAGGGGGCGATCGGCTGGTGGTACGCGCCCCAGCCGAGCTTGGTCGGCGGGTATCCGATCGTCGGCACCCAGGTGACCGCGGTCCAGCAGGCGGACGGCAAGACTGTGGTGTTCACCAACTGGGGCGGCACGCTGACCCGCTCCACCCAGACGCTGGCGTACGGCCGGGGCTGGAACTGGTGGGTGACCATCGAGCAGATGGCCAACGTCCCACCGTCGTTCGCGCGCAACGCGGACGGTCGGCTCGAGGGTGTCTACGTCGCCTACAACGGCCACGTGAAGCAGCTCTGGCAGCAGAGCGTGAACGGCCCGTGGTCGGCGCCCTACGACACTGGCATCGTCACCACCGGCGCCCCCAAGATCCTGCGCGATCTGCAGAACCGTCTCGAGATCATGGTGCCGATCGCCAGCGGGGCGTGCGGCGTGAAGTACTGGCGGCAGTGGGCGCCCAATGGCTGGTCGGGCTGGACCGTCCCGCAGCTGGCGTCGGGCGCGTGCGTGAAGAACGTCGCGGCCGCGTACGTCGGCGGCGCGACCGAGGTGCTGGCGCAGTCGACGAGCGGCGCCATCCACCGCTTCACCCGGCCCACGACCACGTCGCAGTTCCAGCCGTCGGTCGAGACCTTCGGCGCCAGCGCGGGGCCGGTCTCGCCGCCCACCATGACCGTCAAGGACGACGGGCGCGTGCTCGCCTTCACCGCGGTGCGGAGCTGCGCGGCGGCCAACGTGTGCGGCAAGGTCTACTACAACGAGCGGTTCGGCGGCGGGTCCTGGGGCGGCTGGCGGATGCTGTCGTACGCCGCCGAGGCCAGCTCGATCGCCACCGCTGAGTCGTGGAACAACGACACGCAGGCTTTCGCCCGGATGGTCAGCCTCACCAACGAGTACAACCGCCTGAGCCTCCGGTGAACGAGCGGACGCCCGCGTGCGCAGGAGCGCCGCGGTCAGGCCAGGTCTCGAGCGCGATCACCAGCGCGTCTTGCGCCAGCTCCTCGGCGAGCCCGACGTCTTTGACCAGGCGCGCCAGCCCGGCGATCAGGCGGGGCGACTCGATGCGCCACACCGCCTCGATCGCTCGATGCGCGGCGGCGGTGGTCACGCGCGCGCGGCGCGGGGCGGGGTCGTGGTGACGCGCCCGATCATCGGCGCGAGGATGTCGCCCAGCCGGTCGTCGCGCAGGAGGTACGACAACACCTCGGCGCGGCTGGCCTGGCGCTCGCCGACCAGCACCTCGGCGGCGCCGGCGGCATCGAGCAAGAGCTCGGCGCCGACCAGCCGCAGCGCCTCGTCCTCGTCGAGCCAGACCACCGCGCCGCCGCGGGCCGACAGCTCGGCGAGCAGCTCGTGGGACTTCTTGGCCGACTCCGGCAAGGGCGCCGCGCGCTCGCGCAGCAGCACCGCGCAGTCGGCCTCGTGGGCGACCACCAGATCGCGCAGGCGGGCCAGCACGCGCACGGTCGCCTGCGCCGGGCCGCTGTTGACGTCGACGGCGAGGCGGCGGGGTCCGGCCGCGGTATCGACGGTGATGACGCAGGGCGGGCGCGGACCGTTGCGCGGCTTGTCGGGCTGATCGACCACCGCGACCCGGGCGCCGCCGATGGCCTGGCCTTGGGTCTTGGCGCCGTCGAGCAGCTCGAGCACGGCGTTGCGCACCAGCTCCTCGCGGAAGGCCGGCGTGCCCAGCTCCCGCCGCTCGCTCGCGCCCTGGCGGTACTTGTCGCGGGCCGCCCGCAGCGCCTCGCCGCTCGACACCATGACCGTCGCGCGCCCGGGCGCCGCGGTGCCCGAGGTCACCAGCTCGCGGACCACGCCGGCCCGCCGCATGTCGCCCAGCAGCGCGTCGTGCTCGAGCAGGAGCGCGCGGATCGTGGGTCGGCGCTCGTCGACCAGCGCGCGAATGAATTCGGCAGAGAATGGCCAGGTCGGGTACGGCGGGGCGGCGCCGGCCGCGGTCCACACCGGCGCCAGCCGGCTCGCGATCACCGCCTCGGCCTCGGCGCCGGTCGGCTTGGCCAGCGGCGGCACCACCTTGATGCGATCGAGGGCGGCCTGGGGCACGTCCTTGCGCAGCTCGACCCACTGCTGGGTCTGGCACATCAGCACGATCGCGAGCGGCGCCTGCTGGTACAGCTCCATCAGCGCGGTGAACATGCGGGCCACGCCGTCGGCGCCGACCAGGCCGGCCACCGACTCGATCTGGTCGAGGCACAAGACGATGGGCCGGTGGCCGCACAGCGCCAGGGCGCGCAGCACCTCGAAGGCCCGGGTCTCGTCGGCGATCCCCTGCTTGAGATCGAGCGTGGCCAGGTCCTCGTCGGCCAGCTCGGCGACCCGCAGCCAGTCGATGATCGCGCGCTCGGCCTCGCGATCGGTGACCCGGCAGAGAACCTTGCCGAAATCAGCCGGCAGGGTCGCGAGCGGCGCCAGACGCCGTCCGCGCTTGTACAGCAGCGGCCCCAGGCCGGGGTCCTGCTGGGCCAGGTTGCGAAACGCCATCGCGAACTGCTCGCCGCCGATGAGCGCCTGATCGATGCGCGCGACCACGTCGTCGTCGCCGTCGTCGTCGGCCTCGGCGCGGACCGCGGCCGCGATCTGGCGCAGCACGTCCCACAAGATCCGCTCGAGGACCCCGGCGGCGGCCAGGCCTTGCACCGCGTAGCGCGCGATGTGCGCGAACGGTCCGCTCACGTCCTTGAGCGGCGGCACGTCGACACACACGTACTGCCCTTCGGCGCGGCGGCGCAGGTGGGCGAGCTGGTGGGTCTTGCCCATCCCGGGATCGCCGGTCACCAGCACCATCTGCGAGCGGCGATCGCGGGCGACGACGGCGATGGCCTCGTCGATCGCGGCCCGGACCGGGGTGTGGATGGTGGCGACGTCGGGCGGCGGCGACGCGTCGGGATCGAGGCGGGCGACCGGGTCGGCGAAGGGACGCGCCTCGAGGAGCTGCTGGTCGAGCGTCATGCGCTACCTCCGGGCCACGTAGTAGAGGAGCCCACGGCCGGCGCGCTCGATACCGGCGCCGCGATCGCGAACCGCGTTGGGCGACTGCGCCACCGACAGATCGATCAGCCACGATCGCTCGAGCTCCTCGAGGGCGTTGGTGACCGCGGCGTCGCCGACGGCCACGCCGCGCCGCTTGAGCTCGGCGCGCACCTCGGGGATGGGGACCAGGCCGCCGAGGCGCTGGCTGGCGTCGAGCTCGCTCACGATCGCGACGATGACGGCGCGCAGGGCCGCGGGCTCGATCGCCACCGCCGGGGTCTCGAGGATCGCGACCCGGGCCGACAGCGCCGCCACCGCAGCCTCGAGGGCGGCCAGGCGAGCGGCCGGCGTCACGGTCGACTTCTTCGCCGGCGGCTTCGGTGCCGGCAGCGCCGCGCGATGGGCCGCGCCCGCGGCGGTCAGCCCGACCAGCACCACGCGGCCGTCCTTGCGGGTCTCGACCCAGCCAGCCCCGATCAGCGTAGGCAGCGCGGCCGCGATCCCGCGCACCTTGCCCGCGGCCGTCTCGACCCCGGGCTCGAGCTTGGTGAGAAACCTCTCGACGCTGGCGACCATCGCCGCCGATCGTACGACGTCGGACCACCCGTCGTCACCCCGCAGGATCGAAGGTGTTCGATCGACCGGCTTCCTGATCGGTCAGGCGCTCGACGGTGACCGCGTGCACCGATCGAGGCGGCGATCGAGGCGGCGATCGGGCGTGTTAGGTTTCGCGACATGGACGCGGCCCCCGCCAACGCTCACGATCGCGCCTTCTTCGGGCATCCGAAGGGCCTGATGACGCTCTTCTTCACCGAGATGTGGGAGCGCTTCAGCTTCTACGGCATGCGCGCGTTCCTGGTGATCTACATCGCGACGCCGATCGCCAACGGTGGCCTCGGTGAGAGCAAGGCGACCGCCGGCATCATCTACGCGATGTACGGCTCGCTGGTCTACCTGATGAGCCTGCCCGGCGGCTGGCTCGCCGATCGCGTCTTGGGCCAGCAGCGCGCCGTCATCTACGGTGGCGTCGTCATCATGGCCGGCCACATCGTGCTGGCGCTGCCGACCCACGCGTCGTTCTTGCCCGGCCTCGGCCTCATCATCCTCGGGACCGGCCTGCTCAAGCCCAACGTGTCGACCATCGTCGGCATGCTCTACGACAAGAACGATCCCCGCCGCGACGGTGGCTACTCGATCTACTACATGGGCATCAACGTCGGCGCGTTCATCGCGCCCTTGGCCTGCGGCTACCTCGCGCAGTCGGCCGGCTTCCGCGGCCACCTCGCCAACTGGGGCATCGACCCCAACTACGCCTGGCACTTCGGCTTCGGCGCCGCCGCCATCGGCATGGGCGCCGGGGTGATCCAGTTCATCGTCGGCAAGAAGGACCTGCACGGCGCCGGCGCCGAGCCCACGCCGCGCCCCGCGGTGCGCACCGCCCAGCCGATGTCGACCCTGCTCGTGGTCGTGGTCGCGGTCGCCGCCGCCATCATCACGCTCTTCGCGATCTGGCGGTTGTCGTCGGGCTTCACCAAGGAAGCCATCGCCGACTCGTTCGGGGTCGGCCTCGCCACCATCGGCCTCGCGGTCTTCGTGATCATGCACCAGGTCATCGCGGCCGACGCCAGCGAGCGCGCCCGCGTGCTGGCGATGGCGGTGCTGTTCGTCGGCTGCGTCGCGTTCTTCGGCCTCTTCGAGCAGGCCGGCTCGACCTTGTCGTTCTTCGCCGAGGATCACACGCGCCGCAGCGTCTTCGGCATCGACTTCCCGTCGAGCTACTGGCAGTTCGTGAACGCGGCCTGGGTCATCATCCTGGCGCCGATCTTCACGTTGCTGTGGGTCTTCTTGGCCCGCCGCGGCAAGGAGCCGTTCTCGGTCAACAAGTTCGCCATCGGCATGGTCATCGCGGGCCTCGCCTTCGTGATGCTGCTCCCGGCCATCCCTGCCATCGACCGCGGCGAGAAGACCAGCCCGCTGTTCCTCATCGTCTATTACCTGTTCGCGACCACCGCCGAGATGTGTGTCTCGCCGGTCGGCCTGTCGGTCATGAACAAGCTGGCGCCCGATCGGCTGGCCAGCTTCGTCATGGGCATCTGGTTCCTGGCGATCTCGATCGGCATCTACTTGGCCGGTCGCGCCGAGGTCGAGGCCGGCAAGCTGGCCCACTACCTGGGCTGGGGCACCGCCGGCCTGTTCTACCTGATCATGATTTTCGCAGGGATCGTGGCGGTCGCGCTGTTCGCAGTGGCCGGCCCGGTGCGCCGCATGCTCGAGGGCCTGCCTCAGGCCACCGTCCGCAAGTAGCGAGTCACTTCACGACGATCGCGACCGTCGCGCCCTGGCACACGCCGTTCTCGGATAGCTGTAGCTGCGACGCGGTGCCCGCGGGCACGGTCACGTCGTAGCGCTTGGTCGCGCTCGAGCACACCTCGTCGGAGATGCCGGCCGTGCCGCCGGTGTCCTTGAGGTAGCCGATCGAGATGCAGGCCTCGTCCTTCGGCGTGGTCACGGTGACGTCGAAGTGCAACGCCGCGCCGGCCGGCAGCTCGAGCTTGGCGTAGCCGCTGGTGTGGCACCCGAGCGCGGCGGTGATGGTGTCGCCGCGCTCGTACTTGACGGCATCGGCCATGGTGTCGCCGAGCGGGCCCTTGGCCGCGCCGCCCCCGCCGCCCCCGCCGCCGCCACCGGTCGAGGTCCCCTTCTTCACCATGCTGCAACCAGCGAGCGCCACGAACGCAAAGACAAAGAGCTTGGTCATGCACGGGTAGAGACGCCCGCGCCCGAGGCGTATCGGACTAAAACGTGCGCTCGTTGTCGACCCAGTAGCCGGTGGTGTCGCCGGGCGGGTGGAGCGGCGTCAGCGTGCAACCCGTGGTCACGCCCCCGACGACCTGGACCGTCGCGTCGACGACGCGCCAGATGTCACCGGCGCTGCTGCCCGGGGTGTCGAAGTTGGGCAGCGCGTTGGGCGCCGCGCCGTAGCTCGCGCGCAGCACGCCGCCGCAATACACGTTGATGAGCGGATGCACCGTCGGATCCCCCGAGCCGCTGAAGCTGTAGTAGTGCGTCATCACGCGGAAGGTCTCGCCGTCGGCCGGGTTGTCGACGTTGATGTTCTCGGGCGTGCCGTTGTTGCTGATGCTGTCGATGTCGAGGCGCGGGTTCCGGCAGTACCCGAGCGCCTGCCAGGTCGTGCCCTGGGGGCCACCAACGCACTCGGCGAGCGGGCTGTTGGGATAGCCCCACGGCACGCCGGCCGCGCTGCTCGACGCGCAGTTGCCGTAGTAGCAGTCGTCGTTGGTGTCGAACCACGCGGTCGTGGTGCCCGGGCGGTGCAGGTGCAGGTCGAGATCGGTCTGCGCCGAGCGGTCCGAGCACAGCTCGATGCGCAGGCCCGGGTTGGCGACGTGCACGATGAACGTGCAGACGTAGACCTGCCCGCCGACCGCGGTGATGCGGACGCGCACGGTGTAGTCGCCCGACAGGGTCGGTCGCAGGGTCAGCACCGCGGTGTCGGCGCCCGACAGCGTGAAGGTCTGGCGCACCGGGTTGGTCGTGGTGAGGAAGAGCTGATCGCAGGGGCCGCCGCTGACCTCCCAGCTGTACGACTGCACGGTGCCGGCGAAGAAGCCCGACGCGTCGATGGTGTAGTCGACGAAGGGCGAGCCGTCAGGCAACGAGCCCGGCGCCGGGCAGGCCAGCAGCACGGTGCCGCACGCCGGGTTGTCGTCGGTGCAGCCGTTGCAGTTGTTGTCGAGCCCGTCGCAGGCCTCGACGCCCGGCGACAGGCCGCCGGTGCAGGCGCCCCAGCCGGTGCCCGCGGTGTTGCAGGTCTGGTTGCCGTCGATGCACGCGCCGACGTCGCGGCGACCCGGCGGTCCGCGGAAGCAGGCCTGCACCGAGCCGGGCGAGCACGCGCAGCCCTCGTCGGACTGGCCGTTGCAGTTGTCGTCGGCGCCGTTGCCGCACACCTCGGTCGCGAGGCAGCCGTCGGCCACCGGCGTGGTGCAGGTGCCGTTCTCGCAGGCGTCGCCCTCGCCGTCACCGTCGGCGTCGGCCTGGGTGGGGTTGCTCACCAGCGGGCAGTTGTCGCAAACCTGACCGACGCCGTCGCCGCCGCCGGCCTCGCCATCGCCGTCGGCCTGGTCCGGGTTGTTGACGAGCGGGCAGTTGTCGAACGCGTCGGCCACGCCGTCGTCGTCGCCGTCCTCGCAGACGTCGCCGGCACCGTCGCTGTCGAGGTCTTCCTGGCCCGGGTTGGCGTTGACCGGGCAGTTGTCGCAGACATCGCCGACCCCGTCGTTGTCGCCGTCTTCCTGGCCCGAGTTGGCGGCCATCGGGCAGTTGTCGTCGCTGTCGAGCGTGCCGTCGCCGTCGCTGTCCTCGCAGGCGTCGCCGACGCCGTCGTGGTCCTGATCGGCCTGATCGGGATTGAAATCGGCAGGACAGTTGTCGCAGGCGTCGCCCACGCCGTCGCCGCCCTTGCCGCCGCCCTTGCCGCCGCCGAGCAGCCCAAAGCCGTTGTTGCCGTCGTTGTCTTCCTGGCCCGGGTTGTCCACCGTCGGGCAGTTGTCCTGGTTGTCGAGGAGGCCGTCGCCGTCGGTGTCGTCGCAGGCGTCGCCCATGCCGTCGCTGTTGAGGTCTTCCTGATCGGCGTTCTCGTCGGTCGGGCAGTTGTCGCAGGCGTCGCCGAGGCCGTCGCCGTCGGTCTCGAGCTGCGACGGATCGGCCACGGACGGGCAGACATCGCAACGGTCGCCGAGGCCATCACCGTCGGCGTCGGCCTGCGCGGGATCGTTGAGCAACGGGCACACGTCACAGGCGTCGCCGACGCCGTCGGGGTTGGGCCCGCCGGGTCGGATCGTGACCGCGTCGTTGACGGCGGCGAAGATGGCGGCGCTGCGACCAGCCAGGCCGACGCCGACGGTGCCGTCGAAGTTCTCGATGCCCTGGGTGTGCGGGCGTGCGGTGGACTGGCAGCTCGCGCACTGTAGCTCGATGACACCGGTGGTCTCGTGCAGGATGATCTGCCCGGTCACCGGCAACGCGCCGTCGGAGTGGTGGCCGACCCCGTTCCACGACACCACCAACTCGCGGTCGGGCGCGACGCCCACGGTGCCGTAGGTGATCGTGCCGTTGGGCGTCGTGACCGCGGTGTTGAGGTCGACCCAGAACAGCGCGACCAGCCCGTTGGGGGTCACCGCGTCGGGCAGCGGGTCGCCCTGGCAGCAGCCGCCGTCAGTGTCGCCAAAGGTGATGAACCCGTTCACCGAGACGTTGAACTGGGTCACCGACCGGCCGAAGAAGTCGAAGCCAAAGCCGATCTCGAGGGGCGGCGACACGGTGTCGTCGCCGGCGACCGCGACCGTGGTCGGCACCGGCCGCAGGAGGAACTTGGAGGTCTCGGCGACCGGCGTCAGGTCGACGTCGGTGTCTTCCTGCCCGAGGTTCGCGACGGTCGGGCAGTTGTCGGTGGTGTCGGCGATCGAGTCGTTGTCGTCGTCGGCGTCGCAGGCGTCGCCTTGCGAGTCAGAGTCGTGGTTGTCCTGGCCCGGGTTGGGGTTGTCGGGGCAGTTGTCGACGGTGTCGTCGACGCCGTCGCCGTCACGATCGCCGGTATTACCGCCGGAATCGAGCTCGGCGTCGACACCGGCGTCGAGGATGGGACGAGCGTCGTCGCTACAGGCAACGAGCACGAGCGCGAACGTGGCGGCGGCGTACGCAGCGCCCTGGCGGATGCGAAATTTCATGGAGAACCCCCAGGCCGATCCTAATGAATCGGTGCCGGCCCTCACAACCACCACGGGTGTCGTTCCGCACTCACACCAGGCTCGCGCACGTCGATGCGAACCGCGTCACGGCTCGGGGTCGTCGACCTTTTGCGCGTAGCCACGAATCGGCGGATCCGGGTCAGCCTTGGAACGTACTCGCACGATCGAGCCGGGCGCCTCGACCACGCCGGCCGCCATCGACCAGCCCGCAGGCACCTGCGGATCCGAGAAAAAATACAGCCAGCGGGCGTCGAGCGGGGCCAGGTTCACGCAGCCATGGCTCTTGGGCCAGCCGAAGCGGTCGTGCCAGTAGGAGGTGTGGAGCGCGAGGCCCTTCTCGGGGCTGAAGAACTGGGTCCACGGCACGGTCGCGACCGAGTAGGGATCCTCGCCGGTCAGGCCCTTCATGTCGGCCTCGGCGACCTTCTTCCAGATCCGGTACACGCCGGTCTCGGTCGGCGTGTCCTTGAGCCCGGCCGACACCATCGTCGCGTACACCGGCAGATCGCCCTCGTAGGCCACCAGGATCTCCAGATCGAGATCGACGTCCATCCAGCGCTCGCCGGGCTTCACGCCAGCGGGCACCGCCACCGGCATGGCGACCCGGACCTCGCGCGCGTCGATCCACTGCGACTCGCCGATGCGGTACGCGACGATCGTGCCGTTGTCCTGCGACGTCTCGAGGATGGGCACCGCGGTGCGCTGGCTGAGCTGGCCGCGCGTGCCACCGCCCTTGGCGGCGCCCCGGGTCCACGCCTTGGTGCCACCGCCGCGCGGCCACACGAACGCGAGCGGCAAGGTCAGGCCGGTGTCGTCGCCGAGGCGGACCCCCTGGTACCGGCTGGGCTTGTGCTCGCGGATCGCCGTCTTGGGCAGGTACTCGTCGGCGCCCTTCTCGATCTTCCAGAACACCTTGCCGGCGGCGGTGAGCTCGCCGTACTTGCGGACGTTGACCGAGCCGAGCAGCGGGCGCCCGCGCTCGAGACCGACCGAGGTCGCGGCCTCGAGGATCGACGCGCGATCGGCGTCGTCGTCGGGCGTCGTCGTCGGGCTGGCATCGGGCGGGGCCGGCTTGCCCTTGTCCTTGCCAGCCTTGGCCTTGCCGGGCTTGCTGTAGACGTAGGTGCCAGCCTCGATGACCTTGCCGTAGGTGCCGGGAACGATCTCGTCGCGAGCGAGGCGAGGCAGCTCGATGCCGCTGGGGCCCTTCGACGACGCCTCGAGGAAGTCGCCGCACACCCAGCCCTGGGGGACGATGGCGTACCAGCGCTTGGTACAGCCGGCGCCGGTCGCGGCGTCGCGCCAAGCGACCCGGGTGTCCTGGGCCACGGTGCCGATGCGCTTGGCGCTCTCGTCGGGACCAAGCCGGGCCGCGACCGTGCGAATCAGGCGTAGCGAGCGGGTGCCGGGCGGGAACTCGGGCCGCGGCGGCGGCGGCGGCGTCACCGTCACGCTCGGGCCAGCATCCTCGACGACGGCGGGCGCAGCGTTGGGGCTCTTGCTGCCGCAGGCGGCCACCGAGACCAGCAGGATCATCGCGAGTCGCACACCCTGGTGGTAGCACAGTGATACGCTGCTCGAGCGATGAAGCTCGGGGAGATGCTGGTCCGCGACGGTCGCCTCACCGAGGCGCAGATCGACGAGGCCGTCGAGCTCCAACAGCGCAGCGGCGGTCGCTTCGGCACCGTGCTGTTCGAGATGGGCGTGATCGATCTCGACGCGCTCACGGTGTACCTGGGCCTCGAGCTCGGCATCCCGATCGCGACCGGCGCGATGCTCGAGCGCGCCAAGCGGGCCGCGGTCCGGCTGCTGACCGCCGAGCAGGCCTTTCGCTTCAAGTGCGTGCCGCTCATCGTTCAGGATCGCCAGCTCATCGCCGCGATCGACGAGCCCCACGACCTCGACACCCTCGACGCGCTGGCCAAGCTCACCGGCTATCGCATCATCCCGCGGGTCGCCGCCGAGGTCCGCATCTACTACTACATCGAGCGGTACTACGGCATGACGCGGCCGAGCCGCTTCGCGCGCTTCGGCGACACCCCGCGCGGCGATCTGCCGCCGTCGGGATCACTGCCAGCGCCGCCGCTGCCGGGCCTGCCGCCGGTGTCGGCGCGGCCGGTGCTCGCGCCCAGCGCCGCGCCCGCGCTCAAGTACGGCCGGGCCGGGACCCGCCCGCCCGAGGAGATCGCCGAGGATCTCACGCTCGAGGCCAGCGATATGCTCGAGGAGCTGACCGCCGACGCGGCCGCCTTCGCCGAGCAGGCGCCGGCCACGCTGCGGGCTGGCGACCTCGCGCCGACCGCGCCGATCATCACGATCATCCACTCGTGGACGCCGATCGACGCCGCGACCGCGCAAGCCGCGTGCTCGACCGCCGTCGATCGCAGCGCCATCGCCGACGCGCTCATGGCCTACGCGGCCGGGCTCTTCGACGTCGCGGTGCTGTTCATCGTGCGTGACAACTTCGGGTTCGGCTGGAAGTCGCTGGGCGACGACATCGACCCGTCGCGCGTCGAGTGCGCGCTCATCCCGCTCGACGCGGCGTCGATCTTCCAGCAGGCGGTGTCGGGTGGCGAAGGTCGCTTCCACGGCCCGCCCACGCCGAGCGCGGTGCTGACCCACTGGTACAAGATCTTGCGGGTCGGCGAGCCCAGCCACGCCACGATCGCGACGGTGGCGATCCGCAAGCGGGTCGTGAACTTGATCTACGGGCACCGGACCGGACGCGCGCCGCTCACCGACGACGAGCTGAGCGAGCTGGCGACGGTGACCGCGGCGGCCGCGAGCGGCTACGCGCGGCTGATCGCGGGCGCCAAGACCCGCGGCTAGCGGTGCCAGCCGTCGGGGCGGGTCTTGATGACCTTGGCCGGGACGCCGACCGCGGTGACGTTGGAGGGCAGGTCGGCGCTCACGACCGCACCGGCGCCGACGACGCTCCACGCGCCGACCTGCACGCCGGGCGTGAACATCGCGTTGGTGCCGACGTCGCAGCCCTCGCCGAGCCGCACGTAGCCCGAGATGCGGACGCCCGGTGCCAGCGTGACGTAGTCGCCGATGACGGCGTCGTGGCCGACCGACAAGCCGACGTTGACCGTCACCAGCTCGCCGAGCTCGAGGTCGGTGGTCAGGATCGCGGTCGGACAGACGATGGCACCGAGGCCGAGCCGAACGCCGCGGCCCACGATGGCGAGCGGATGGACCAGCGTCGGGTGGGTGGCCCCGACGGCCCGCACCTGCTGGGCCAGCTTGCGCTTCACCGACGGCGAACCGATCGAGATCGCCGCCGCCACGCCGGAGCGCCCGGCCAGCCACTCGAGGTCCCCGAGCACCGGCACGTCGTGGATCGCGGTGCCGTGCAGCGCGGCGTTGCCGTCGACGAAGCCGATCACGTTCCAGCGCGCGGCGGCGGCGTTGATGTCCGTGATCCACTGCAGGACCTCCCGGCCGAACCCGCCCGCTCCGACGATCACGATGTCCTGCGCCGGCATCGGCAGGTATGGTATCGAAGCCGCACTCGAGATGCGAGTGCTCCACCTGCTCAAGACCTCCGTCGGCGGCAACTGGGCGATGCGCCAGATGCGCGAGCTGGTGAGCCATGGCGTCGAGGTCCACGTCGCGCTGCCCGACGGGCCGCTCATCCCGCGCTACCGCGCGCTGGGCGCGACCGTGCATCTCCATGATCTCGGCCTCGCGCCGCGCCACCCGAGGCACACGCTGCGAGCGATGGCCACCCTGCGCCGGCTCGTCGACCAACTGCAACCAGCGGTGATCCATAGTCACTTCGTCAGCACCACCGCGACGATGCGCCTCGCGCTGCGCGGCCACGTCGCGACGCCGCGCATCTTCCAGGTGCCGGGGCCGCTCCACCTCGAGCACCCGGTGTTCCGCCGCCTCGAGCTGGGCCTCGCCGGCAAGGATGACTACTGGATCGGCTCGTGTGCCGCGACCCGTGAGCGATACCTGTCGTACGGCGTCGCGCCCTCGCACGTCTTCGAGTCGATCTACGGCGTCGATCTCGACGCGTTCAAGCCGAGCCGCGCGCCGGGCTGGCTGCGCTCGGAGCTGGGCCTGCCCTCGTCGGCGAAGCTGGTCGGCATGGTCGCCTATGCGTACCCGCCCAAGTGGTATCTGGGCCAGCGCCGCGGCCTCAAGGGCCACGAAGATCTGATCGACGCGCTCGCCCTGGTGCGCGACCGGGTGCCCGAGGTGCGCGGCGTCTTCGTCGGCGGCGCCTGGGCCGGCGCGGTCGCCTACGAGCAGGCCATCCGCGCCCACGGCCAGCGAATGCTCGGGGACGCCGCGATCTTCCTCGGCACCCGCAGCGACGTCGCCGATCTGCTCGGCGATCTCGACGTGGTCGTGAACCCCGCGCACTCCGAGAACCTCGGCGGCGTCAGCGAGTCCCTGCTGCTCGAGCGGCCCTCGGTCGCCACCGCGGTCGGCGGGCTGCCCGAGCTGGTCGTCGACGGCGTCACCGGCTGGCTGGTCCCGCCGCGCGATCCGTCCGCCCTCGCCCGCGCCATCACCGACGCGCTCACCCACCCGGCCGAGGCCGCCCGCCGCGCCGCCGCCGGTCGCGCCCGCACCGCGCCGCTCATCGACGTCAAGCGCACCGGCGCCGAGACCCTCGCGATCTACCAGACGATCCTGAAGACGCGCGCCCACGCCAGAACGTGACGTCGGGCGGGCAGCTCGCTCAGCGCTGCTCGCCGGCGGCCCGCAGCGCGCGCAGGAACGCGGCGAGGCGGATCTCGCGCTCCGAGGCCCGAAACTCCCGCACGGTCCGGCGGTTGGCGAGCGCGACCAGCCCGCGGCGCGGCGCATCCGCGGCCAGCGCGTCGATGACCTCGGCCATCGCGACCGGCTCGCCCAGCGGCACCGTCTCGGTCTCCGCGAGCAGCTCGGGGACCGCGCCGACCCGCGTCGCCACGCACGGCAAGCGCACCGCCATCGCCAGCAACAGCGTCGGCGGGATGACTCCCGTGGCGGCCGGGGAGACGAACAGATCGCGGCTGCGCAGGAAGCCGCGCACGTCGAGGACCGCGCCGCGAAACGACAGCTGCTGGCCCACGCCGGTGCGCCGCGCGAAGTCGACCAGGTCCTTGCGCAGCGGGCCGTCGCCGGCGACGTCGAGCTGATGCGGTCGTGTCGTATAGGCGAGCGCGGTGATCAACAGCTCGAGCCCCTCGGCGCGATCGTCGAAGCCGCCGACGAAGGCCAGGTCGAGGGTATCGCCGCTGCGGATCGGCGCCGGCGGCGCGTCGAACAGCTCGTCGGGCAGGTCGACCTCGGGCGCGGCGACCGTGAACCGGCCGGCCCGCGGCGGGAACTGCTGCTGTAGGTAGGTCGTCGTGATGAACCGGGTCGCGACCGCGGCGTCGACGGTCTCGCGCAGCTCGGCCCGCGCCACGGCGCGTCGCAGCCGTCCCCCGGTCGGCTCGTCAAGGAGCTCGACCGCGAACGGTCGCCGCACCACCCGCAGCGCGGCCCGCAACCCCGACGCGATCGGGCTCGGCGCCTGCAACAGCGCCACGTCGGCGGCCCGCGCGACCCGCAGGCAGGCGCGCCCCAGCCCGATCGACGCCGCGAGGTCGTCGGTGCTCACCGCCTCGACGGTGACCTCGTCGCGATCGACCCGCACCCAGCCGACCGGCACGCCGGCGCTGCGCACCCGCGCCAGCACCAGCACGCGCTCGAACACCCGGCGCAGCCGGGCCCAGCCGCCGGTCGGTGGCCCGTAGATGCCATCGCGTCCCCGCACCAGCTCGCCGTGGGCCGCGACCGCGACGATCACGGGATCGCGCTGCCGGCGCCGGTGAACGTCGGCATGGTCGCCGCGCCGCTGTGCGTGATGCCGTCGCGCCGCACCACCGCGAGCACCGTGCGCATCAGGATGCGGAGGTCGAGCCACACCGACGCGTGGTCGACGTACCAGAGGTCGAAGCCGAACTTGGCATCCCAGGTCAGCGCGTTGCGGCCATTGATCTGGGCCCAGCCGGTGATGCCGGGCTTCACGTCGTGGCGGCGGGCCTGCTCGGGCGAGTACAGCGGCAGATAGGCCGTGAACAACGGCCGGGGCCCGACCAGGCTCATGTCGCCGACCAGGACGTTCCAGAACTGCGGCAGCTCGTCGAGGCTCAGCGCGCGCAGCTGCTTGCCGACCTCGGTCAGCCGCTCGTGATCGGCGAGCGGCACGCCGTCGCGATCGACCGCCGCGCGCATCGTGCGGAACTTGAGCATCGTGAACGGCGCGCCGCGTCGGCCCGGCCGCACGTGCTTGAACAGCACCGGTCGGCCCACGTCGTAGGCCACCACCGCGGCGGTCACCGCCATCACCGGCGCGGTCAGCACCAGCGCCACGCCGGCCCCGACCACGTCGAGGCCGCGCTTCATCACCCGCTGCGAGAACGAGAGCGCCACCGGCTCGAGCCTAGCCCAGCGCGCGCGCCACGGCGTGATGGGCGAGGACCACGTCGGGATTTTCTTGCAGGTGGATGCCGTACCGGCGGTGAAAGTCGGTGTCACCGGCGTCGGCGGCCAGCAGCTCGTGCACGCTGGTCCGGAGCGACGCCTCGTCCTCGCGGGCCAGGCCCTCGTCGAGCCGCACGATGAGCGAGCTGAGCGCGCCCAGCCAGGCCAGCGCCGGGTCCTCGACGAGCCGCTGCCACAGCTGGGCCGCGGTCAACCGACCCTCGACGCGCTCGATGACGACCCGCTCCGACTCGATGAGAGCCTTGTGCAGATCGAGCAGGGCCTGGCGCAGCGCTTCCACGGTTTTGGCAGCTTGCCATGAGCCGTCGTCGTCGCCGAGCGCTTCCCCGGCGTCGAGGGTAAGGTCCGCCCGATGAGCTATCGCGCCCCGCTGCAAGACATGACGTTCGTGATGACCGAGCTCGCCGACCTCGACGCGGTGACCGCGTTGCCCGGCTTCGAGGACGCGACCCGCGACACCGCGCAGGCCGTGCTCGAGGAGTGCGCGAAGTTCGTCGAGGACGTCATCGCGCCGCTCAACCGCACCGGCGACGTCGCGCCGTCGACCTGGAAGGACGGCGCGGTCACGACCACGCCCGGCTTCAAGGAGGCGTTCAAGCGTTACGCCGCCGCCGGTTGGCAGGGCGTGCAGCACGACACCGAGTTCGGCGGCCAAGGCCTGCCCAAGTTGGTCGCGACGCCGTGCATCGAGATGCTCAACTCCGCGAACCTGTCGTTCGCGCTGTGCCCGCTGCTCACCGACGGCGCGATCGAGGCCCTGGTCACCGCCGGCAGCGACGCCCAGAAGCAGGCGTACCTCGGCAAGTTCGTGTCGGGCGCGTGGACCGGCACGATGAACCTCACCGAGGCCCAGGCCGGCTCCGACCTCGCGCTGGTGCGGACCCGCGCCGTGCCCGAGGGCGACGGCACCTACCGGCTGTTCGGCGAGAAGATCTTCATCACCTACGGCGAGCACGACCTGGCGGACAACATCGTCCACCTCGTGCTGGCCCGCACGCCCGACGCGCCCGAGGGTGTGAAGGGCCTCTCGCTGTTCACGGTGTCGCGCCGGCTGATCAACCCCGACGGCACGCTGGGCGCGCGCAACGACGTCTACTGCGCGTCGATCGAGCACAAGCTCGGCATCAAGGCCAGCCCGACCGCGGTGCTGCTCTTTGGCGACGGCAAGTTCCCGGTCGGGCGCGGCGACGGCGCGCCGGCCGCGGGCGCGCTCGGCGAGCTGGTCGGCGAGGAGAACCATGGCCTCGAGTACATGTTCATCATGATGAACGCCGCCCGCTTCCAGGTCGGCATGCAGGGCATCGGCATCGCCGAGCGCGCCTATCAGCAGGCCGCGGCGTACGCCAAGGATCGCGTGCAGTCGCGCGACCTCGCCGGCTCGCGCGGCGCGGTGACGATCATCCATCACCCCGACGTGCGTCGCATGCTCATGACGATGCGGGCCCAGACCGAGGCCGCGCGCGCGCTGGCCTACGTGACCGCCGCGACCTACGACGCCGTGCATCGCTCGCCCGACGCCGAGACCCAGCAGGCCAGCCGCGCGGTCTACGAGTTCCTGGTGCCGATCGTGAAAGGCTGGAGCACCGAGCTCGCGATCGACGTGGCGTCGCTCGGCGTGCAGGTCCATGGCGGCATGGGCTTCATCGAGGAGACCGGCGCCGCGCAGTACTATCGCGACGCGCGCATCCTCACGATCTACGAGGGCACGACCGCGATCCAGGCCAACGACCTCATCGGTCGCAAGACCGTGCGCGACGGTGGCGCCACCGCCAAGCGCCTCCTCGCCCAGGTGCGCCGCACCGCCGGCGCGCTGGGATCTTCAACGTCGAGCGAGCACGGCGCCGACCTGCTCGCGATCGCCCGGCGCGTCGAGACCGGCGCCCGCGCGCTCGAGGAGGTCGTCGAGTACGTGGTCGGCTCGTACCGCTCCGACGTAAAGGGCGTGTTCGCCGGCTCGGTGCCGTACCTGACCCTGGCCGGCCTGGTCCTGGGCGGCTGGCAGATGGCGCGGGCCGCGGCGGTCGCGGTCGCCAAGCTCGACGCCGGCACCGGCGACGCCGGCTTCCACCGGGCCAAGCTGGCGACCGCGCGCTTCTTCGCCGACCACCTGCTGACTCGGGCCCCGGGCCTGCGCGACAGCATCGTCGAGGGCTCGGCCGCGGTGATGGCGCTCACCGCCGAGCAGTTCTGACCGCTACTTGAGGAGCGCGCGGATCGCGTCGAGGGTGTCGGCCTGGTCCGCGAGCTTGTCCTCGCGGTAGCGCTTCACGCGGGCGAAGCGCAGCGCGACGCCGCCGGGATAGCGGGTCGATCGCTGGGCGCCGTCGAGGGCGATCTCGACCACCAGCTCGGGCCGCACCCACACCACGGCGCCGGTCTCGCCGGTCTTGCGAGCCAGCAGCTGTTCGGTCTGCCAGGCAAGCAGCGCGTCGGTGAGGCCCTTGAAGGTCTTGCCGACCATGACGAAGCCGCCACCGTCGGGATCGCGGGCGCCCAGGTGCAGGTTCGACAGCCAACCCTGACGCCGACCCGAGCCCCACTCGACGCCGAGCACGACCAGATCGAACGTGCGCACCGGCTTCACCTTGCGCCACGAGCTGCCGCGCCGGCCCGCCTCGTAGGGCGAGGCCACCGCCTTGATCATCACGCCCTCGTGACCGGCGGCCAGCGCGGCGTCGGAGAACTGCCGCGCCACGTCGATATCGGCAGTAATTACCCGCGAGACCGCGAGCGGGCCCACCAGCCCGTCGAGGGCGGCCAGGCGCTCGGTCAGCGGCCGGTCGATCAGGTCGACGCCGTCGAGGTGCAGCAGATCGAAGAAGCGCGCCGCCAGCGCTGGCCCGGTGCCGCCGTCGTGCTGCCCGAAGCGGCTCATGGTGTCCTGGAACACGCCGGGCCGCTCGTCTTCGTCGAAGCCGATGGCCTCGCCGTCGAGGACGAAGGCGCGCGCCGGCATCGCCCGGACCGCCTCGACGATCGCGGGCAGGCGAGCGGTCACGTCGTTGAGGTTGCGGGTGTAGAGCCGCACCTGGTCGCCGTCGCGGTGGACCTGGACCCGCGCGCCGTCGAGCTTCCACTCGACCGAGGCCAGCCCGACCTCGTCGATCGCCGAGGCCACGTCGGCCGAGGTCGCGGCCAACATCGGCTGCACCGGGCGCCCGACCTGCAGGCCGACCGCGGCGAGCCCGGTCGCGCCCTCGCGCATCGCGACGACCGCCGTGCGGGCCAGGTTGCCCGACAGCATGGCGGCCCGCCGCACCTGGTCGGGCTCGACGGTGGCGGCCCGGGCGATGGCGTCGACCATCACGCCCTCGAGCGCGCCTTGCCGCAAGCCCTCGGTCAGCAGGCGGCGCATGAACGACTGCTCGGCCGCGCTGGCCCGCGCGAACAGCCCGCCGATCAGCCGCGCCCGCTCGGTCTGCGAGCCCGCGCCCGCGCAGGCGGCCAGCGCCGCGAGCGCCGCGTCGACGTCGCGCACCGTCAGGTCGGGCTGGTCCGACGGCGCGACCTCGACCTCGAGAGCTCGCCCGCCGACCCCGAGCCGTCGTTGCCGCGGCTCGCCGGCCAGCATCGCGGCGCCGGCCTCGAGCTCATCGGCGTCGAGCTGGCCGATCGCGGCGGCCAGCGCGGTGATCTTGGCCAGGCGCGAGCGGGTCGCCGCGACCGCGGCGGACGTCGCGACCAGGTCGGCGAAGCGCATCGGCCGACTGTAGCGCGCGGTCGATCGACGACCACCGCGCGCGGATGGTCGAGCGGCCGTGGGTGCCGCTCGCAGCCTCAGCCGACGATGTGGACGTGGCGCACGAACTGAGCGGTCAGATCCAGGCCGTCCCAGAAGCGCGCCATGCTGAGCGCCTGCCCCACCGGCACGATGCGATCGATGCCGCGACCGGCCAGGCGCTCGGCGAGCCCGACCAGCTCGTGGCGCGGGAGGCCGACGTAGGTCAGCGTCTGGTCCTTGCGATCGACCCAGCGCTCGAGCGACACCAGCGACGGCGCCACCGCCTCGAACAGCAGCCCACCGCCGGGATGCTCGCGCCGCAGCCCCTCGAGCCGATCGACCCGCAGCACCGCGAGCGCCGGCCCATAGTCGGTGCGCGAGACCACCGGCCCGTCGAGGACCGCGCGGTAGATGAACAGCTCGCGGCCCAGCCGCGTCGACACCTCGGGCCGGTAGCCGCGCCGCGCCACCACCGCCGCCAGCGCCGGCCACAGCCGCTCGCGGGCCAGCGCCGCCGACTCGGCATCGCCGACCCACACCGCCAGCCGCGGCGACGAGCAGCCCAGCTGATCGAACCAGTAGAGGTCGTTGTAGAGCTGCTCGGCCAAGGTCGCGAGGGCGGTCTCCTCGAGCCACGCGATCGTCTTGGCGCCCAGCGCGACCAGCGACCAGCGATCGGCGAACGCCAGGTCGCGTCCCGATGGCGCCAGCGGCACGCGGCGGATCGCGTCGACGGTGGCATCGCCGCCCCAGATCACGCGCAGCGCGGCCCGCGCCGAGATCGCGCCGGTGATCGCGTCGTCGTGGCCGTACTCGATCATCGCGACTCGATCGCGTACCGACTCGAGCCCGGGCCGGGCCAGCAGGTCCGACAGCACGTCGCACAGGTGATCGACCACTGGCGAGCCGCGGCTCGACAACCGCACCACGTTGGCGTTGCCGGCCAGCACCGACAGCAGCCACGAGTACATGAAGATGGTGTCGACGTTGGCCGGCGGCAGGTGGAAGACCAGGCCCTGCGGGACCCGGAGCACGTCGGGGCGCGCGGTGGTCTCGAACTCGCGCTTCATGCGCACCAGCTCGGTCTTGCGCATGAAAAACCCGAGCGTCATCAGCTCGGGATGCACGCGCGACACCGGATCGTTGAGCAGCCGAGTCGCGAACTCGTGGCACAGCTCGAGGATGTCCTCGGAGAACGGCTCGCCGCGCGGCGCGCCGATCAGCCCGTCGAGGATCGCGGCCAGCGACTGCACGCCACGGGCCGGCACCCGCATCACGACGTTCACGCGTCAGCCTCGGCGGCGTGGGTGTCGCTGCACCCGCGCAGCTCGGCGCGCGGCACCCGGCCGATGATGCGGATCGCCTTGCCCAGGCGGTCGCCCTGATCGACGTGCTCGATCACGCCGAGATCGTCGGTGAGCACCGAGTGGCCGGGGTAGCTGGTCGGCAGCGCGCTCACCGCCTGCACCACGCCCGCGGTGCCGGGCGGCACCTCGGCGAACGTCATGGGATCGCGGATGATCACGTCGGCGAACGCGGGCGGATACAGGAGGCCGTCGTCGCCCTCGAGGTAGACCGAGCCGACCTGCTCGACCATGCCGTAGAAGTTGTAGATGCGGCGCAGGCCGGTCTCGGCGCCCAACCGTTGCTTGAACGTCGGGTTGTCGACGGCGCGCTCGACGAGCTGCTTCCAGCCGCCCGAGTGGATGAGGATGCCGTTGGACAGGTCGACGCCAGCGCCGACGATCGCGCCGTAGAGATACGCCCACACCATGAACGTGAAGCCGAAGATCAAAAACGGCGTGCCACCGTGCTTGGCGAGGAAGCCGTCGAGCGCGGCGCGGTCGAGCTGCATGTGCTCGTCGAGGACGAAGGTCGGCTGCGCGCCGAAGGTCATCATGCCGAGCACCCCGGCGCCGCGCGCCGAGAACGCGTGGCGATCCTGCAACAGCCCGCGGGTGTCGACGACCAGCATCGGCAGCCGCTTGGGCCCCAAGACGTGCGTCATGATGCGAGCCAGCGCGCGGCTCTGACGACGCGCGGTGTCCTTGTCGAGGTAGATCCGGCTCGGTGCCTGGCCGGTGGTGCCGCTCGACGTGAGCGTGGTGCTGATCGCATCGTCGGCGATGCTGATGAGGCGGTGGCTCTTCCACAGCCCGACCGGGATCCACGGCACCTCGGCCAAGGTCGCGGGGGGGCGAGCGCCGCCGCCGAGGACGTCGGTGAGCCGGCGATAGGCCGGACACGCGGCGCGGTGGTGCGCGGTCAGCGCGGCGAGCGCCCTGGTGAGCCGGGCCGCCTTGTCGGCCTGGGGCAGCCCGTAGAGCGGCGCCTCGAGCAGATCGTCGAGCTGCGAGGCGAGATCACTCATCGGGACGCGAGCGCACTGTAGTCGATCTTGCCGCTGGCGAGCCGCGGCAGGGCGGCGACCGCCGTGACCGCGACGCCGCTGGGATGCACGCCGGTGTGCGCCAGCAGGGTCCGGCGCACCAGCGCCAGCACCGCCGGGTCGTCGCTCTCGACGAGGATCGTGAGCTTGTCGCCGTCGCCGACCGCGGCCAGCGCCGGCGCCTCCGCGGTCTGGGTGAGCGCGGCCTCGAGCTCGTCGAGGTTGAGCCGCAGCCCGAACACCTTGGCGATCCGCTTGGTGCGACCGGTGATGTAGAGCAGCTCGCCGTCGAGCCGGCCGAGATCGCCGGTGGCCAGCACGCCGCCCAGCTCGTCGCCGCGAGCCAGATCGGCGCGCGTGGTGGCGTAGCCGAGCATCACGCTGGGCCCGCGGAAGACCACCTCGCCGTCCTCGATCGCCAGCCCCCCACCGTCGATGGCGCGGCCCACGGTGCCGGCGTGCTGGGCCAGATCGTCGGGCGTCGCGATCGCGATCCGCGCGGTGGCCTCGGTCTGGCCGTACATGACGTAGAGCCCACCGCCGCGCGCCCGCGCCAGCGCCGCGAAGCGATCGACCTGCGCCGGGGCCAAGCGTCCGCCGGCCTGGGTCAGCGTGCGCAGGCTCGTCGGTGCGACCCGATCCAGATCGAGTCGGCGCAGCATCTCGTACGAGTACGGCACGCCGGCCAACGAGGTCGCGCCGTGGCTGCGACAGGCCCGCCAGAAGTCGTCGCTGGCCAGCCCGTCGTCGGTGAGCAGCACGGTCGCGCCGACCGCCAGGTGGCTGGTCACGATCGACAGCCCGTAGGCGTAGTGGATCGGCAAGCTGGTCGGCGCGACCTCGCCGGGCCCGAGTGCGAGGCCGCGCGCGATGGCGCGAGCGTTGGCCTCGACGGCGACGCGGCCGAGGCGGACCAGCTTGGGGCTACCGGTCGCGCCCGAGGTGGTGAGCAGCACCCCGAGCGCCGGATGAGGCGCCACCCCGCCCGCGCCCGCCGGCAGGTCGCGCCCGACGATGGTCTCGGGCTGATACGCGTCGACGAGCGCCCGCCCGCGCGCCTCGGACATGCGGGCGTCCAACAGCGCCACCGGCACGCCCGCGGCCAGCGCGCCGAGGAACCCGACCACGGTCGCGACGTCGTTGCGCGCGAAGACGAACACCAGCCCCGGCCGGTAAGCCACCGCGGCGATGGCGGCCCGCAGCTCACCATAGGTGACCGGGTGGCCGGTGGGCGCGTCGATCAGCGCGACCGCGTCGTCGGCGCCGCCCAGCATCAGATCACCATGCCGCCGTCGACGCCCAGCACCTGGCCCGTCATGTAGGCCGCCGCGTCCGACACCAGAAACCCGACCACGCCCGCGACGTCGTCGGGCGTGCCGATGCGTCCCAGCCCGATCTGCGCGATCCGGGCCGCCCGCACCTCGGGCCCGAGCCCGGCGACCAGGTCGGTGTCGATGTAGCCGGGCGCGACCGCGTTGACCCGCACGCCTTGGGGCGCCAGCTCCCGGGCCGCCGACGAGGTCAGGCCGATCACCGCGGCCTTGCTCGCGGCGTAGGCGATCTGGCCGGCGCCGCCCCGCACGCCGAGGATCGACGTCAGGTTGACGATCGCGCCGGTCTTGGCCCGCGCCATCAGCCGGGCCGCCGCTTGCAGGTGCAAGATCGCGCCGCGCACGTTGGTCGCCAGCAGCCGATCGATCATATCTGCCGTAATCATTCCGATGACGGCGCTCTCCATCATGCCCGCGTTGTTGACCAGCACGTCGAGCCGCTTCCAGGCTCTCCAGATAGTCTGGTATGCGGCCGCCACCGCCGCGGGGTCGCCGACGTCACCGACGATCGCCAGCGTGCGCACGCCGTAGGTTGTCGCCAGCTCGACCGCGCGGGCCTCGAGCCCGGCCGGGTCGTGGATGCCGCCGATCGCCACGTCGGCGCCGTCGGCGGCCAGCCGCTGCGCCACCGCCCACCCGATGCCTCGCCCGCCGCCGGTGACGAACGCCGTCTTCCCGGCGAGCCCGGTCACAACTCCACGCCGTGCTTGCCGACGATCTCGCGAGCCTTGCCGTAGCTCGACATGCCGATCACGTCGTCGGTGTCGAGCATCAGCTCGAACGCCGCCTCGATCGCCGCCACCAGCTGCATGTGCGCGACCGAATCCCACTCGGCGATCCCGCGATAGGTCAGGCTCTCGAAGTCGGCCGGCGCCGCCGCCAGCCCCAACGCCTCGACGAACGCGCCCCGCAGCTTCTCGAGGTTCGTCATCGTCGACGAAACCTACCCAACCCGCTCGGGCCGGTCAAGCCGGGCTACACTCCGCCGCCGTCGATGTCCGCGCCCTCGCTCCGCT
>Ga0105046_10001354_pt1 | contig 37514 bp, 44 predicted proteins | sample MAT03_FD_78385 | JGI IMG/M metagenome (GOLD analysis project Ga0105046, IMG submission 78385) | Freshwater microbial communities from Lake Fryxell liftoff mats and glacier meltwater in Antarctica - MAT-03 (megahit assembly) | ecosystem: Environmental > Aquatic > Freshwater > Ice > Liftoff... | reverse complement strand
TTTCAGGTTCTGAAACCAACCTTACGGAGCGCGACCCCTATGCACATCCAACAGTGTTGAGCGGCAATGTGGGCAATTTGGCCGACAGTACCGACAATGTGTACACCATTTTGTACCTCGACAACCCTGGTGCCGATACCCGCATTGACGGGTTGGTGTTCGAAGGCGGCTACGCGCATTCTGATACGGCTTTCGTAAGTATTTCTCCTACTTTGAGCGGAGGCGCGGTATACGTGTATGCGAAAAGTGGCGTTGGATTGCCTGTGTTTGCACATTGTATTTTCCGCAACAACAGCGCCCGAGTAAACGGCGGGGCGGTTATTGTATTTGGGCAGGGCAGCACCCAAAGCATGCCTTTGTTTCATTTTTGCCGATTTGAAAACAACGCTGCCGGCGGTGCGGGAGGTGCCGTTTACATCTGGGGGGGGAGTACGGTGGATAGGGGTATTGAATTTTGGGGGTGTACGTTTGATGGTAATAAGGCAGTGGCAGGGCAAAGTAGTCGAGGGGGGGGCATTTTTTACCGAAAAGTTTCAAATGCTAAAGAAACGATTGAATTGGTATCATGTGATATTCATGGGAATGGGGCATCTATTTTAGCTGGTTTTTTATATATACAATTAGAAGCATATAAATCCAGAATAGTAATCGATAGTTGTAATTTTGTAAATAATTATACAGAAAATGGAGGTGCGTCTGTTTTTCAAGAATCTACTTTTTCAACCAAAGAATTATACCTTACAATATGTAATTCCGAATTTCGAAATAATTTTGTAGATGGAGGTCAGGGGACAGGTATGGACTTAATTATGCCAGAGCTTGCATTAGCATTGCCTGGTCAGATAATCAGAGATACGATAATTCTAATAAAAAACTATTTTGAATCAAACGATATGTTTTCAACCGTTTTATCCTCAGAAAATAGTTTTTCTTCAGTTGTTAATAATGTATTTTACGACAACAAACGACTGAGTTTTAGTAGTAATGGTAAAGATCTGATATTTGAAAATAATATTCTCAACTCAAATCTATTGCGTGGTTCTTTGTTTAATCCTATCCGAGATATTTTCTTTAATGGTAACTTATTTATCAATAATAAGTCGGCTGATAATGTAAGTTTCTATTCTAATTTATTTTCATCGGCATTTAATAGTTTTACCGATACTATAATTTGTGTTGGAAATACATTTGTTAATAATGAAATAGCACGGAATCCAAATGTCAACTCACAGGGATATTTATGGATTCATAACAACCTGATGGTCCAAAATAAATCATCTATTGATACTTCGTCTTCCATACCTTTTTATCATGCCATTAACGCCGAATTCTCCCACAACCTCTCCGACGTCCCCTGCGAAGATTTCTTCGACCCGGCGGTGTGTGGCGTGGGCAACATCGTAACGTCCGATCCTGGTTTTCGCGACCCGGCCAATGGCGACTTCCGTCTTTTACCTTGTTCACCAGCGGTGAATGCGGGCGATAATGCTATCGTGTCGGCATTGGGAATAACCATTGACCTCGACGGCACCCCGCGCATACAGGACGGGCAGGTGGACATGGGTGCCTACGAGAGTCCTACCCTGAGTGTGGATGCGGAAGCCGTAGTTAGGGCGGCTTGTATAAGCCAAAACAATGGCGCTGTGGCTTTCGACCTGCCCAGCGGATGTCCACCCTTCGATTTTGCCTGGAGCGCACCTCCTGCCTCCGGCGCCGATACTGTCGGCCTGGCGCCGGGTTTGTACACCTTTACCATTACCGATCAAAAAGGGAAAGTTATGGTTCAAACGCTTTTGCTTGAGGAAGCATCACCGATGGCCACCTTGAGCGATGTAACGCCCGCTACTTGTTCGGTTTGTGCAGACGGCAGTATCGTTGTATCTTCGGTAAGCGGCGACGCGCCGTTTACATTCCTCTGGAGCAACGGTGCCGTCGGGCAATCGATAAATGATCTGATGCCCGGTGTTTACTACCTTACCCTTTCCGATGCCTGGGGCTGCGATACGGTATTGGCGTTTGAAGTTCCTTTCACCATTGCTGCAAAGGAACAAACGGATGACCATGCAGCGCCGTCGGTATGGCCCAATCCCTGCCGCGATGTGTTGTTTCTCGATTGGCAGGGCGCTTCACGCTGGACGCTTTTTGCGCCCGACGGCAAGGTGGCGCGAAGGATCAACATTGCCTCAGCCAACCGTCAAAGCGTCGATTTAATCCTGTTGCCAGCCGGTATGTACATAAGTGTGTTTGAGTCGGAAAGCGGTCGGATAGATAGAAGTTCGGTAGTGCTTGTCCGGTAAAAATCCTGAACCTTTACTTGTTCCTTTGTTTCATCTGACGGTTCTCGCGTCCTTCCTGCAATTTTTTTACCAAAGCTTCGCGGAATTCACGTTCGGCCATGGGGATTTTGGCGATTTTGCGGACGGGAAGCACTTTGCGCAATTTTTGACCGAGTTCTTTTTCGAGGTCGAGCTCACGCTGGCGCACGTCGTAAAACTTCTGGATGTAGGTTTCCACTTCAGCATCGCTCATGCCGTCAATCTGGCGGCCGCCGCGCAGCTCGCGTTGCATGGCTTCGCGTTTGTCGCTGTATTCGTTGTAAAGTGGCCAAAAACTTTGAGCTTCATCGGGGGTGAGTTGCAAAACTTCGGTGTACACGGCGATGCGGTACGCCTGGATACGTTCTTCGCGGTCTCCGGCCTTGCCGGGTTGCTGGGCCCAAATGGTGGAACAGGTGATAGCGATCAATATGGTGAATAGGATGCGTTTCATAAAATGCAAGTTGTAAATGTTGGTGATCAGAGCTTTAAACTTCAAACTTCCTCAAAGGAATATGTTTTCGAGTTCTTCATCGCTCATGTCGAGCAGGATGCTTTCGAGTTCTTCTTCCGAGAGGTCGGGTACGGCCGGACGTTGGTCGCGGCTGCGGGATAGCGTTGTGTTTTCCTGAGGTCTGGCGACAGGTAAATCATTGGAAGCCAGATCGGCGAGTTGTTCGGCCTCGAACTCATTGATGTTCTGAAGCACGTATGTTTCCACTTCTTCGGCGGTGAGCTCGGGTTTTTCCGTCACAGAAAAGGCTGGTTCAGCGGGTTGGCGCAGCATCCACCAAGAGCCCACCGCGAAAAGCAGGGCTACTGACGCGGCGGCAGTGAGCAGGGTGCGGCGTGAAAACCACACCCGCATGGGAGCCGGGGAGCGCAGGGCGCCTTCCTGTTCGAGGCGCTGGAAGACACGGTCTTCGAGGCCGTCGAAATATCCTTCGGGGATTTTCATGCCATCGTCGCTGCGCCTTTGTAGTTGCTCGTGCAGCATGGGGGATAGGTCCCGGAGTTCGTCGTTTAATGTTTCTTTTTTCATGACTTGCGCATTATTGGCGGAAGTGGGCTTCTATTTTTTTGGCGGCGTGGTGAAAGGAGGCTTTCAAAGCGCCGACAGAGGTATCGAGTAATGTTGACATGGCCTCGTAGGGCATTTCGTCGTAGTAACGCAGGTTAAACACCTGCCGTTGTTTGTCGGGCAGGGCAGCGATGGCTTCCTGGAGTTGCAGTTGCAGCGCATCGCCGTCGAACCAGGCATCGGCGCGCAGTTGGTTGGCCGTACTGTGGCCTTCTTCGTCACTGTCGTCGAGCGAGGTTGTTTTCCGCCGGCCCTGGCTTTGCAGGTGGGTGAGCGCTTCGTTGGTAGCGATGCGGTAGAGCCACGTGTAGAGTTTGGATTTGCCTTCAAACCCTGCGATACCCTTGTATATTTTAATGAAGGTGTTTTGCAAGACATCGTCGGTATCATCGTGCGTAAGTACCAGTCTTCTGGTGTGCCAGTACAGCCGTTCGCGGTACTGCTGCATCAGCAGCCGAAACCCGCGCTCGAACGTCGTGTCGCGGCGCAAGAGATCCAGCAGTTGTTCGTCCGAAAGGGGTTTTGTACTCACGCAGGCGTCCGATGTTTAATTGTACAGTATAAGATGGGTGAAAAGGTAAAAGGTTTAACCGCACTTTTCAAAACATGGTATTATATAGGAAAGGCCCAGTACAATCCAGTGCGGCTACCTTTGGGGAGCTGCACTGGATTGGACCGGGCCTTTCCTATATAATGTTATGGGTAATCCTAGGCTGCGGATTGAAACAAATTCATTTGTCCGTTGTGCTCGTAGGCGTCGAGCAGGCGTGCGTATTTGAGTTTATCCTTGCTGTTGGTGCGCAGGGCGATGAGTTTGGCCAGTTCGAGGGTAAGGAAGAAGTCCTCCATCGGTTCGCCCGGACGCGGGCGTTTGGCGTAATCGCGGTAGGCTTGTGGCCTGCGGATGCCGCTGTCGCTGAATTCGTAAGCATCGCGCAGCCATTTGCGGACTACGGCCCCATATTGGCGTACCGGCAGGCGAAGTGCGGCGAAGAGGTTGGAGGCGGCTACCACCTTGGTTCCTTTTTTGCTTTCCCAGATTTCGAGTTGCATAAGGTAATGATTTGCTGTATTGTTTTAAATGTCCCTACAAAAATAAACATTTTGTTGTTTAAAACAAATTGTAGGGTACATTTTTTTATAAATATTTTTTGTATCTTAATTAAAACATTGAAAATCAATATTTTACAAAATTAGGTAAAAATGTCGGGGGTTAAATTTCAGTGTTGTGCAAATCCTAAAAGGCCTTATTTGCCCTGTCCGGGAAATGCAAAAGTGTCCTTGCCGGGGGTATTTCAAAGGCGAACCTTTGTACCTGTTAGCTGGCCGCTGGCGCTTTTGTTCACCGTCTTTATTAAAAGCTATGAAAACAACTTTTTTAATGAAAGCATGGAAACAAACACCCGCCAACTTACAGCAGCCAACAGTTGGCCAACCAGTGGATTGTTGCCCGAGGCGGCAGTCCGAACACCATACCTTGACCCTTGCGCTGGCTGCGTCTTGCTATGCCGTGGCCGGCAATTTTTGCTCAAAACGCTCTAATCTTCACTTCAAAACCTCCGTTTTATGTTGAAACTACCAATGCTCACGCTTTTTTTGATTGTTGGCAGCCTTCGGGTTGTTTCAGCACAAGTTACCATTGAGGGAAACATCACGCCGCATGCGGAATGGCGGAACATGGTGTATTTGTTCTACTTTCCAAAATACGAAGATATTTCTCAGGGTAATTCGATATGCATCATTGATTCTGCTGAAGTTCACCCTAACGGAAGCTTCAAATTGGGTTCAAAGGATTACCCCAAGGGTATTTACAGGTTGAGCATTCCGCCAATGGGTAAAACCAATGGATGGTATATAACGCAAGGCCCCAATTCAAATTACCTCAATTTGACGGTATCAAAACCCGTGGAAAACATCATGATTACAGGACTGTCAGACAGTTTACTCCTTTCGTTCCGCTTTCAGTCCCCAAGCCCCGACAATACCTTGATTCAACAGGGTCTGGATGTATTGAAGCCGGTTTACCATTCATTCAATAGTATTTTGGCCGAAGCTGAGGAAATCGCAAGGTTGGTTGATACAGCAGCTGCCATAGAATATTATGCAAAAAAACAACCAGAGCTCTTCAAAGGGTTAGTGTCGACTTTCGACAGCATAAGGATCCTGGCTGCAAATTCGCCCCATATTCTTGGAGCACTGACAATTTTACGGTCCGTACACATGGGTTACTACCTACCCAATGCAGATTATTGGGATGAACAATTGGCAAGGTTTGAAAAAATTGACCCTAATATCCAGTATATAAACCATATACGTAATAAATTGGATAAGGAAAGGGGCATTTTATCCATCGGGTCCAAAGCGCCTGACATTTTACTGCCTTCTCTAAAAGGTGATTCGTTACAGTTGTCAGACGTGAAAAAACGCCTTACCATCATAGACTTTTGGGCATCCTGGTGTGGGCCGTGTATTATGGAAAGCAAAACCACCATTAAACCATTACATGAAAAATGGTCGGGCAAAGGGTTGGAAGTATTCGCGGTTTCTGTTGATAAAAACAATGAAATATGGCACAAAGCCATGGAAAAACATGGGTATGGACGCTGGCTCAATGTACTCGATACCGAAGGTGGGGTGTATGCATTGTACGATTTCACTGCCATCCCTACCATATACATTGTTGATGAAAACATGAACATCGTGGCCAAAAATTTAAGAGGCCCTATGCTCACCGATTTTGTACAAAACTATCTGGGTCGATGACCCACTCAACAACCTAACTTTTACTATGAAAACAAAAACATTTTTGAGCCAATGCCTTTGGCTAGGCGCCTTCTCCATTGCCCTCTTCACCTCGCCCAATGCGGTTGCTCAGGAACAAAACAGTTGCTCGGTCTGTAGTTGTCAGAGCAGCGTTTTTACTGAAGATTGCATGATCAGATGCTGTTTACCCAAAGTTCCTGACTGCAATTGTGGTTGGTTTTCCAATCAATGCGCTTGTTCGACGGGTTATTCCAGTAGCCCACCGGCCCTACATACCGACAACGTACTTGCTCTAACAGGTTATCTACGGTCAGGTGTATTTACCTCTCCTACAGCCTCCAATCTGGCTTCCAACCTAGTAGAAGTGATCAAAATCCATCAAACGGGCGACGCTGAAGCGTATCACAACATCGCGAGTCGCATTGAGACCATTGGGCGTGAACTTCCGGCCAATGAAAAACAGCTTATTAATGTGTGGATACGATCAGCCGGGAGCGAAACCACGATTCCTTAACCTTCAACAGAACCATCCAATGGCTACTTTTTATCATTTTTTCAAAAGTTTATCCCTTACAGCATCTTTTCTGATGCTTTTGTTTGGTGGGATAAAAGTCAGCGCCCAGCAAGCCAACGATTGTACCAGTTGCGGCTGTCCCGATGGCATATTCTTTGGAGCATGTAATGTCAAATGTTGCAAACCTTCAGTTCCGGCATGCGTATGTGGTAATTTTTCTGCGAGATGTACTTGTACAGGAGGAGTAGCATACATGCCTGAATTGCACGAACAAAACATCCGCGATTTTGCCCTCTATCTGCGAGGCGGAGCGTTTGACTCTAACCCTGCCCAAAATGCAGCCGGTGGTATAGACGAAATGCTGCTTGCCAATGCTGCAAATCAGAGCGATTTGGTTTTCACCATTGGTGATCGGGTGAATCAATTTCTCCTGGAACTTCCAACCGGTGAAAAACAGGCGGTAAACCAATGGCTTGTTTCCCGGGGTGGACAAAGCATTACAATTCATTGAAAATCCCACGATAATCTGCCGATGAATCGTGGAAAGTTACCCGGAAAAATTCCCATCCCCAAGCCAGAGTACGGGCGCGGAAGCCGAAAAGCGCATGAGTAGGCTTATAAACCATTAATTAGTTCCAATTATGAAAAACAAAAACCCAATGCAGGTGCTGTTCGCATCTGCCCTGTTCCTCGCATGTCTGCTCCAGTCGGTTGCAGGTTTGGCTCAGGAGAACAACAATTGCACATCTTGCGAATGCGGTTCTACACTCATTGCAGGCAGTTGCAAATCTGGCAAATGTTGTAAACCCAACACCCCTTTTTGCGAATGCGCGTTTTATTCCAACAGATGCGGCTGTGGGGTGTCGAGTATGCCTGCCGTGAACGAAGACGGCGCCCTCGGTATGGCCCGCTTAATCGAAACCGGCTCTTTTGCCTCGCCACAAGCTGCGTTTATTGCAAAGAACCTGTATGTGTTGATCAATGCCAACAAAGCAGGCAATGTTGATCTTTATTACGGCACCAGCGAACAACTTGAAAGCGCTTCCCGACAACTTCCAGCCAACGAAAAACAACTGATCAACAACTGGATACTTTCCCGTGGCAGCTCTGTTCTGTTGCCCTGATCCCGCCTTACCCTTTCCTTGCGCGTGCCCCGGGACAACACCAGCCCGGGCACGCGCCTTTTGATTTCTTTCAATTTATGGGTATCTTGCATACGCAAACGCAATACATACCCGAACCATCCATGAAACACCTGCTTATTTGCCTCTGCTTTTCGGTGTACGCACCAGCGCTTCTGGCCCAAATAGCCATAGATGCTCCGCAATGGTCTTATTACCACGGCGCTACTTTAAGCGTTTATTACAACGGCCAGTTTCATGCCGTGCAACACCAATTGTCGCCTGCCATCAACCTGTCTTCCGACTTTAGCATCATTCAAGGTTCATTCCAAAAACTGGTGGTGTTCGACAACCTATCACAGCAAACCCACACCTATACTTTTGATCAGCCGACCAACGCCAACGAATACCGCGTTGAAGGGATTGTGATCTTCAGCGGTTCGCAATACCAAATGTTGCTTAGGACAGGACCTGATGGCCAGCAAAACGAACTCGATTCTTCCTACCTCAGTTCCATCGATTCGGGCGAAGGGTTGCAGGCCCTCGGTTGTTTTTGCACACCCGATACGGAAAACAGCCAACCTTGTGCCTCCGGCGGCGAAGGAGCATCCGATTGCAAAGTGAATTTTATCACCAATAACCGCTCAAAAGGTTGTTTTGCGACCTGTGCCCAAGGATACCACGCCTGTTGCAACCTGCATTGAAACTTTTGTCAAATTATTTTTACACCTTCTTGGAAAATTGGTTTTTCTGTAGTTACCTTTGCGCTCGCTTTTGAAGGAAGGCATCCACGGAAAGAAATTTGGTGGGTTGCATTTCGGAGGAAGCCAAACACAACTTTTAATTCTTTCGGGTAATGAATCAAAAAATTCGCATCAAACTCCGGTCTTACGACTACAACTTGGTAGACAAGTCTACCGAGAAGATCGTGAAAACGGTACGGGCGAGTGGGGCAGTAGTAACTGGGCCGATTCCGCTGCCGACTGAGAAAGAAATCTTTACCGTGCTGCGCTCGCCGCACGTAAATAAGAAATCTCGGGAGCAGTTCCAGTTGCGCACTCACAAGCGCTTAATTGAAATTTACACACCAACTCAAAAGACGGTGGACGCTCTCTCCAAATTGGAACTTCCGAGCGGCGTGGATATTCAGGTTAAGCTCACCTAAGCGCACGTATTTTTCTTCTTCAAGACGGTTGTTGACGATTGCGATAAAGTGTCCTGCCATTCAGGATAACTGTTTCATTCGGAAGCGTTTCCCGGTAAACGGAAAATCGCTTTTTCATTTTCCGCCGTTTTGAAAGCTCAGTTGGCAACTCACAAGCAATCGTTCAAACATAAAATACATACCTAGTGAACGGTCTGATTGGTAAAAAAATCGGAATGACCAGCATCTACGACAGCAACGGCAAAAACGTTGCATGTACGATCATCGAAGCTGGCCCTTGTGTAGTCACACAGGTTTTCAATGACAAAACCGATGGCTACAACGCTCTGCAACTCGCTTATGGCGAGCGCAAAGAAAAAAACACCCCGGCGGCCCTCAAGGGTCACTTTGAAAAAGCCGGCACGGCGCCCAAGCATAAAGTGCTTGAGTTCCGCGACATGAACCTCGAGAAGAGCCTCGGCGAAATTGTAAGCGTATCGGATGTATTCCAGGAAGGCGACAAAGTAACCGTAGTAGGCACAACCAAAGGTAAAGGTTTCCAGGGCGTTGTGAAGCGCCACGGTTTCGGTGGTGTAATGCAACAAACCCACGGTCAGCACAACCGTTTGCGCGCCCCCGGCTCGCTCGGTAACTCGTCCTTCGCCGCCAAAGTAATGAAAGGCATGCGTATGGGCGGACACATGGGCAACGTTCAACAAAAAGTGCGTCATCTTAAGGTTCTTAAAGTGTTCCCGGATCAAAACATCATCCTCATCAAGGGTGCTGTTCCAGGCCACAAAGGCGCTTATGTTATCATTGAGAAGTAAACTAGATCCCAACGTTTTACCACGAAGGCATCAAGATCAAGCATCAAGCAATGGAACTCACAGTATACAACATCAAAGGCGAAGCTACCGGTCGTACGATCGAACTTCCTGAAGAGGTGTTCGGCATCGAACCCCATGAGCACAGCGTTTGGCTCGATGTAAAACGCTACCTCAACGCCCAGCGCCAAGGCACCCACAAGTCGAAGGAGCGCAGCGAAATGAGCGGCTCGACGCGTAAACTGCACAAGCAAAAAGGCACGGGCGGCTCGCGTAAAGGCGACATCAACAACCCGTTGTACCGTGGCGGTGGCCGTGTATTCGGTCCACGCCCCCGCAGCTACGACATTCAGGTAAACGCCAAGGTTCGCCGTCTTGCCCGCCGCAGCGCGCTGTCGGCAAAAGCAACGGCCGGTAAAATCATCGTTGTGGAAGATTTCCGCATGGAAACGCCCAAAACGAATGAATTTCTCAACATCCTTCAGGCACTAAAAGTAGCCGATCACCGGTCGCTTACGGTACTCGGTCAATACGACCAAATGCTCTATCTCTCTTGCCGCAACATTGAAAAGGCATCCATTACCCCGGCTACCGATCTGAATACTTACCAGATCATGCACGCCGGCACCCTGGTGCTCGCAGAGAGTTCGATCGAAAAAATTAAAGAAACTTGCGCGTAAATCATGGCTAAACAAATTCTTATCAAGCCGGTCATCACCGAAAAGGCTACCAAACTGGCCGACAAACGCACGACCTATGTGTTTGTGGTGAACAAAGACGCCAACAAGATTGAAATCAAATCTGCTGTTGAAAAAATGTTCAGCGTTAGCGTCGAAAATGTAAACACGGCCGTAATGCCGGGTAAACCAAAATCGCGCAGTACAAAAACAGCGGTTGTAAAAGGAACGAAATCTTCCTACAAGAAGGCTTTCGTAACCCTCACCCCTGGTGAAACAATCGATCTCTTCGGCAGCAGCGAAGAAGCATAAAAAATAACTCACGACCTTTATTACAACTGAGTTAACATGGCAGTTAGAACATTCAATCCGATCACACCGGGCCTTCGCCACCGGGTAGCCGTCAAAAAAGACGAGCTCACCAAAAACGCCAAGCCCGAGAAATCGTTGCTCATTACCTTCGGGAAAACGGGCGGTCGCAACAGCGATGGTCACCGTACCATGCGCCAGCGCGGCGGCGGCCATAAGCGCCGTTACCGTATTGTCGACTTCAAACGCGACAAAGACGGTGTACAAGCTACAGTGGTATCGATCCAGTACGATCCAAACCGCAGTGCTCACCTTGCACTGCTCCAATACGCCGACGGCGAAAAGCGCTACATGATCGCTCCCCAGAAATTGGTGGTTGGTCAGGAAGTGGTTTCCGGCAAAGGTGCTGCTCCTGAAATTGGCAACTGCCTTTTCCTGGCTGAAGTACCACTTGGCTCATTTTTACATAACGTGGAAATCCACCCCGGTCAGGGCGGTGTTCTGGTGCGCAGCGCCGGCACCTCCGCTCAGATGATGGGTCGTGAAGACCGCTACGCCGTGCTCCGTTTCCCTTCGGGTGAAACCCGCCGCGTGCTGAGCACCTGTAAAGCCACGATCGGCATTGTCGGTAACCCCGACCACAGCCTCGAGATCATGGGTAAAGCAGGACGCATGCGCTGGAAGGGCTGGACCCCGCGTACCCGCCCCGTTGTTATGAACCCTGTCGATCACCCGATGGGTGGCGGTGAAGGTCGCGCTTCGGGAGGACACCCGCGCTCACGTACGGGCATCAAGGCCAAAGGCCAAAAAACCCGCAGCCGTACCAAGGCTTCGAATGCACTCATCATCAGCCGCAAGAAAGGCTAATCACAAAGCTCAAAACAACTGAGATATGCCTCGTTCGCTTAAAAAAGGCCCTTACGTCCATCATACATTGACGGTAAAAGTGGCCAAGGCCAAACAAAGCAACAAAAAGCAGGTGATCAAAACGTGGAGCCGCGCTTCGATGATTATCCCCGATATGGTGGGTGAAACCATCGCCGTGCACAATGGCAAAACCTTTGTCCCCGTATTCGTCACTGAAAATATGGTCGGTCATAAACTCGGAGAGTTCGCTCCAACGCGCAACTACCGTGGTCATGCCGGTAACAAACGATAAACATTGCTTACAATGGAAGCTGTCGCTAAATTGAGAAATTGCCCGATGTCGCCTCGCAAAATGCGCCTGGTGGTAGATAACATCCGCGGTAAAAATGTTGTGGATGCCCTTGGTATCCTCAAATATACCAACAAGGAAGCCGCTGTGTGGCTCGAGAAACTGGTGCTCTCCGCCATCAACAACTGGGAGCAGAAAAGTGGACAGACAGGCGCAGCTGATGACTTTGGCCTTTACATCAAAACGGCCTTTGTCGATCCAGGTAGTATCATTTACCGCTTCCTTCCGGCGCCTCAGGGTCGCGCTTACCGCGTACGCAAACGCCGCAACCACGTTACCATCGTTGTTGCCAACCGCGTAGAACTCGAAGAAGCCGAATAAACCGCCCCGAACCGCACACACACACCATCACTTAGTATCAACTATACAAATGGGTCAGAAGACAAATCCGATTGGTAATCGCCTGGGCATCATCCGTGGTTGGGACTCCAACTGGTACGCCGACAAAGATTACGGTCTCAAAGTTGTGGAAGACGAAAAGATCCGCAATTACCTGCGCGCCCGTCGTCCGAAAACAGCAACGGCCGACCCTCGCGACCGCAACAAGCCGATGCAAAACGGCATCAGCCGTATTGTGATCGAACGCACGCTCAAGCGGGTTACCATCACCATCCACACCAGCCGCCCCGGTATCATCATCGGTAAAGGTGGTAAGGAAGTGGATCTGATCAAAGAAGAACTCAAGGTGCTCACGGGCAAAGATGTTCAAATTAACATCTTCGAAATCCGTAAGCCCGAACTCGACGCCAACATCGTCGGCGAACAAATCGCCAAACAGATTGAGGCACGCATCAACTTCCGCCGCGCCGTCAAGGCCTCTATTCAAGGAACCATACGCGCTGGGGCTGAAGGCATCAAGATCCGCGTAAGCGGCCGTCTTGGAGGCGCCGAGATAGCACGCACAGAAGAATCCAAAGAGGGACGTACCCCTTTGCATACTTTCCGCGCAGACATCGACTACGCGCTCGTAGAAGCCCTAACGGTGTACGGTAAAATCGGCATCAAAGTATGGATCTTCAAGGGCGAAGTCCTCGTCAAACGCGAACTTACACCCTTCGCGGGTACCGAAGCCGGAGCCGGTAATACAGGCGGCGGTGGCGACCGTGGTGGAGATCGTCGCGGTGGCGGTGATCGTGATCGTGGCGGTGATCGTCGCGGTGGCGGTGATCGCCGGGGCGGCGGCGGCGGCGGCGGCGGGGGTGATCGTCGCGGCGGCGGCAGTGGCGGCAGCGGTGGAGGTGGTGGCGATCGTCGCGGTGGCGGCGGTGGCGGCGACCGTACCAAACGACGCTAAACATCAAATATTTAACGGTTTACCGCCAAAATGAATTTTGAAAATTTTGCCGATAATCGTACCTTTGCATCCGCTTTTTAAAAAAAAGCACTCCTGCAAATCACAAAACATTGATTGACAGGCTTTTAAATTGCCACTTACAATGCTACAGCCAAGACGTCAGAAATATCGCAAGCAGCAAAAAGGCCGAAACCGCGGCCTGGCGCACAAAGGCAGCACCATCGCTTTCGGCTCTTTTGGCCTAAAATCGCTGGAATTCAGCCGCATCACCAGCCGCCAGATCGAAGCCGCCCGTATCGCACTCACGCGTCATATGAAACGTGAAGGTAAGGTGTGGATTCGCATCTTCCCGGACAAGCCGATGACCTCCAAACCCGCCGAAGTACGTATGGGTAAAGGTAAAGGTGCCGTCGATCACTACGTATGCGAGGTTCAACCCGGTCGCGTTCTGTTCGAGATCGAAGGCGTAACCGAAGAATTGGCATACGAATCGCTACGCCTGGCAGCCCAAAAGCTTCCGGTGGTATGCAAAACCGTCACCCGTTACGATTTCGAAGGTTAAAACCTTGCATTTCGTCAGTTATCATTTTTTGAAAAAATGGCTAAGGAAAAATTGCAAATCGCTGGTAGAGAAGTAAACGATCTGTTGGCCGAAATGGCCGGATTCGAAACCGAATACCAGCAAATGAAATTCGACCACGCGGTGAAAGGCCTGGGGAATCCGATGGAGCTTCGCGAATTGCGCCGCAACATCGCCCGGATTCAAACCGAGCTTCGCCAGCGTGAATTGACGACCTTTTCGCCCGAGCAAATCGAACTCCGTTCGAAAATCCGTGCGCGTCGCAGCCGTCAGAAATAATTTTTACACCCATTACGTCTACCAATAGATGGAAGTCAGAAATCTCCGCAAACAAAAGACCGGCGTGGTCGTATCCGATAAAATGGATAAAACCATCGCGGTTCAGGTTGAGCGCCGCCTCATGCACCCGATTTACGGCAAGTTCGTGAAGCGTTCCAAGAAGTTTTTCGCCCACGACGAGGAAAATACCTGCCACGTCGGCGACTTGGTACGAATCATGGAAACCCGCCCGCTCAGCAAAAACAAACGCTGGCGCCTGGTCGAAATCATTGAAAGAGCGAAGTAAATTACAGTTGGAAGCCTCCGGCTTTTGTTCGGTCGGCAACCAATGCAAAACTTTTTTTAAGTCATGATTCAGCAAGAATCTCGTTTGAATGTGGCCGACAACTCCGGCGCCAAAGAAGTACTCTGCATTCGTGTGCTGGGTTCCACAGGCCAGCGTTATGCTGGTGTAGGCGACATAATCGTGGTGACGGTAAAAGACGCTACGCCCGGCGGCATCAAGAAAGGCACGGTATCCAAAGCTGTCATTGTACGTACCCGCAAGGAGATTCGCCGCAAAGATGGCTCGTATATCCGCTTCGATGACAACGCCGTTGTGTTGCTTAACAGCTCTGACGAACCCCGCGGTACCCGCATCTTCGGTCCAGTCGCCCGCGAATTGCGCGATAAAGACTACATGCGTATCATATCGCTTGCCCCTGAAGTGCTCTAATAAAGCCCCAGGCAACAACTAAACATCACCAGTCCGGACCCAGTCCGAACCGTTCATAAAAAGCACATTTTTTACAAAATGGCTACCAAAGCACAAACAAAGCGCCACACGCCGAAACTGCACATCCGCAGAGGCGATACCGTTATGGTCCTTGCGGGCGATGACAAAGGCAAAACCGGCGAGGTTACCCAGGTGTTCCCCGATAAAATGCGGGCGATCGTTGAAGGTGTTAACATCGTTAAGAAACACGTCAAAGCCACCCAAACGGAGGAAGGCGGTATCCAGGAAATGTCTGCTTCAATGCACATATCCAACCTGGCTGTTGTTGATCCCAAAACTGGCGAAGCCTCCCGTGTTGGCCGCAAAATTGTGGACGGTAAAAGCGTCCGCTATTCTAAAAAATCCGGAAATATCATCAACTGATGAAATACATACCGCGTCTTAAAACAAAATACCTTGAGCAGGTAGTACCCACAATGATGGAGCAGTTTACTTACTCTTCTGTTATGCAGGTGCCCCGTCTGGAGAAAATCTGCATAAACCAAGGTATCGGCGAAGCTACTGGCGACAAAAAACTTGTCGACATGGCAGCTGTTGAACTTGCCACCATCACCGGACAAAAAGCGGTTCCGACCCGTGCACGCACATCGGTATCGAACTTTAAACTCCGTGAAGGAATGCCCATCGGTGTACGTGTAACCCTCCGCGGCGAACGTATGTACGAGTTCCTCGACCGCTTCATCTCGATCGCCATGCCACGTGTTCGCGACTTCCGCGGACTCAACGACAAGTCCTTTGATGGCCGTGGTAACTATACCATCGGTATTACCGAGCAGATTATCTTCCCTGAAATTGACATCGAGAAGGTGAACAAAATCATGGGTATGGACATCTCGTTCGTAACCACCGCGAAAACCGACGCTGAAGCGTTTGCATTGTTGAAAGAAATCGGTATCCCGTTTAAAAAATAACCACATGGCAAAGAAATCCGTCATTGCCCGCGAACAAAAACGCGCCAGAATGGCAGCCAAATACGCTGAAGTCCGCAAGAAATTGAAGGCCGCAGGCGACTACGAAGCCCTAGATAAACTGCCGAGAAACAGCAGCCCCGTGCGTCAGCACAACCGCTGCCTGCTTACCGGCCGACCCAAAGGCTACATGCGTAAATTCGGCGTCTGCCGTGTAATGTTCCGCAAAATGGCCCTGGACGGAAAAATCCCGGGCATCACCAAAGCATCCTGGTAATCTTTACCAACCTACGTTCATCCGGATGTTCAAAGTATGTTAAAATCCTTTGAACCCTTTGAACACTCCTGAACAATGTTGAACTTTAAAATGAAATTTCGATAATATGCAAGTCACGGACCCGATAGCAGATTATCTGACCCGCATCCGCAATGCTCAAATGGCAGGCCATCGCATCGTCGAAATACCAGCCTCCAAACTGAAGCAAAGCATCACAGAGATCCTGTACGATCAAGGTTACATCCTTAAGTACACGTTCGAAGATAAAGATGCCGACAACAAGCAAGGGCTAATTAAAATCGCCCTTAAATACGACCCGGTGACCAAGTCGCCGGTGATTCGTGAGCTTGTACGCGTCAGCAAACCCGGCCTGCGCCGTTTCTCAGGCTCGAACAACATCCCGCGCATCATCAATGGCTTGGGTATCATGATCGTATCGACCTCCAGAGGCGTTATGACGGATAAAAAAGCCCGCGAAATGAAGGTCGGTGGTGAACTGCTCTGCTACATCTGCTAAGCATCACCCCGCCAACGCAACTCAAAACTCAGAACTTCATCATTTAAGTACTGTATATGTCACGGATTGGTAAATTGCCCATCACACTCCCCGAAAAAGTGGAAGTGACGGTCGCTTCGGACAACACGGTTACCGTAAAAGGCCCTAAAGGAACACTTTCACAAAAAGTGGACTCCGACATCGCCGTAGCCATGGAAGAGGGTAAGCTGGTAGTAACCCGCCCTACCGAACAGAAACGCCATAAGGCCCTTCACGGTCTTTACCGCTCTCTGCTCAGTAACCTCGTAACAGGTGTCAGCACCGGATACAAAAAGGAAATGGAAATCATCGGCGTGGGTTACCGCGTTGAAAGCCAGGGAAATCTCGTGACGTTTACCCTCGGTTATTCGCACCCGGTGATCTTTTATGTACCTTCTGAAGTCAAAGTAACTACAGGCATGGATAAAGGTCAACCTCCATACATCCGCCTGGAATGTCACGACAAAGAACTACTCGGACAGGTTTGCGCAAAAATCCGCGCCTTCCGCAAACCCGAGCCTTACAAAGGAAAGGGCATCATCTTCAAAGGTGAAGTCGTACGCCGCAAAGCAGGTAAAACTGCAGGTGGTAAAAAATAAGCGCAACCTTAATTAGTGCTCCGGTCGGTCATCGGAGCCACACATAAGTTACCAAGGTCATGAATCGCACAAAAAAAGACAGTCGCAAGCGTATCCACTTGCGCGTTCGTAAGAAAGTAAATGGTACCGCCGAGCGCCCCCGCCTTTGCGTTTACCGCTCCAATAAGTCGATCTACTGCCAACTCGTCGATGATGTTGCCGCACGTACCCTTGTCGCTGCCTCCACGCACGATGATGGCACCAACGCCGGCACCAAAATCGAACAGGCTGGAGCCGTCGGCAAAATCATCGCCGAAAAAGCAAAAGCTGCTGGCATCGAAAACATTGTTTTCGACCGCGCCGGTTACCTTTACCACGGTCGTGTGAAAGCACTGGCCGACGGTGCCCGCGAAGGCGGACTGAAATTCTAAAACACCCACGAAGCACAAGCTTCCAACACCATTACCATTTCTCAAATTGCACCATACAATGGCGAAGCAAGACGCAGATAAAAATAAATCGGGAGAAGGCTCTGAGCTCAAAGAACGCCTCGTGTCACTCAATAGGGTGGCCAAGGTTACCAAGGGTGGCCGTACTTTTAGCTTCGCCGCCGTTGTGGTGGTGGGCGACGGAAAAGGCACCATCGGACACGGACTGGGCAAAGCCCGCGAGGTCTCCGATGCCATTGCCAAAGCTGTTAAAGACGCCGAGAAAAATCTCATTCGCGTACCGCTGCTTCACGGCACCATACCGCACGAAGCCCACGGCAAATACGACGCTGGCCGCGTGTTGATCAAACCTGCCGCTCATGGTACCGGCGTAATTGCAGGTGGTGCCATGCGCGCTGTGCTGGAAATGGCCGGTGTTCAGGACGTTCTCGCCAAATCGCAAGGCTCCTCAAACCCCCACAACGTGGTAAAAGCCACCATCACGGCACTCGCAAGCTTGCGCAGCCCGGTGGAAATCGCCCGTCAACGCGGCATCAGCCTCGACAAATTGTTCAACGGTTAAAACTCTTCGTCAAGCTATGAGCAAGGTGAAAATTACCCTGGTAAAAAGTCCAATCGACAAATCCAAACGCCAGAAAGATACCCTGGTAGCCCTCGGCTTCCGCAAGGTCAACCAAACGGTTGAACACAACAACACGCCTCAGTTACAGGGCATGCTTCGTGTGGTCAACCACCTGGTTCAGGTTGAAAACGCCTGATCCAACAACCATTCGCAAACCTTACAGTTCAAAATACAGCCATGGAGTTAAATAATCTTCGTCCGGCATTAGGTTCCATCAAAACGCGTAAGCGCATCGGTCGCGGTCAAGGCTCCGGCCGTGGTGGTACTTCAACGCGTGGTCACAAAGGTGATAAAGCCCGAAGCGGCTCGTACGTCAAACGTGCCTTTGAAGGCGGTCAGACGCCCATGCAACGCCGTTTGCCGAAACGCGGTTTCCAAAACGTAAACCGTTTAGAATACCTGCCCATCAACCTGAGCAAACTCGAGGACCTGGTTCAAAAACTCGGTACCACAAACCTCGACGTAGCAACGCTGGTTGGTGCCGGTATTGCCAAAGGCACCGAAAAAATCAAAATCCTCGGCAACGGTAAACTGAGCACCAAAGTGCAAGTTTCGGTTCACGCCATCTCGGAATCCGCCAAAGCAGCCATCGAAGCTCTGGGCGGTAGCGTTCAACTCGTCTAAATACCGCCGACGTAATGAAACTGTTTTCTGTAATCAAAAATATCTGGAGCATCAAAGAACTCCGCCAACGGATCCTTTTCACTTTGGCTCTGTTGCTGGTTTACCGCGTTGGTTCCTACGTGGTGCTCCCGGGTGTTGTTCCCAACGCCCTCAAGAATTTTTCCCAGGCCAACCGCGGCGCCAATGACCTATTGGGTCTTATCAACGTTTTCACTGGTGGCGCATTCGACGCCTCCGCTGTCTTCGCCCTTGGTGTGATGCCGTACATTACGGCCTCCATCATCGTTCAGTTGCTCGGATTTGCTGTGCCTTATTTCCAGCGCCTCCAAACCCGTGAGGGAGAAAGCGGTCGCAAACGCCTCAACCAGATTACCCGCGTGCTCACCATCGCCATTGCACTCGTTCAAGGCGGTGGTTACCTTCAAATGGTTCGTGGTATTCCTGGTGCCGTTTCGCCAAATGTACCCGATGCCTTGTTCTGGTTCTCCAACATCATCGTTCTTACTGCAGGAACCGTGTTTTGTATGTGGCTCGGCGAACGCATCACCGACAAAGGTATCGGCAATGGTGTTTCGATGATCATCCAGGCCGGCATCATTGCACGCCTGCCCCAAGCCTTTACTTTCGAATTTACCAAGCTCTTCGGCGAAAACAAACTTCTTATTTTCTTCGTCGAACTTGCAGCTTTTTTCATCATAACCTTGCTCACCATCCTGGTCATCCAGGGTGTGCGACGCATACCGATACAGTTTGCAAAACGGATGGTTGGCCGCTCCGGGGGCTCCATGCCCAGCGCAAGCGCCCGCGATTACCTGCCACTTAAAGTGAACTCGGCCGGCGTAATGCCCATCATTTTTGCCCAGGCTCTGATGTTCCTTCCTGCTACCGCCTACCAATACATTGCCGGCAGCGACGGACAAGGCGCAGGACGAATCACTATGCTGACCGACATCTACTCTTTCGGCTACAACGCGACCTTCTTCGTCCTCATTGTTGTGTTCACCTATGTGTACACAGCACTGATGATCAACCCGACAAATTACGGCGAGTACCTGAAACGCAGCAATGCCTTCATCCCCGGTGTCAAACCAGGCGAAGCAACGGCTGAATACATCGACAACATCATGACCCGCATCACGCTTCCGGGCGCTGTGTTTCTAGGCCTTATCGGAATCCTGCCATCCATTGCCGCCACCATGGGCGTCAACCAGCAGTTTGCCCTCTTCTTTGGCGGAACCACATTGCTCATTATGGTAGGTGTTGCTCTTGATACATTACAGGTGATCGAAAGTTACCTGCTCACACAAAAATATGACGGTCTGATCAAATCGGGTCGCATCCAGGGCCGCTCCTCACAGGGCGTTCAACTGGGGCAACCTCAGTAAGATCAAAGACTGCCAAACATAAACATGCACGGATTATTCACCAACGATGCGGATGGCAAAAAAGTCATCCACAAAACCGACGCTGAAATCGAAAAGATGCGCGCGTCCAACCTCGTGGTGTCGAAAACCCTGGCTTACGTCGCCAGCCTGCTCAAACCCGGTATTACGGGAGAGTCGGTAGACAAAGCCGCCGAAGAATTCATCTGCGACCACAACGGCCGTCCTGCATTCAAAGGTTACAACGGGTTTCCTTTTTCCCTCTGCATGTCGCCCAACGACGTCGTTGTACACGGTTTCCCCAGCAAACGTGAGTTTCTGGAAACGGATATTGTAAGCATTGACTGCGGTGTTGAACTCGACGGATTTTTCGGCGATTCGGCTTATACTTTCGCTTTTATGCAGGTGGAAGAAACGGTTATGGAATTGCTTCGGGTTACCAACACTTCCTTGTACAAAGGCATTGAACAGGCGGTGGCAGGCAAACGGCTTGAAGATATTTCTTTCGCCATACAAAACTACACCGAACGCGAAAACGGATACGGTGTGGTGCGGGAACTGGTTGGACACGGCATCGGACGCTCTTTGCACGAAGATCCGGAAGTTCCGAATTACGGCCGCCGGGGCAAAGGAATACTGATGCACGAAGGACTGGTACTCGCCATCGAGCCTATGATCAACATGGGTAGGAAGGAAGTTTTTCAGGCCAACGACGGCTGGACCATCATCACACGCGACCGAAAACCGAGCGCGCATTACGAACATTCTGTTGCTATTCGCAAGAATAAGGCCGATATTCTGTCGGATCACAGCTATTTGAACGAGGCAATAAAAAATAATCCTTCTTTGAAGGAAATTTCGCTAAAAAGTTAGAACTTTGCAGCCCAAAATTCAGAAGGGCCTTTTATGGCAAAAGAAGATTTGATCAAACAAGACGGGGAGGTAATGGAAGCCCTTTCCAACGCGAACTTTAAAGTTCGTTTGGAGAACGGCCACATCATCCTGGCCACCATTTCCGGTAAAATGCGTATGAACTATATTCGCATATTGCCGGGTGACAAGGTTTCGATAGAAATGTCGCCTTATGACCTCACCCGCGGAAGGATCATCTACCGCTATAAATAAGCCTTTGTGCTTACAACTGAAAGAGATTTAACGCAACTGAACATTTAAGACATGAAAGTTCGTCCGTCGATCAAAAAGCGTTCTGCCGACTGCAAAATTGTACGTCGCAAAGGCAAGCTGTACGTGATCAACAAAAAAAACCCGAAGTTCAAACAACGCCAAGGGTAAAAAACATCCGAAGCTTTGCAGCTTCGAAACCATTTAACAAACTCGCTAACACAAATTCATATGGCACGTATTGCTGGTGTTGACTTGCCCCGCAACAAACGCGGAGTTATTGGTCTGACCTACATCTACGGTATCGGTTTGTCGACTTCTAAGGCCATCCTCGTTTCGGCCGGAATCGATGAAAGCACGAAGGTGGAAAACTGGACCGATGACAACATCAAGACGATCTCGCGCATCATCGGCGATGAGTACAAAACCGAAGGTCAACTGCGCTCGGAAGTTCAATTGAACATCAAGCGTTTGATGGACATCGGTTGCTACCGCGGATTGCGCCACCGTAAGGGACTTCCCCTTCGTGGTCAGCGCACCCGTACCAATGCGCGTACCCGCAAGGGCAAACGCAAAACGGTGGCCAACAAGAAAAAAGCAACGAAGTAATAATGAAGGGAGAACCGTTCAATGCTTCCGAGTGGTTTCCCCATTGGGTTCATGAACGAAGATTCACTCAGCATCAAACCTTTATATAATGGCTAAAGGAGCATCCAAAAAGGTTGTTAAGCGCAAAGTAAAAGTAACGCCGGAAGGACTTGTGTTCATCCGTGCAAGCTTCAACAACATCATCATCTCCATCACCAACAAACAGGGTGAGGTGATTTCTTGGGCTTCGGCCGGCAAAGCCGGTTTCCGAGGTTCAAAGAAGAACACACCCTACGCTGCCCAGGTAGCTGCCAATGACGCTGCCAAAGTAGCTTACGATGCCGGTATGCGCACCGCTGAGGTGTACGTGAAAGGCCCCGGCTCGGGCCGCGAAGCCGCCATCCGTGCCGTCGACCAATCGGGTATCAAAGTGAGCACCATCAACGACATGACACCCATGCCGCACAATGGATGCCGCCCTCCCAAACGCCGCCGCGTATAACCACAACCGTTTTTTGACCACATTTTTTTTCCATGGCTCGTTATACTGGACCAACGACTAAAAAAGCCCGATCGTTCGGTGATTCGATCTACGGGTACGACAAATACTTCGAACGCCGCAAGTACCCCCCGGGGCAACACGGCCAAACGCGCAAGAAAAAAGCCGCATCGGGTTACGCCCAGCAGCTTTCGGAAAAGCAGAAGGCGAAGTACACCTACGGCATTCTTGAACGTCAGTTCCGCCGCACCTTTCACCATGCTACCCGCAAACACGGCGTAACAGGTGAGGTATTGCTCCAACTGCTCGAAGCCCGTCTCGACAATACCGTGTTCCGTTTGGGCATCTCGCCCACCCGCCGCGGCGCCCGCCAACTTGTTGGTCACCGCCACGTTACGGTAAACGGCAACATCGTAAACATTCCATCATATTCCCTGAAACCAGGTGACGTGGTGGCTGTTCGCGGCAAATCGAAAGGCCTCGAAATCGTAACCACGCATGCCGGCGCAAAAACCAACGACGTACGCAAATTCGGTTGGCTGGAATGGAACCCCGATAAAATGCAGGGTACCTTTCTTACCTTCCCTCAACGCGACCAGATACCCGAGAGAATCAACGAACAATTGATCGTTGAACTTTACTCGAAGTAACAGATACATCAAAGCGAAGGTTGGCGTTCGGTTTACGAACGCCAGCCGTTTTCGCATTGTATGCCATCCATCCTGCATCCAGTATCTCTAGCATCCATCCTATATATGAGTATTCTCAATTTCCAAAAGCCAGACAAAATCCTGCTCCAAAAAGCAACGGACTTTGAAGGCATTTTTGAATTCAAGCCCTTGGAACCCGGTTTCGGCCAAACCGTAGGAAATTCCCTGAGGCGCGTACTGCTCTCCTCACTCGAAGGTTTCGCCATCAGCGCTGTGCGCATCGGCGGCGTAGACCACGAGTTCGCCACAATGCGTGGCGTCGTTGAAGACGTGGTCGACATTGTACTCAACCTTAAACAGGTTCGCCTGAAACATGTCATCGGCGACGACAAAACCCAGCAGGAAAAAATCTACCTGACCATCAGTGGTCGCGAAGAGTTCCGTGCCGGAAACATCGAAGAATTTACCAACGTGTTCAAAGTGATGAACCCGGACCTGCTCATTTGTCGCATGGAACCGTTTGTCAACCTCGAACTCGAACTGACCATCAACAAAGGTCGCGGCTACCAACCCGCCGACGACATGGCTCCGAAAGATGCCGTCATCGGCGTTATTCCCATCGATGCCATCTACACGCCGATCAAAAACGTTTCCTACAAGGTTGAAAATACCCGCGTAGGCCAACGTACCGACTACGAAAAACTTACCATCGAAGTCAAAACAGACGGCACCATCCATCCCGAAGAAGCCATCCGTGAAGCCAGCCGTATCCTGATACAACACCTTATGTTGATCACCGACGACAACATCACGTTCGATACGCCTGCCAGCCGCGAAGAAAACGTCGTGGATGAACACATCCTGCACATGCGCAAATTGCTGAAAACGTCGTTGGAAGACCTCGACCTCAGCGTTCGCGCCTACAACTGCCTCAAGGCCGCCAAAATCAATACACTGGCCGAATTGGTACGTTACGACACCCATGAGCTGCTAAAGTTCCGCAACTTCGGTAAAAAGTCGCTCGTTGAAATCGAAGAACTGCTCCAGGACAAAGGCCTGACCTTTGGCATGGATCTTTCGAAATACAAACTCGAAGAAGAGTAAAATCGAGCCGTTAGCCGTTAGCGGTTAGCCGTTTGTAGATTCATCTACTAACGGCTAACCGCTAACTACTAGCTGCTATTTTTTCACAAGTGGGGTAACCGTAGAGCGCCTTCAATGGCAGCCCCGGTGCTCCCGCCTAACATTAGGTACTTACCGTTATGAGACACGGAGATAAAATCAACAACCTCGGCCGGACCGCTTCGCACCGCCGCGCCCTGCTCGCCAACATGGCCATCGCCCTGATCGAGCACAAACGCATCACAACCACGGTTGCCAAAGCCAAAGCCCTTCGCCGCTACGTTGAACCACTGCTTACCAAAGCCAAAGACAACTCCACGCACTCGCGTCGTGTTGTGTTCAGCTACCTGCAGAACAAAGAAGCCCTTAAAGAACTTTTTGGTACTGTTGCAGCAAAAATTGGCGATCGCCCAGGCGGTTACGTTCGCGTCATCAAACTCGGCTTCCGCCGCGGTGACGGCGCCGAAACGGCCATGATCGAACTGGTAGATTTCAACGAAACCTACAACCCGAATGCAGGCAAAGTAAAAGTTGCCAAGAAAACCCGTCGCGGCGGCAGCGGTACTACAGCCAAACCGGCCGTAGCTGCAACCCCGGTAGCTGAAGCTGCACCTGTCGCAGTTGAAGAAGCCGTAGCTCCAGTAGCCGACGTTGTTGAAGAAACCGTAGCCCCGGTTGCCGAAGTTGCTGAAGAGCAAGCTCCTGAAACCGAAACACCTGCTGCAGAAGAAACCAACGAAGAAAAAGAAGCGTAATTCGAATGTGGAATGCGGAATAGGGAATGCGGAATTGTTATCCCTACGAAGTATTTAAACTGAATAACATGAGTCATCCCAAATTTTTTTTGGGATGACTTTTGTTATTTTGGGCTTACGACTTTGAATAAATACTTAAAAATCAGGTTTTTATGGCTTGTTGAATTCCCAAGCTGAAATCACCAATTCCGAACCCTGCATTCCGCATTCGTTACATTCGGTCATTTCACAAGCGTAACATCCTCACTTCGCTCAATGGTAAATGTGTGGCCGCAATACGTTACCTCAGCATTTAACAGCCAAATGTACACGCCTGGCTGCGCGTCGCCGCCGTCCCAACCCAAACCGTTGCTGCGGGAAGTGAATACCAAACCACCCCAGCGGTCGTAGACTGAAAAGGTCAGGTTGTCAACCCTTATTGCGCTTGAAAACTGTGGTGCAAAAACGCTGTTCATCGGATTTTCAGCGCCGGAAGGCCGGAATACGTTGGCCATGTAAACGATATCGGTGGCTTCATTGGGCATTTCAGGCTCCACCGTAGTTTCGAGCTTTTGCACGCCGCATGCATCGGAAACCTCTACCCAATACAACCCGGGTTCGTTTACAAGGATGTCTGGTGTTTGCGCTCCGGTAGACCACAAAAAACCGGTGGCTGGCGCCGGACCATCCAGAGAAACGGACAATCCGATTTCCCAAGTGTCGCATGGCAATAGGTGGCGCTGCGGCAGAACAGCCTGTGCTGTGGATTGCTCCTCTACCGTAATTTCTTCAACAACCAAACATCCAGAAAAAGCGTCGGACACACTGAGGGTAAACGTGCCTGAAGTCAGTTGCAGCAACGCATCTTCGTTGACCGTAGCACCGTCGAGTTGAAAAACCAACGTTTGAACGCCGATTGCATCGACCAGAATAGCGCCGTCGGCAGCACCCGGACAAGCGGGTGTTGTACTTGCCTCAAATTGGGGCAAGGGAAGTTCCAATACTGAAACCGTCACTGTGGAATCGCAACCGGCCGAGGTTGAATACACAAAAGTTTGGGTGCTGCCTGCAGGAATGTCCACGCCATTGTAGGTATACGTTTCACCCGCGCATGCGCTTGCATTGAATGTGAAGTTTGAAGGCTGTAAAACCGCCACGCTGACAGTAACCGTGGAATCGCAACCGGCGGCGTTGGATAAAACAAACGATTGGGAGCTTCCAGCAGGAATGTCTACACCATTGTAGCTGTATGCCTCACCTGCGCAAGCACTTGCAGCGATTGTAGAAGTAGAAGGTTGCAACGCGGTTACATTCACTGTAACTGTAGAATCGCAACCGGAAGTGTTTGAAAAAATAAACGATTGTGAGTTGCCTGCAGGAATATTAACGCCATTGTAGCTGTATGTTTCGCCCGCGCAGGTGCTTGCATTTATAAAACTGACCGAAGGCTGTAATGCGTCTACATTAACAGTAATCGTGGAATCACAACCGGCGGCATTTGAAAACATAAAGTCTTGGGAGGTGCCTGCGGGAATATCAAAGCCATTGTAGCTGTACGTCTCACCTAAGCAGACACTTGCATTTATAAAACTGACCGAAGGCTGTAAAGTGGCTACATTAATTGTAACAGTAGAATCGCAACCGGCTGAGTTTGAAAAAACAAACGTTTGGGAGCTGCCTGCAGGTATGTCCGTGCCGTTATAGGTATACGTTTCACCCATGCAAGCGCTTGCGTTGAGTGAGACGATTGAAGACTGCAACGCCTCCACGATAACCGAAACTGTGGAATCACAACCGACTGCATTGAAATAAACAAAGTCCTGGGAACTGCCTGCGGGAATGTCTAAGCCATTGTAAGTGTATGCCTCACCTGCGCAGGCACTTGCTGTGATTACAGAAGACGAAGGTTGCAGGGCAGCTACAGTAATCGTAACCGTAGAATCACAACCCGCGGCGTTTAAAAACACAAAGGTTTGGGAGTTGCCCGCAGGAATGGCCACTCCGTTGTAGCTGTACGTTCCACCCTCGCAGGCGCTTTCAGTAATTGTCGCGACCGATGGTTGCAATGCGGCTACATTGACCGCTACTGTGGAATCGCAACCGGCCGTGGTTGAAAACACAAAAGTTTGGGTGCTTCCCGCAGGAATGTCGACGCTATTGTAGTTGTATGCTTCACCTGCGCAAGCACTTGCAGTAATTGTCGCGACCGATGGTTGCATTGCGGCTACATTGATCGTTACTATGGAATCGCAACCGGCGGCGCTTGAAAACACAAAAGTTTGGGAACTGCCTGCAAGAATGTCAACACCGTTGTAGGTGTACGTTCCGCCCTCGCAGGCGCTTGCGTTGAGTGTGACGGCTGACGGCTGTAACGCTTCCACGATGACCGAAACTGTGGAATCACAACCAACTGAATTGAAAAAAACAAAGTCCTGGGAGCTGCCCGCGGGAATGTCTACGCCATTGTAAGTGTATGCTTTACCTGCGCAGGCACTTGCGGTGATTGCAGAAGACGAAGGTTGCAGGGCGGCTACATTAATTGTAACCGTAGAATCACAACCGGCTGCGTTTGAAAAAACAAACGATTGGGTGCTTCCTGCAGGAATGTCCACGCCATTGTAGTTATACGTTCCGCCCGCGCATGCGCTTGCGTTAAGTGTGAAGTTTGAAGGCTGTAAAACCGCCACGTTGACCGTCACCGTAGAATCGCAACCGGCGGCGTTTAAAAACACAAAGGTTTGGGAACTTCCAGTGGGAATATCCACGCCGTTGTAGGTGAACGTCTCTCCCGCGCATGCGCTGGCGTTGACCGTGCCGGTTGAGGGTTGCAATGCCGTTACGTTGACCGTCACGGTAGAATCACAACCGGCGGCATTGGAAAAATTAAAAATCTGGGAACTGCCAGCGGGAATATCCACGCCGTTATAGGAATATGTTTCTCCCGCGCAGGCACTTGCATTAATCGTGGCTGCCGAAGGTTTCAATGCCGTTACATTGACCGTCACGGTAGAATCACAACCGACGGCATTGGAAAAATTAAAAATCTGGGAACTTCCGGCGGGAATATCCACGCCGTTGTAAGCATACGTCTCACCCACGCAGGCGCTTGCATTAATCGTTGAAGCAGAAGGTTGCAATGCCGTTACGCTGACCGTCACGGTGGAATCGCAGCTTGAGGCGTTGGAAACCAGAAAAGATTGTGAACTGCCAGCGGGAATATTTTGGCCGTTGTAGGGGTATGTTTCGCCTGAGCAGGCAGTTGCAATCAAAGTGTCGTAGACTGGAGCGCAAGGCGCGCAATTCTCCACCTCCACCCTCACCGTATCCACAAACGTCCCGCAAGCCCAGGTGTTCACTACTGCCACCCAACCCGGGCCTGGCTGCGTCCAGCGCACCCACACGGTATCGTGTTGTTGTTGCTCAACCGTGCCACCCAGAACACTCCAGGCATAGGAGGCGCCGTTGCGGCAATGGCCGGTGACGTAGTATTTGCGCAGACTGTCGGCGCAGGGCGGTGTGCAGTTCTCTGCTACGGCATCCTGTGTGATGTAAGGTTTGTACGGCGCATAATAAGATGCCGGAAACGTAGGCAAGCCCAGTAGACACTCGCGCGGCGTGGCGATGGCCTGGGGTTCGTATTGGCAGGCCGCACCGACGAGGTTGGGCTGGTGGATGACGCTTAAATAATTTCGAAAATTACTGGTAATGTAAATTTTGCCGTCGGGCCCGAGCTGCAATTGGCCGGTATTGTCGACGGCCCTGCCAAGGTTGACTTTAGAGTTGCGTATGGCCATAGAGTCCCAAACACAGAGGTCGTACTGGTAGAGGCTGTCGCTCGGGGTCCAAGCGTTGAAGTATAGTTTTTTGTTATCTGGGGAGAATTCAGCAGAGTAAATGCTTCTTACTCCATCAACAACCACAATAGGGTCGCTGATGGCACCTGTAGCATTGTCGAAAAGAAAGAGTTCAACGTAGCCGTCCCAGGTAGGATTGTTGAATGTTCGCCATGGGAATCGGCATTTTAACAAATACTCTGCATCACTACTTATAAGCAACTCACCTCCCTTATACGCATCAAATGGCAAACTTTCTCTTCCAGTCTGAAAAACATCAGGAGTAAGATTAAGCCCGTTTTGATCCAATTTCCAAACTAGGAACCTGTTGGAACCAGACTCCAGGGTAACAATCCACCAATCGATGCCGTTGCAATGTCGTGCAGCAATGACTTTTTCTGTAGTTTTGGTAAACAAAAGGTTGTTTTTGGAAATGACATCGCCCAACCCTCCGTCGGCATTTATGTCCACAACTGCGTAAAACATACTTCGTGTCGTATCCTGAGCAACAGTCACGGCCTGACCGAACGTATTCATGTAAAACAAATAATAAAGGTTCGGACTGCCGGGGTGTTGAAGCGCCAAGACCTGGGTAGCTGATTCTGAGCCGCTTAGTTTAATCGCTCCGATTGCAGGATTTACCCCAGGCATGATTTGGTGGTTACGATTCCACACGTATTCTCCGTTAAAATAAAAAAGTAGATCGCCGTTGCCGTCGCTTACCGTGGCGCTTGCTTCGTAAGTATACATCTTCCCGTCGGTCACCACCTGCGGTGGCAGGGTGTTGAAATCCAACCCAAGCGAATCGCCAAAATACCAGATGTTGCCCTCTTTGCCGGTGGCGCAAAAGGGCGTTTGGGCGATACAACGGCCACACAAAACCAAAAGCAGGTAAACAATACAAAGCGTGTGTTTCGGGATTACAAAATTCACGTTACAAACATTTAACATTCAATTTTTTCATAAAATGTTATCCTTTGCGAAAATATGCATCATGTTTGACAATCGTTTGTTTTTAACATTTATTCCAAGCCGCAACAAAAAAATCATCCCCTAATCCGATTTCATTTCTCCGCTGTTAGGGCGGAGAGGGTCGTGTTTTTTACTTAGGCCCTTCGCTTCACCATCATTACTCAATAGTTATGTTGTTTTTCTTCCTTCCGTACCTACGGAGGGCTGTTTCCCTGTTTGCATTGTTCTGCCTAGTGCAGCATGTCGCAAACGGACATACCTCCTGTGCCCTCACCGGTCCCGACACGGTTTGTGTTGGCGCTTTTTCTGAGTACCACATCGATGTTTCTACTTCGGGATTGTATACCGTTCAATGGTCCATCCCGCTTGCTTCAATCATGTCATATGGCAACGAAATGGCAGTAGCCCATTGGGAGTTATCGGGACAGGCTCAAATTGTAGCTACCATTTTCAACAACCTGTCGCAGCCAGTCGGTTTGTGCACGCTGGAAGTTGTGATTCAGGCTGTCCCCCAACCTCAAATAATACCCTCCTTTTTACCTCTGGGTATTTGTGCGCAAAACGGTCGCGAGGGACTTAGACTTGAAGGCTATTGTCTCGACCATACGCCGGTGTTTTCAGCGGTTGGGTTCGGGGGCGTTTATTCCTGGTCGATTGATGGCAACGCCCATTTTTCGGGCGATTCTTCAGGCGCATCGGTGGAAGTGATTATGGACAGCGCCGGCTCGTTTACCCTGTGCCTTGTTGAAACCTACGACGCTGGATGCATGGGTGAAACCTGCATATCCTACAACATTTACGATTTGCCTGATGTTTCGTTCGAAGAATTTACACACGGCACGGATACCCTCATCAACATATGCAAGGGTGAGGATTTGTTGTTCACCGGAGATTTTACAGATCCCAATAATTTAAACTTTGGCATGTGGTTTTGGGAGGTCCGACGATTGGGTGTACTTTTGGGTAGCGGGTTTAATCAAACCTATTCCCATACTTTCAACCAGGCTGGGTTACATACCGTAAGCCTTGTTGGAAGCAGTTGTATGGGGTGTACTTCCGAGCCATACACCATTGAAGTAAACGTATCGGATGCATTCGGTCCAAACATCGAGTGCCCATCGGTTGTGTGTGAAAGCGACCAACCTGTATTGTATTGCGCAACGGATGTTTGCGACGGGTATGCATGGTTTGTAAACGGAGGGACAGTCCAAGGTGATACCACATCCAATTGTATTCAGGTGATATGGGATATACCACCTCCATCGGGTTACGGTTCTGTAACACTTACGGTAACAGATTGTTCCGATTCCATGCTTTGCCCTTTGCCAGTAACCGTTGAAGTGCCTGTCATACCCGAAGCAACGTCCATTCAAGGTCCGACACAAATTTGCAACCCCAACCTGGGGTCGATTCCTTATAGCGTACCCTACTGGCCTGGTTCTTCCTATGTATGGAGTCGTCAACTCATGCCGGGAAGTTCGGGAACAGTCAGCTTTCAATCCAACAGTGGTACGACAAGCCAACCTTTGGTTAACCTAACCAATTTTTCGGGTCAATTCCGGCTTACGGTCATCGTAACGCATCCCATCGCAGGTTGTATTTCAATGGATACAGTATATGTCGATGTATTAGATTTCAGTATTGTCGGCGACAATATGGTTTGTTTTGGTGAACCTGTTACTTTGGCAGTGACACCAGCGCCTGCAGTAGGCAGTTACAGCATTGTATGGAAAGTTCTGGAAACCAATTTTTCGGTTGAAATATTCGATGATGCGAATGTTGTTTTGCCATTTAGCGCATTTGGTGATGGTGGCCAATTTAATGTCGCTGCAGAAATAATGTTTGGTGGAGGTTCAATGTTTACCTGTGATCAATTGATTGCAACTGTAAATGTTAAACAGGCTGTTCAACCCGTTACCGAAATTATTGGTGCAAGACAGGTCTGCATTGGTAAAAAGTACACCTATACAGGCAATCCTCTATTACCGGGTTCGGGATTACTTCATTGGACGGCATACAACGGTACCCCAATGCAATCTATGGGACCAAGCACAATGATTACCTGGTCTGACCCAGATAGTTTAAAAGTTGTCAGGGTATTCGAAGGCTGTAATTCAGAGCCCTTCGTTGTAAACAACATTGAGGCCATAACGGCACCAGACATCAAACTATTCGGAGATACAATGCCTTGCAGCGATGCTGAATTGCTTTATTGGGCCGAACCCAGTTTTGCAGACGCCTATTATTGGAGCATTTTTCTACCCGGAGTAGGAAGTATACTTGATGGGTTGGGCACTGATGGTATTATTGTTCAGTGGCACGAAACACCATTTCCATCTGCTTTCCTAATCTTAACGTCAACAGTTTGCGGAGCGATCCAAAGGGATACTCTGGAAATTGCAATTCAAGAGGAAACTTTAGAATTGGAATGTCCTAGCCCCAGTAGTCCAGATTGCCGTTTGTGCGCCGGGGCGCCGTATACGTTTACGCCCAATCTGGAAAACGGTGAGGCTTATGCCTGGTGGGTTGATGGCATACTTATGCCCGACACTACAGCTACGGCCACCTTTACTTTCAACGAACCAGGTACCCATTACGTTAAAGTCCGTATGACTGGCTCACCCTCATGCCCTGGAATTTTTGAAGATGTTTTGGTCGTCAATGTTGTACCAAACCCCGATCCGGTCATTTCACCGTCGAACATCATCCTGTGCGAAGATCCGCTACCCATTACTATGTTTGCGACAACGTATGCCGGCGCCACCACGGAAACCTTCACCTGGACAGTGCCTACAAGTTATCCTGCATCAAATCCGGGAAATGTGTCATCGTTTCTGCTGAATCTCGATGCCACAAATGTTGACGATTACCTGGGCTTTTACGGCGTATCCATCGTACGCGACATCGACGGTTTGACGTGTACGGCCGACGCCGATTACATCCTCGACTGCATTCCACAAGGCGACCTACTACCAAACCCCGACGGCGACGTGACCTTCGTAAGCTGGGGCTTCGACCTCGGCGTTGCCTGCGGTATTTGCAGGAGTACGGTGAACGGCAACGAATGTGGTCACGTGCGGGTGCGGGGAAGCATCGGCAATAGGCTGTTTGCAGACGTGGAATTGGCACAATGGAGGGTGTTTGATCCTAATGATGGATTAGATTTAACCGGTGATGTAGTTTCAATAAATGATCAGATTGACCTTACAGATGGAATCATCTCCCGATTCACCAAACCCGGTTTTTACCAAACGGCCTTGCAGGTTAAATTTTACGGTGATGCCGATTTGTACAGCGATATGAGAGTCATAGAGATTCCACTTGTGCCTGATTTTACATGGTCGTTAACGTGTTGCGACACGCTCCTTGGCTCATATGCATTGAGTTTGCACGACATCTCTGCACAAGTACCGGGTTCCGTCATAACCGAACGGGATTGGATTTTTTCTGTAGACGACGGTCCGGAGCAGGTGATTACCGATACACTTGCCCGATACACAACCTGTGCAATCCCATCAGGATCTACGGTCAAAGTTTGCCTCACACCTTATACGAGTACCATAGGCGCCGATTCCGTGGGCATTCCGTACCATTGCACGCAGTGTATAACAATTGACATACCGGAATATCCTACGTTGGACATCGCCCTGGAACAGGACAGCTTTTGTGTAGGTTCCATAATTGAATTGGAAGCGGTTTCAGCACCACTAAACAGTTTTGTCCAATTTGATTGGGATTTCGGTGATTTGACGGGAAGTTCTTTGGAAGCACCCACCAAATCGTATGGTTATCCAGGGCAACAGATCATTACACTTACTGGCAAAACCGACAAAGGGTGTGTAATTGAAGTGAGTGATACAATAACTATCTTAGAAAACATGCTTTGGGGAGAAATCATTCGTCAGGATACTTCCTGTGACCAAAACTTGTGGCTTGCCTTCGAACAAACCACAGGGGACTCCATTGTGCACTATGAGTGGAGTCCAGGTGGTCAAACCACAGAAATGATTTACAACCTTCCGACGGGTTTATACCAGGTTACTGTAACAGACCTGCATGGCTGTACCTTCAGCCCGTTTGAGCCGGAAGAAGTTATCAAAACATCTCCCTTTTTGGGTGGTATTAACGGTAAATTTATTTTGTGTCCCAGTACCTCACAATCCGTTTATTCTGTAGCAGTTGATGCAACGTATGATTATTTTTGGGAAACAAATTTTCCCAGTTCGAGTATACTTCTCAATGGAAATCTATCCGTTTCTATCCCAACTGTTGATACGCCAACCACCTATTTTATTAAGGTTTATGCCATGATTGACTCTGTGATTTGTTCCTACATCATGGAAAATGTGGTGGTTAATCCTGGGCCTCCAACACTTAGTTTTGACATTGAATACCAATGTGATCCATTTTTGGTTACCATAACAGAAACCAACAACCTGTCTGTGAACTGGAATATTGCAACAACTTACAATTACTTAGGTTCGGGACCACAATACCAATCGTATCAGGGTGGCAATTATGCAGTGAATTATTCAAACAGTTATGGATGCACAACCTCCAGAATCGTTACAACAAAGCAAGCCATCAATATGAATTTGTTGTCAGGGTGTTACGCCTTATGCGACACATTGCTTGCTGACAGTACGATTTGCCTTATGGCGCCTCCCGGAAGTTACGATGCATGGAGATGGGTGCTTTTGCCAAATGAATTACTAATGAACGGCGGACCTGGTGTTGTTTCGCCTTTGTGCTTAAATGATGGATGGGAAGGAGAAATCGTACTGTACGTTACGAGAAATCTTCCCAGTGGTCCTCAATTAGGCCCTCCAGATAGTATTATCGTTTGTACGGAAGTTTCAGACCCATTTTGTTTGGATGTTCTGGAATGTAGTACCTGTCCGGATTTGGAAGTGGATGTGCTTACCCCAACGCCGCTGCAGTGCCTGATGGGAGGAGATGATTTTGACGAACAAATCATTGGCGTGGTTAACATGCAAATGCATTTGCCGGCTGCATACGAATTCTGTGATTCTCTCCCAGTTTTTGATGGGGCGTACATGGTACACAATGGACCGCCGACCTATTTCAATGCGCCACCATTTCCGAATTACATTGTACTCAACGGAACGTTGCATGTAACCGATGTAGACAAATACAATGCAGGTTTGGAAGGTACAATTCAATTGTGCGATCGTGTTACCGGTGAATTGTGTCCGGCAAAGTTCCAATTGCGACCGGATACTTGTGAGGAGGAAATTTGGTGCATGTACACATTTAAGGTCAAAAGCAACGGAGGATTTCCGCAAACCGTAACCATCGGAGTGACGTTCCCTGCGCATTACATCACAGGACCAGAATGCGACATAACGCAATATACTGCAACATTGTACAGCGTTAGCGGCATGACGCCTACACTTTTGGCAACCCAAATGTTTTACGGCACGCCACCAGCAGATGCCATGCACACTTTAACACACACGATGCTTTTGTCGCAATACAATGCCTTGAATTGTTTTTATTTCGTTTACGAATCGAATTGCGGCCAATCCTGTGCAGATATGATCTGTGTGGATGAGGAATTACCACGAACGGGAGAACGAGCTTGGATACACGACGTGATGCCAACCTTATCCTTGAGGCCAAATCCTACGTCAGGAACAACGGTTATCAGTTACGAAGTAAGCAACGACAAAACTTCAAACCTGTCTGAGTTGTTGATGGTCAATAGCCAGGGTGCAATCGTTCAAAGACAATTGTTGCCCGATTCGAAGGGCGAGTTTGTACTTGACGTTGCTTCATGGCCTGCTGGTTTGTATCAAATAGTACTAATAGAGGACGGTACGGTTGTGAATGCAAAACGGTTGGTTGTGGCGCACTAATTCACCGGTGTAAAAATAGCAGCGCCGCTCCGATGTTTCGGGGCGGCGCTTTTTGTTAACTGAAAGCTGAAAGTCCAAAGCTGAAAGTCGTAGTTCAACTTTCAGCTTTGGACTTTCAACTTTCAGCTTTTTTACATTTTCACAAAAGCAATCACCTTCCTTTCCGCACTTTTACCACTTACTTCCAGCCAGTATTGACCCAGTGCCAAATCGCCCACTGGCAGTTCAATTATGGTTTTGGGCAGTTGCAAAGGCACATTCACCCAGTTGTGCAAAAGACGTCCTTGCGCATCAACCAAGCGGATCTGCAAATCTTCTTGTTGGTTGGCGTCGAGAAACAAACCAAGGGTGTTGCCGGTAACCGGATTGGGCTGGATGCGCGCCGTAAGTTTGGTTTTTATACCGTTCTTGTATTCTGGCAGGTAAGCGTACAACTGCGATTTTGGAATGACCGATTTGCCAACCACGTCGCTGCTCCACAAAAGTTGCGCCGAAGCGCCGCCGCCCAGTTCAAAATATTCAATCACCAGCGGGTAACGAACACCCGCTACGAGGTAAACAACGCCAATTTCTTCGGAGGCGGTTTTGGGTTCCCAAGCATCAATCAACAACGAATCGTTGATCCACAACCTGCAACCATCGTCGGTGTTGAGCACCAAGTTGTATTCGCCTGAAACTGGCGCCTCCAAAGCGCCCTGCCAGCGAACACCGTAATTGTCGGCGGGTACCTGAGGGTCCGGACTGCCTTGAGCCCAGTCGAAATTCACGACGGTATCGATGCGTGTCAGGTAGTTGGCGCCAAAGGTGCCGTCGGCTTTCAAAGCTACGTATCGGGCATACAATCCTGTTCCTTCACCTGCCGGATAGTTGGTGTATTGGGCCGTGCGTACGGTAAGGTCGTCGTCGGCAAACAAGGTGTGTAAAAGTCCATTGGTTTGTATGTTTTGTCCGGCATCGTCTTTCCATACCTGGAATGCGACCAGGTTATTGTTTTGCCAATATGACCCGCCCACCTCAACCTGGTGCCTTAACCCGCGCACGCTTTGTGCTTCGGCAGGAGAGTCGAGGTTTTTACCGTCGAGGCGCACGAGTAAACCGGGTGGTTCGGTGTGTATGCGCACGGTGGTTTTGTAGGGGAAAAGATCGCGCTGAACATGGCGTGTAAGTCCTGCCGGGTCGGTAGCGCTAAGATGGATGCGCAACCAAACATTGGGATCGGTTTCACCCACGACAGGCAAAACAAAAAAGCCGTTGTCGATGCCGGGTGTTGGTGAAAGTCCCGGGTGGGTATGCACATCGTGGTGCAAATCGATGCGCCAGGTAAGGTTGTCTGGCGGCAAAAGTCCACTCTCAGGATCGGTGGCGGTACCGGAGAAAAAGATGGTATCGCCTGCGCTGTAAAGGAAATCGGCAAGCGGCGTCAGGATGCTCACATCGGGACGGAGGTTTGAAGTAACACGCAGGGTAACCTGGTTGCTGGTCACTTGTCCAAACGTATTCAGGGCCAGGCACCTGATGTGTGCGCCGCTGTCGGCCACGGTTACCGCAGGAATCATCAGGGTTTGTGCCGTGGCGCCAGGGATGTCCACCGAGTCGCGTTGCCATTGGTAGGTAATGGGTTGCGAACCGTTGGCTTTGGCCGTGAACGTTGCATTTTCACCGGTACTGTAAATGTTGGATGCTGGGTTGATGCTGAACACAGGTGCGCCGTCGCCCACGTATTCGATGCGCCAAAGCATGCCTTCGTTGGAGCTGGTGTTGTCTTCGAGGGAGCCGCCACCCAATCCGCCACGAGAGATGTAATACAAAGCGCCGTCGTTGCTGGTGAGCAGGCAAAGCGGCCGATCG
>Ga0105046_10001353_pt1 | contig 37515 bp, 38 predicted proteins | sample MAT03_FD_78385 | JGI IMG/M metagenome (GOLD analysis project Ga0105046, IMG submission 78385) | Freshwater microbial communities from Lake Fryxell liftoff mats and glacier meltwater in Antarctica - MAT-03 (megahit assembly) | ecosystem: Environmental > Aquatic > Freshwater > Ice > Liftoff... | reverse complement strand
TCGGTGATGACCACCTTGGCTGCCTTCCCTGGCATGACCGGCTCCGCACGGGTGTCAATCTGGGATACCCTGCGAGGATGACGAAAATCCCGTCGTGATGGAAGGCCGATTCAGCCAGCGTGAACTAGAGACTCCGCACGGAACGCCGGAGCAGCGTAGGGCCGACCCTTACGGCTTGCCCGTCCGCCGCCAGAACTCCGCATGCGCTTCCTCGACGGAGGCGGTTGGCAGTATCCCCGCCATCTTGTCGAGTAAGGCGGCTTTCCGGGTCTTGAACCGTTTCTGAAACTCCTTGGCACGTCGGATTTCCGTGCCTCGGACGAAGTACGCCCGCCGACGCAGTGCCCACGGCATCGCCGTCTGCTCGACCTTTTTCTTGAACCGCCGAAGTGCTGCCCCGATCGGCTCACCATCAACGACCGCGATCCGAGCACCCATCGCTGTGCGGCTTGTACGGCTACCGCGACGCTGGTGGAAAGAGACTGCAACGTCGGAACAAATCAATGTTACCTCGAAGCAGGAGGGTGTGCCCGCTTTAATTCCTCCATGAAGGCGTCCACCTCCGCAACCGAGTACCACCGGCCCTCGTTCATGCGGCGGTCCATCTCCTCGTCCGAAAGCCACTCGCCGTCGAGGATGTATCCATCAGGCCGGTACGCCAGGCCGGTCTTGTAGAACTCGCCTACCAGCTTGCCGGTCGAGTCCCAGATGTCGATCCCTGGACCGGCTTCCGGCGTGGTCGCGTCGTCCGGTGGGGGAACGGTTTCGTCGGTCGTCATGGTCGGCCCCTCGGTTCCGAACCACAAACATTCTACCACAAGTGGACACGCTTGCGGCGTAGCACCGCGGTGCTACGCCGCAAGCGGCGGAAGACTCACTTCACCTCGCGCGTCGGGTCGCTCACCACCGGGTCGATGGGCTCGCCGTTCAGCGCCCGCAGGAACAGCACCAGCGCGGCCTTGTCGTCCGCCGTCAGATTCAGCTTCAGCGGGATGATCGGCTTCTTCGACGGGCCGAACGTCTTCACCGCCGCGTCCACCGGCTGACTCGCCGCCTTCGCCCGCACGTAGGACGCCTCCGCCGTCGTGTCGCGGAGCTTGTCGCTCAGGTACGGGTTGGCATTGCCGCCGCGGTCGTAGAAGTCCACCACGGCTTCGAGCGACTTCTCGTCACCGCTGTGCATGTACGGGGCGGTGTCCACCAGCCCGCGCAGGCCCGGCGTCTTGAACGCCCCCACCAGGTTCACGTCCTTGTGCCCGGTCCGCAGGATCGAGAACCGGCCGAACTCCTCGTACGGGATGTCGCCCTTTCCATCCACGCCGACGCCGAGGTTGTGGAACCCGCTGTCGGAGAACGTGTCGCCTGTGTGGCAGGTGGAGCACTTCGCCTTGCCGAAGAACAGCGTGCGGCCCGTGAACAGCTTCTGCCCCACGGCGTCGGCCTTGCCGGCGTCGGCGGCCGGGTCGAGGTTCAGCGCCGCCAGCGCCGACGCCTCCTTCGCGGCGAACGCGGCCTTCAGCACGCCGGCGTAGTCCTCCGCCTTCAGCTCGAACTTGCCGCTCTCCTCCTCGGTCACGCGCTTCTTCATCGCCGCCTCCGCCCGGTCGTGGACGGAGTTGCCCGACAGCACCGTCCGCTCGTAGGTGGCGATGGCCTTCGCCGCCGAGTCGCGCGTCGGGGCGTGGCCGAACACTTGCGCGAACGCCTTCACGTACACCGGCGTGGTGCGCAGCCGCAGGATCGCCTCCTCCCACGCGTCGGCCTTGCCGCCGAACATCTCCTTGCTGTTCCCGACCGGCCCCTGCGACTGGTCCTCGAGCGTGTCGGCCCGGCCGTTCCAGAACTGGAACTTGGCGTAGGCCGAGTTGATGACGGTCGGCGAGTTGATCGGCCCGAGCGCCCCGCCGATGCCGGTCGAGGTGCGGCGCTGGTCGGTGAACCCCTTCGTCGGGTGGTGGCACGTCGAGCACGACACGGCGCCGCTGGTGGACAGGATCGGGTCGTAGTACAGCTTCCGGCCGAGGAGCCACTTGGCGAGCGTCATGGCGTTCTCGGCCGGCACCGGCGGCGGCTGGTTGAGGCCGAGCGGCACCCGCACCTTGATGGCGCGGCGCGTCACCTTCTCGCCGGTGGTCGGGTTCACGGCGTCTTCCTGGAAGTCGCTGAAGAACGTCTTGAGGGCGGCCCACTCCGGCTGGTTGCGGGTGACGAACGACATCGGCGCCCGATCCTGGAACGGGATCATGACCGCGTCGTTCGGGAGGAGGTAGTCGGCCGGTTCGGTGAGGCCGGCGAGGCCCGGCTTGGTCGGCGGGTTGGCGGGGGCGCGGCCGGTGGCGGCGAGCGCGGCGACGGCCGCGGCCGCGGCCGTGACGGCGTAGCGGGAGAGGCGCCAGACGGCGGACATGGGTGCGTCCTTTCGCGGGACGGGACGGGCGGGTTGCGGCGGGGAAGTCACCTCCATCGTTAGGCGCCGCCGGGCGGGGAGTCAACGCGGCGGGCATCGGGGCCGGCCTGCCCGGTCATCGGCGGGGGCGATGGGAGGGCGGCGAGCAGGTGTGAAACCGCGGGGCGGTCGGTCGGGTTCCGCGAGCGGTAGGCGAAGCCGATTCGGCCCGTCGCGTCCAGGATGAAGTCGCCGCCGAGCTGGAGCACGTCCTCCCCCTGATACGGCATGTGAGGGGCGTAGCCGCGGAGCATGCCGGTGAAGTAGCCGAGCAGCACCCGCGGCCGGAGGAAGCTGCGCAGTGGCGTACGCTCCAGGCCGAACGCCTGGTACGCGGCGCGGCCCGGGTCCGACGCGAAGGCGACGCGGTACGAGCGGCGCGTGAGGTAGTGGGCCAGGAATTCGGGCTTCGCCTGCACGACAACGAGGACGGAGCAGCCCCGGGCCGCGAACTCGTCGCGGGCGGCGTCCACCTCGCCGAGGTGGGCGTTGCACGCGATTCAGACGAGGTGTCGGAGGAACACGACGAGCAGGTGAGGCCGGTCGAGAAAGGCGCCGAGCGTGGTCGGCGTGCCGTTCGGGAGAAGGAGGGGGAGGGCGGTCATGCAGGACAGTGTAGCCGGTTCAACGCCGGAGTCGGCGCGCCACTTCCTTCAAGAAGCCCCACGCGAACCCGAAGTGAATGCCGACGATCACCGCCGGGATGCGCACCGCCACGCCCGCCGGCTTCCTGCGCCCCAGCACCACGGCCGCGCCGAGCAGCACCGCCGCGTACAGCGCAAGACTCGCACCCCACACCCAGCCCACATACGGCACCACCAGACTCAGCAGCCCACCGACGACCACCCACAGCGCCCACGCTGGCGGGACAAGCGCCGGCAGCGTCAGCGACCGCGGCGCCTTAAACGCCAGCCGCGCCCGCCCCAGCCCGTAGCGGCCGAGCTGGAAAAACAGTGCCCGAAAGCTCGCTCGCGGGTGGTACACCACCTTCACTGCCGGCGTGAAGTAGCACGTCAGCCCCGCGGCCTCGACGCGCTGGTTGAACTCCACGTCCTCGCAGGCGTCGAACGCCTCGTCGAACAGGCCGACGCGGGCGAACACCGACCGCCGGTACGCCACCGCGGTGTTCTGCGGCGGGACGAACTTCGCCTCGTCGGAAAAAATGTCGGAGTCGGGGTTGTGCCCGAGCCGGCTGGCCCGCGCCGCCGAGACCGCGAGCTGGAACGGCGTCGGGTCCGGGGCGTCGAGCGGCTGCGGCCGGCCGAGGCTGTCGGCGCCGCTCGTGGCGAACGCCGCGGCGACGTTCCGCAGGTACTGCCGGTCCGGCACGGTGCAGTGGCCGTCCACGATGACGGCCACGTCCTTCGTGGCGTGCCGCAGGGCCGTGTTCCGCCCCGCGCTCGACAACCGGCCGGCGTTGAACACCAGCTTCAGGTTGGGAAACTCGCCCTGGAGCCGCCGCACGATGGGGACGGTGGCGTCGTCGGAGCCGCCGTCGGCGACGATGACCTCGAACCGCTCGGCGGGGAAGTCCTGCGTAAGCAGTGTCCGCAGGGCGGGCTCGATCGCCTTCGCCTCGTTGCGGACGGGCACCACGACGGTGACGGAGCAGGTGTCCTTCGTCCTTCGTCCTTCGTCATCCGTCATTCGAGCTACGTCGTGCGTGACCATAATGGCACCCCGCCGCGGGCGAAGGACGAAGGACGAAGGACGAAGGACGCTCACTCGGTCGGCACCCGCGGCTTGCGCTGGTAGAAGCGCTTCAGCCCGAGCAGCTTCAGCCCCGTGGCCGCGAGCACCACCAGCTCCATCCGCAGCGACCGGTGGCGGATGTAGAACAGGTCGTAGGCGAGCTTGTTCTTGACGCTGCGGACGCACGTGTCCGGCGGCAGGTGGACCTGCGCGAACCCGGTGATGCCGGGCTTCACCGCGTGGCGGCGGTCGTACCCGGGCACGCTCAGCCGCAGCCGCTTCACGATCTCCGGCCGCTCCGGCCGCGGGCCGACCAGGCTCATGTCGCCGCGGAGCACGTTGAACAACTGCGGCAGCTCGTCCAGGTGGAGCTTGCGGAGGACGCGGCCGAACGGAGTGATGCGCGGGTCGCCGGGGAGGCTCCAGCGCGGGCCGGTCAGGCTCTCGCAGTCGTGGACCATGCTGCGAATCTTGAACAGCGTGAACACCCGCCCGCCGCGGCCGACGCGCGTCTGGCTGTACACCGCCGGCCCCGCGGACGTGAGCCGCACGAGTAGCACGCACAGCCCCATCAGCGGCAGGCCGGGGAGCAGCATCAGCAGCGCCGTAACCGTGTCGAACGCCGGCTTCGCCCAGCCCGCGGGTCGCTCCGCGACGGGGACCGACGGCCGGCAGGGGGCGGGGCGGGTCGGCACGGCGGGGGTTCGCATCGCGGGCTTCGGGGTCGCCGCCACGGCCCACGGCCGGGTGGTACGGTCGGTCATCGTGCGGTCCTTCGCGGTGATGCCGGGCGGGGCGTCCCGGCCGTCGGTCGGCCGTCAGCGGGCGAACGCGGCGGCGTACTGGGCGAACGCGGCGGCGACGAACGCGCGGGCGGTCTGGTCGTCCTCCGGCCGCTCGTCGTCGCCGTCGGGGAGAGGGGTGACGACGTACACCTTGTACAGTACCGGCACCTGGGCCAGCCGGGCGGCGAACTGCCACCGCGGGCTGTCCGGGGCTTCCCACTCGCCATCGCCGGTGTGCCACGCCCAGCGCACCCGCACCCGGTCCTGCCGCGTCGCCGTGGTCTTCTCGAAGTCGGCCACGTAGTACGTCGCGCTGCCGCCGGGCAGCTCGACCGTCTCCTTCCGCGGCGCCCGCAGCGTCTTGTAGCCGCTACCTGGGTAGCACACGTCGGGGGTGTGCGTCGAGACCGACCCGGGGATGCCGCTGATGATCGTGATCGCGCCCGACCGGCCGGTGCCGGCCGAATGGTAGCGGCGCGACGTGGCGACGCTCCGCTCGTTGGTCGGCATGTCGGTCGGGATGGGTGACGGCTGCCAGTCCTCGAAGCGGAGCTCGAGGGCGTGGAGGCGGTCGGTCTGGGCCGCGTCGGGTTCGACGAACTTCCACCGCTGGATGGCGGCCCCGTGGACCACGGCCCCGGCCACGACCAGCACGGCGACGACGACCAGCGCGGGTGTCTTCAGCATGGTGCGAATTCTCCGGGCGAGCCGACCGCCGTGAGGCGGCGGGTGCCGTTCCCATCACCCTCCGCCTCACGGCAGTCGGCTCGCCGTGCGTTAGCACAGCGCCTCGGTCTCGGTCGCCCCGACGTACACGACGCCGCTGTACGGGATCTCCATCGCCGCGACGCGGTCGGTCGCCTTCTCCAACAGCGGCAGCTTCGTCTCGCGGTAACGGGCGCACAACAGCACCACCTCGCACCGCCGGGCCACCGCCACCGACTCGGCGACCGTCAGCAGGGCGTGGGCGTGGAGGATCACGCAGTCGAACGGCTCCTTCAGCTTCGCCAGCACCGCGTCGAGCCGGCCGCCGACCGCCGCCTGGCGGGCCTCGTCGGACCACTTCCCGGCGGGGAGGAACGCCAGCCCGCTCGGCAGCGTCACCACGGCGGAGCGCGGGTCGGTCTCGCCGCGGAGCACCTCACAGGCGCCGATGCCGTTCGGCACCCCGGCGTAGACGTGCAGCGCCGGCTCGCGCAGGTCGAAGTCGGCGAGGAGCGTCTTGTACCCGGCCTGGGCGAGCGAGCTGGCGAGGCCGAACGCGGTGAACGCCTTCCCCTCGTCGCCGAGCGGGCTCGTCACCGCCACGCACGTCGCCCCGCGGCTCAGCCACGTCTGCGCCACGTAGGCCCGCAGCTTGTCGATCGCCTCGTTCGCGGCAGCGCGGCGGGCCGGGTCGCGGCCGGTGGCGTCGGTCGGCAACCCGGGGATGACGCCGACGACCGCCACCGGGCCGATCGTCTTCAGGTCCGCGAGGGAGCTGACGCGCCGGCTCACCGTCTCGAACGCGACCACGCCGAGGGCGACGAGGAGGTAGCCGAACAGGCCGCCGGCGACGGTGCCGAGCACCTGCTTCTTGATGTCCTTCTGCGTCGGGCTGGAGCCCGGCTGGAGGAGCTGGATGCGCTGCCCGGCGACCAGGTCGAGCTTGAGCGCCTCGTGCTGGGCGACGAGCCGGGCGTAGGTGCCGTCGCGGACGCGGAGGTCCGTGTCGGCCACGTTGTACTCCGGCGGCACGACCCCGCCGCGCCCGTCGGTGCGGACGATGTCGGGCTGCTGCGGCAGGTTGTTGAGCAACCGCTCGACGGCCGCCATGCTCGCCCGTGCGGTCACGAGCTGCGTCTCGTACCGGGCCGCCTGATTCTTCACCGTCGTCCACTCGGCGGCGAGCAGTCTCATCTCGGCGGCACGCTTGCCGCCCTCCAGGACGTTCGCCTTGTCGCGGCGGACCTCGGCCAGCCGGGCGGTCTGCCCCTCCCACGCCCGGCGGAGGTTCACCACGTCCGGGGCGTCCGGCCGGCCGGCGCTGGCGGCGAAGTCGTAGGTGGACTTCGCCCGCACCACCTTCGCCGCCTGCGCCCGCACGTCGGCGTCGCCGTCCACCGCGGCCATCGTGCCGGGGTCGATCGGCGCCTTCTTCAGCGCCTCGATCTGGCCTTCGAGCTCGCGCATCCGCGCCTTCCCGCCGTGAATCTCGACCGGCAGCGTCCGCTCGACTTCGGTCTGGAGCGCGGCGAAGCGTGCGACCAGCGACCGCGGGTCGAGCCGGGCGAGGAGTTCGAGCCCGCTCACGGGCGGCGGCCCGGCCGGGGCCGGGGCGACGCCCGGCGGCAGCGGGGCGGGGGCGCCGTCCACGGCCTGCACCGCGATGACGGCGTCGCCGGGGGTCGGATTCTTGGCGGCCAGGTCGGGGCGGCGGCTCAGGTTCTGCAGCGCCTTGTGCATGTCCTGCATGGCGATCTCGGACGACTTGAACCGGTGCTGCTTCGTCGCCACCTCCTTCTGCACCACCTCCGCGAGGAACGCCTTCTGGACGGCGTTGACGATCTTGTTGGCGTCGGCCGGGTTGTGCGACGCCACGGTGATGCGGATGACCTCGGACCCGTCCGGGGCGCTCACCTGCACCTCTTCGCCGAGGTACTTGATCGGGTCGCGCTGGGCCTTGACCGTCGCCAGGTCCTTCAGGTCGCGCATGGCGGCGTTCAGGACGAATTCGGACTTGATGAGCCCGCTCATGGTGCGGACGTAGGTGGTGAAGTCGGTGCGGGCCTCATGGGCGTTCCCCTGCGACGCTAGGGCCGGCGGCACCTGCGACACCTGGAGGAGGCCGTAGGATTCGTACTTGCTGGCGAGCAGCTCCCACGCGGCGTAGGAGCCGACGGCGCCGAGGAGGGTGCCGCTGAACAGGATGAGCAGCCAGTGGAGCTGGAGGTACGTCAGCACGCGGAGGCCGCTGCCGTCCGCGTCCGGCTTCGCGCCGGGGCGCGCGGCGGGCCGCGGCGGGGCCGGCTTCGGGGCGGTAAGGGCGGGGGCGAAGGTCGGTCCGTTCATGGGCTCTGCGTCCTTGCAGGCTCAGACCAGGGGTGAATCTCACGAAAGCCCGGGGACGGCCGTCCCCGGGCTTCACGCCGGAGCTACTAGCTTCTTCAGCACCCACAGCTCCAGCGCCAGCAGCGCTAGGCCGACCGGCATCATGAGCCAGCCGTAGAAGTCGTGGAGGAACTCGAGCGTCCCCTTGTCCGCGAACACCAGGTACGCCAGCCCGGTGGCGGTGATCCGCAGCACGTTCGTGACGATGGCGATGGGGACGATGCCCAGCAGCACCATCCCCTGCTCGAACCAGGAGCGGTTCATCAGCAGCACCGCCCCGACCGAGAACGCCGCGAACGTCACCAGCATCTTCAGGCCGGAACAGGCATCGACGACGCCCAGCCGCACCTCGTCGATGAGGATGAGGTTGCCGTCGCGGATGGCCGGCTGGCCGAGCGTCTGGAGCAGGTACGTGCTGCTGACGGTGGCCGCGGTCTTGAGCGGCTGGCCGACGTTCCGCTCCAGCTCGTAGGGGAGCGGCACCATGAACAGGAGGAATAGCAGGCCGCCGCCGACGCGCTTCAACAGCGGCAGGCCGCCGGCCGCGAGGGTGACGGCGACCAGCGCGAGCATCAGGCTGGCGGCGTCGAGTTGGTGGAACAGGAGGCTGCCGGCGAGCGGCCGCACCGACATGGCGACGGCGAGGAGCCCGCAGCCGAGCCACGGCCGCGGCTTCGGCACGAGCGGCCCGGCCCGCCACGCCTTCCACACGAGGTACGCGGAGAAGACCGGCACCAGCAGGCCGTGCGAGTACTGCGGGTCGTTGATCCACTTGTCGAAGAACACCCGCAGCATCGGCAGGTACGCCCACACCATCAGCGCAACGAGTCCGGCGACCTGCCAGAGCGGCGGGCGGAACGCGGGCGCGGCGGTCGGCGCGGTGACGACCGTGACGACGGCGGCGGGCGGAACGGCGGTCGTATTCGGCGGTGCGGGTGCGGCGGTGCTGATCAACATCCCTGTCCCCACGGGGGGCGATAGCTCGGCGAGGGGGGATTGTTGCACCCGCCGCGGGTGGGATGCAACCCCAGCTTCGCGGGTGGCCGGGTTCGTGCGCGTGAGGGAGAAACCAGCAAGCAATATGAGCGGGGTCGCGTCAGCGCCCCGTGGCGACGCGCGCTGGGACACGTCAGACTTGATCCGTGGCGCTGTCGCCACGGGGCGCTGACGCGACCCCGCTCGGGAGCGTTCACGTTTGTCGCCGGATGCGGCCGTCCGGCCGGCGATCCCTACAATGTGTCTTTTACGGCCCCTCCACCGACGTGACACCATGACCGACCCCGACCCGACCCCGCCGCCGGACCCGACCCCCGCGCCCGCGGAGCCGCCGCCGCCCGAACCCGTGGCCGAGTCGAAGTTCGCCGGCCTCGGCCTCGACGCCAAGCTCCTCGCCGCGCTCACCGCCCTCGGGTACGAGGAGCCGACGCCCATCCAGAAGCAGGCGATTCCGATCGTCCTCCAGGGGACCGACCTGGTCGGCCTCGCCGCCACCGGCACCGGCAAGACGGCCGCGTTCGCCCTGCCGCTCATCCAGCGCCTCGCCACGGGGGCGTCGAAGGGGAAGCCCGGCGCACTCATCCTCGTGCCGACGCGCGAGCTGGCGATGCAGGTGGCCGACGCCGTCCACAAGTACGGCCGGCCGTTCTCGACGCGCGTCCTGCCGGTGTACGGCGGCGCCGCGCTCGGCCAGCAGGCCCGCGCCCTCGATCGCGGCGTCGATGTCGTCGTCGCCACCCCCGGCCGCGCCCTGGACTTCCTCCGCCGCGGCACTCTGAAGCTCGCCGACGTCGCCGTCGTGGTGCTCGACGAGGCCGACGAGATGCTCGACATGGGCTTCGCCGAGGACATCGAGGCCATCCTCGCGGAGACGCCGAAGGAGCGGCAGACGATGCTGTTCTCGGCGACGATGCCGCCGCGGATCGAGGCCATCGCGCGGAAACACCTCCGCGCCCCGGCGACCGTCCGCGTGGCGCAGGAGCCGGTCGCCCCCGGCCAGATGCCGAAGGTGAAGCAGATCGCCTACGTCGTGCCGCGGCAGTTCAAGGTCGCCGCGCTCGTCCGCGTGCTGGACGTGGACGCCCCCGAGGCCACGCTCGTGTTCTGCCGCACGCGCACGGAGGTGGACGAACTCGCCGAAACGCTCGCGGCCCGCGGCTACCGACCCGAGGCGCTGCACGGCGGGCTGTCGCAGGAGCACCGCGACCGCGTCATGCGGATGTTCCGGGCCGGCACCGTGGACCTACTGGTAGCCACCGACGTGGCCGCCCGCGGCCTCGACGTGGAGCACCTGACACACGTCGTGAACTTCCACATCCCCGCCGAGGTGGGAATCTACGTCCACCGCATCGGCCGGGTGGGCCGCGCCGGCCGCGAGGGGACGGCGATCACCCTGGCGGAGCCGAAGGAACACCGGCTGCTGAAGAACATCGAGCGGGTGACGAACCGCAAGATCGAGGTCGGCCGGGTGCCGACCGTGGCCGACCTGAAGGCCCGGCGGATGGAGCTGACGCGCGAGGCGATCCGCGAGGTGATCGAGGCCGGCCAGACGGACGCCTTCCGCGTCATCGTCGAGACGCTGTCGGCCGAGTTCGACGTGATGGACATCGCGCTGGCGGCGGTGAAGCTGGCCCACGACGCCGAGACGGGCGACGGCAAGGAGAGCGAGGTGGAGATTCCCGCCCCGCCGCCGCTACGGGACCGCTTCCCGGCGCCGCCGCGGCCCGCCGGCCGGTTCGACGGCCCGCGGCCGGGCGCCCCGTTCTACCCGCAGGGGGCGCCGGCGTTCCGCCCCAACGCGGGCGGCCCGCCCGAGCGGCAGGAGCAGGGCGGCCCGCCGCGCCCGCACCCGCGCCGCGGCGACGGCGGCCCGCCGAAGGCCCGGCTGTTCTTCAGCCTCGGCCGCGAAGCTGGCATCATGCCGCGCGACCTCGTGGGGGCGATTGCGAACACCGCGGGCGTTCCCGGCCAGGACATCGGCGCGATCGAGGTGACGGACCGCTTCTCGCTGGTGGAGGTGCCGGAGGACGCCGCCGACTACGTGGTCGAGTGCATGCAGGGGGTGCGGCTGCGCGGCCGGCCGGTGATGTGCCGTCGGGACCAGCGCGGCGGTGGTGGGGAACGCGAGTACCGCCCCGGCCCCGCCCCGGGCGGCCCCGCTCCGGGCGGCCCCGGCGGCTTCCGTCCGGGCGGCGGCTACCGGCCGCAGGGTGGCGGCGGGTTCGGCGGACCGCCCCCGGGTGGCGGGGGGTTCGGCGGTCCGCCGCCGCGCGGCGGGTTCGGCGGCCCGCGGCCGCGCCCGTGGGCGAACGACGAAGAGGAATGAGGTCGTGGTCGCGTGGTCGTGGGGCCGGTTTCCAACCGGCCAGCGTGACCACGCCGGTTGGAAACCGACCCCACGAAGCCGTCACCGGCCCGTCAGCGACGCCAAAAACTTCCCCACGCATGCCGCCCACCGCGACCGGTCCGCGCCGCACAGCGACGTGTGGCCGACGCCGTCGAACACCACCAGTTCCTTGCGCCCGACGAGGTTGTCGAAGATCGCCCGGCCCTCGGCCGGCGTCGCGTTGCGGTCGGCGCCGCCGTGCAGCATAAGCGCCGGGACGCGGCAGCCGCGTGCGTACTCCTCAGGGTCGTGGGCGAAGGCGTTGAACCCTCCGCGGACGCCGCCCCAGAACACCAGCACCTCCGCCCCCGGGAACGCCGGCACGCCCATCAGTGCGAAGCGGTTCCGCACCGTCGTCAGCGTCCGGGCGAACACCGCCTCCACGACCACGCCGTCCGGGTCGGCCCCGTGGACGGCTACCGCCCGCAGCACCGCCGCACCGCCCATCGACTGCCCGAACAGCACCATCGGCCCCGGCAGGTTGCGATCCCGCGCGTACCGCAGCGCCGCCACCACGTCTCGCGCCTCGTCAAAACCGAGCGTCGTGTCCGAGCCGTCGGAGCCGCCGCCGCGGAAGTCCACCACGAGTGCCGCGCACCCGAGTTCCACCACCGCCTGCGCCTCGGGTAAGAGCGCCGACCGGCACGCGGCGTAGCCGTGGAACAGTACCACCGTCCCCTTCGCCGCCGGCGGCGCGATCCACCATGCTTCGAGATTCACGCCGTCGTCGGTGGTGAAGCGGACGGTTTCCGCTGACAGCCCGATGTCACCCGGCGTCCGCGTCACGGCCGGCCGCGGCACGGTGACGCCGAGGGCCAGCGCCTTCGCCTTGCCCCACGCGGTCAGCCCCTCGGGCGACGCCGTCCTGGCGCCGTCGGCGGAGAACGCCAGCATCGCCCGCGCGTGCCGGTAAGCCACGACGTTGAGGAGAACGACGCCCGTCAGCGCGACGAGCGCTAACGCCCGCCACGGGTGACGGCGGATGCGGGCGAAGCGGGGTGGATTCATCGCGACCTCCGCACCGCGACCAACACCTCGTCCAGCTTCGCCAGGAACCGCGACCGGTCCTTCGCGGCCATCGGCGGCGGGCCGCCGGTCACCTCGCCGCGGGCGCGCAGGTCTTCCATCAGCTCGCGCATCCCGAGCGCCGCGCCGATCTCGTTGTCGGTGATCTCGCGGCCGCGCGGGTCGAGCACCCGCGACCCCTTCACCAGCGCCCGCCCGGCCAGCGGGATGTCGGCCGTCACCACCACGTCGCCCGGCCCGCACACCTCGGCGATGTAGTCGTCGGCGGCGCCGAACCCCGGCCGCACCACCAGTTCCACCATCGGCCCTACCGGCACGCGCATGTGCGAGTTGGCGACCACCACCGTCGGCACCGCGTACCGGGCGGCGACGCGGTACGCCTCGTCCTTTACCGGACAGGCGTCGGCGTCGAGGTACAGCGTCGGCACGACGACCTCCCCCCTTGACGGCCGTCCGCCGGCCGGTTCAGATGAGCATTCTACCCGAGGAGCCGCCGATGCCCCGTCTGCTACTCGCCGCCGCGCTACTGGCCCTCGCCCCCGCCGCGGCCCGTGCCCAACCCGGGCTCCGGGCTCGCGACGGCAAGTTCGACGTGGAGGCACGCGGCACCTTCACCCGGCTCGTCTACGACGGCACGCTGATCGGCTCGCAGTACAACCAGCGCACCTTCCACCCGGCCGACGTGCCGAACGTACTCGGCTCCGGCTCGCCGTGGGAGGCGCTGGCCCTCCTCGGCGTCCACGCGCAGTGGGATCCGACGCTGGAGCCGCTGACGTACTACCACCGCACCGGCCCGGTCGGGGCCGCGTTCCACCACCTCCGGACCCGCAACGGCGGCCGGGACGCCACGGCCCCGGTCGGCGTCTGCGGCCTGTTCGCCGGTACGCCCGCGGCCTACGCCCGGCCCGGGCAGTCGATGAGCTTCTACAGCGCCCACCGCGAGCTGCGCGAGCTGGTGGAGCGCGCCGAGCTGAACTTCACCTACGTACCGGACGCCCGGGAACGCGGGGCGAAACTCAGCTTCCGCTACGGCCGACCCCGCGTGACGATCGCCGACGACGGCGACAAGCGGTTCGCCCTGCTGCTCGTCGAATTGATCGAAGAGGATGTCGACCCCGGCGACCGGCTCACGCTGGAGGCCGTGAGGCTGTACGTGGACCGCACGCTGCCCGGCGGCGTCGTCGCGCTGCACACGTCGAACAAGCACTTCAACCTGGAGCCGGTGGTGGAGCGGATCGCCCGCGAGCTGAAGCTCGCCGCCCGCGTCTGGAACAACGACTCCGGGAACCAGCCGGACAAGTCGGCGTCGAGCTGGACGGTGCTGGCGGGGTCGGAGGCGGACCTCGGCCCGCTGGCGAAATCGACCGTCGAGCAAGTCCTCGCCTTCGGCACCCACAACGAGGCACTGCTGCGGCTGTTAGAGAAGCACGGCCCGGATACGGACGCGCTGGGGGCGATTCTGACCGAGTGGGGCGGTCCGGAAGGTGAGGGGGGGAAGATGACGCCGACCCTCATGTCGATCCGGCACGGCCCGCAGGCGGCGCTCGTGTACAAGCACGCGATCGGCTTCCGCGACGCCGGCAAGACCGGCCCCGACGCCAGCCTCCGGGCGCTGACCGAGGCCGTGTGCGGCACGATGTTCCGCCCCCTCGTTGCCGACGCGCGCGTCGAGCTGCGGACCGACGCCCACCGGCCCGCGCTGCCGGTGGGGCCGGGCCGCCCGCCGGCGAAGAAGTAAGCCCCAGGAGAACCGCCGATGACTCGTCGTTGCTTCGCGTTCGCGCTCGCCGCGGCCGTCGCCCTCGTCGCCCGTCCCGCGGCGACCCAGGACGAAGACGTGAAGGCCCGCCTCGGCCGCTACCACGTGGTGGAGTGTGGCCGGTTCACCCGGCTCGTGTACGACGACGACGCGATGGCCGATGCGCAGTTCCACACCCGCTACCTCGACCGAGCCGACGTGTTGAACGTGTTCGGCCACGGCACCGCGTGGGAGGGGCTGGCACTCGTCGGCGCCCACGCCCGCTGGGACACGACGCTCGAACCGCTGACGTACTACCACCGCACCGGCCCGCTCGGGGCGGTCTTCCACCACCTCCGCACGCGCAACGGCGGGGCCGACGCGGCGGCCCCGGTCGGCGTCGGCGGGCTCCTCGCGGGCGCCGCCGCGGCCTACGCCCGGCCCGGCCAGGAGTTCACCTTCTACAGCGCCCACAACGAGCTGGCGAAACTGATCGCCGGCACGGGCCGCCACTTCACGCACGTCCCCGAGGCCCGCAAGCGCGGGGCGAAGCTGGCGTTCCGCTACGGCCCCCTCCGCGAGCAGCTCGAAGGCGACGCCGACAAGCGGTTCGCGCTGCTGATCGTCGAGCCGACCGAGGTAGACCCCGACCCCGGCGACCGGTTCACCGTCGAGGCCGTGAAGCTGTACGTGGACCGCACCCGCCGCGACGGCGTCGTCGCCCTCCACACGACGAGCCGGCGGCACAACCTCGAAGCCGTGGTGGAGAAGATCGCCGACGAGTTGAAGCTGTCGGCCCGCGTCCGGGACGACGACGCGGGGAGTACGCCGGGGAAGTCGTCGTCGAGTTGGGTGGTGCTCGCCCGCACCGACGCCGACCTCGGCATCCTCGCCCGGCCGACGACGGAGCAGATCGTCGCGTTCGGGACGAAGAACGAACCGGTGCGGGCGCTGCTGCGGAAGAACGGACCTGAGAAGCTGGCACGCGAGGCGGTGCGCGAGGCGTGGGGCTTGCCGGCCGTCGGGCCGGGGTCGATTCCCACCGCCGAGGTGTCGCGCCGGTTCGGCCCGGAGGTGGCGCTCCTGTACCGCTACCTCGACGTACTCGGGAAGCGGGACGAGCACCCGACCCTCGGCCAGTTGGCGGAGCGGCTGCACGGCCTGATGTTCCGCCCGCTCGAAGCCGACCTCACCGCAGGACTACAGACCGACGCCAACCGCCTGCCGCTGCCGCCGGCGCGGCGCTGACCGCGCGTCACGTTCCCGCGACGGGTTCGTCCTCGGTGTCGCGGTGCGGTCGGCCGGCGGCGTAGCGGTCGCGGCGGGTGGCGTAGTCCGGCTGCTGCTCCGCCGGCGCCAGCTCGATCGCCTCCTCCTGCCGCCGCACCGCCGCCGCGAAGTCGCCGGCCTCGGCCAGCGCGGCGGCCAGCGTGTCCACATAAGTCGCCACCCGGAAGCCGGTCAGCTCGCACGCCCGGGTCGCGTCGGCCACCGCCGCCGGGCCGTCGCGCACCGCGTCCGTCGGGCACGTCGCCCGCAGCCACGCCAGCACGTTCAGCGTCGCCGGGTCGCCGGCGTCCCGCTCCTTCGCCGCCAGGTGGTCGGCCAGCGCACCCGCGTGGTCGCCCAGCTGCGCCCGGATCGTGCCGCGCAGGTTCAACGGCCCCACCCCCGCGTCGTCGCGCTCGACCGCGGCGGTGGCGTCGAGGAGGGCGCCGGTCAGGTCGCCGGACCGGCGGCGCGCCACCGCCCGCGCCACGTACCCGCGCGGGCTGTCCGGCAGCAGCCGGATCGCCGCGCCGAAGTCGGCTTCCGCCTGCCCGCGGTCGCCGCGCTCGTGGTGGACGTAGCCGCGCTGCACGAACACCGCCGGGTCGTCGGGGGCGAGCTCGGCGGCGCGGGTGAAGTCGGCCAGCGCCCCGTCGGCGTCGCGGAGCCGCACCCGCGACAGGCCGCGGTTGAACACCGGGGCTACGTCGTCCGGGTCGAGCCGCACCGCCTCGCCGAAGTCGGCCGCGGCCTTCGCGTAGTCGCCGAGCTGGGAGTGGGCGACGCCGCGGAGGTTGAACGCCGCCGCGTTCGCCGGGTCGAGGCGGAGCACCCAGCTGAAGTCGGCGACGGCCTTCGCGTTGTCGCCGCGGGCGGCCCAGAGCCGGCCGCGGTGCCAGTAGGCGTCCGGGCCGGTCGGGTTCAGCCGCAGCGCCGCCGCCAGGTCGGCAAGCGCCTCGTCGCCGCGGCCGAGTTCTTCGAGCGACAGCGCCCGGTACACGTAGGCGCGGGCGTGGCGCGGGTTCAGCGCCAGCGCGGCGTCGTAGTCGACGACGGCGTCGGCGTGGCGGTCGAGCGACGACAGGGCGTTGGCCCGGTTGTACAGCGCCCGGAACGTCCGCGGGGCGAGGGCGAGCGCGGCGTCGAAGTCGGCGAGGGCGGCGGCGTAATCGCGGAGGCGGCTGCGGGCGGCGCCGCGGCCGTTGAGCGGGTCGGGGTCGTCGGGGGCCAGCTCGGCGGCGCGGGTGTAGTCGGCGACGGCCTCGGCCAGGTCGCCGGATTCGGCGCGGGCGGTCGCGCGGTTGTGCCACGCGGCGGCGTAGTCGAGCCGGAGTTCGATGGCCCTCGTGAAGTCGGCGACGGCCGCGGCCGCGTCGCCGGCGGCGGCGTGGGCGTTGCCGCGGAGGAACGGGAGTTCGGGGTCGAGCGGGTCGAGGTCGATGGCCCCGGTGAACACCTCGGCCGCCTTGTCGTACTCGCCGCGGCGGACGTAGGTGTGGCCGCGGCGGACGAGGTCCGGCAGCTCGGGTGGTGGGCTCATGCCCCGATTATACCCCGCCGCCGCGCCCCGGACCGGCACCGCGGTTGCATCCCCACGGCGGTCGATTTCGCCCCCCTGTTGAGGAACCCCATGACGACCCGTGCCCTTCTGTTCGCCCTGGCGCTGGCCGCGCCACTCGGCTGCGGCCCCGCCGGCAGCGGCACCGCTCCGACCCCCCGCACCGTCGAGCCCGACCGGCCGACCGAGAAGCGCCGCGACGTGCAGGTGGAGACGCCCGGCGCCAAGGTGGAGGTGCGCCGCGACGAGGACGGCCGCGTGAAGGTGGACGTGCGGACGAAGGACCGCGCCACCACGAAGTAGTCGGGGTGCCCCTTTCGTTCTTGGCATTCCACCACCGACGTTAGCCGCACGATGAAGAACGATGAACGCACGATCCGAACGGAAGCCGGGTTCGGATCGTGCGTTCATCGTTCTTCATCGTGCGGCAAAACTTCCCCGCAGGGATCGGTCATGTGCCTAAACCGACAGGGGCACCCAAGTAGTCGGGAATTCCCTTGCGTGCCCGCGGCGGCCCGCTATGGTCGCCGCCTTCCGGGACGCGGCGCGGGGGGCCGTGCGCCGACCCGGCCCGGGGGAATCGCATGGTCCGCCGCCTCTCGCTCGCCCTGTTCGTCCTCGCACTCACCACGTCCGCGGCGTCCGCCTCGCCGCTCGTTACCACGGCCGCCGCCGCCGTCGCGGGCGTCGTCCGCGCCACGTCGGTGCCGACGTTCGACCTCCTCCACCTGTTCAACCGGCTGACCGTCCAGCTGGGTACGGTGCCGGTCTACGACTGACGCGCCGCTACCCGGCGGACACCCGGGCGGGTACAGTACGGACGCGGGGAAGTCGGCCGGAACGACCCGGCCGCCGCCCCTCCGTCCGTTCCCGGGGGTTCCATGCTGTCCGCCCGCCGTCGGCTCGCCCTGCTCCTCTGCGCCGCCCCGCTGGCCCTTCCCGCCGCCTCGTCGGCCGACGACAAGGCCGACCCGAAGGCGCTGGTCGAGATGCAGACCGGCACGCTGCCGATCATCATCGTCGCCGCGCACGGCGGCACCGAGAAGGTTCCTGGCGTGCCCGAGCGGATGGGCGTCGGCGTCAAGCAGTTTGCCACCGTCCGCGACACCAACACCGACAAGCTGGCGAAGGCGTTCGCCGCCGACGTCGAGAAGCAGCTGGGCAAGAAGCCGTGGGTGGTGATCGCCAAGTACGACCGCAAGTTCGTGGACGCCAACCGGGCCGCCGACCAGGCCTACGAGGTGAAGGAGGCGAAGGCGTACTACGACGCCTACCACGCCCCGCTGGTCGCCGCCCTGAAGGCGGTGAAGGAGAAGCACAACAACGGCATCCTGCTGGACATCCACGGCCAGGGGAAGTACCCGGACGCGCTCCTCCGCGGCACCCAGAACGGCAAGTCGGTGGTGCTGCTGCGGCAGCGGCATGGGTTCGCGGCGGTGAACGGCAAGAACAGCATCCTCGGCCGGTTCGAGCGGACCGGCAACAAGGTGCTGCCGCGGGCCGACGCCGGTGAGAAGGCGAAGGAAGAGACCGGCTACACGGGCGGGTTCACGGTCGGCAACTACGGCAGCCACACCGGCTACGCCATCGACACCATCCAACTCGAAATCGGCGGCAACTTCCGCAAGGAGGAGAACCTGGCGAAGACTGCCCTCGACCTCGCCAACGCGACGGTGGCGTTCCACGACGCGTATTTGAAAAAGTGATCAGTGGGCAGTGGTCAGTGGACAGTGAAGAAGCCCGGGGACGGCCGTCCCCGGGCTTTCCTGTTTTCCCCTGCTTACTGTCCTCTGTCTTCTGCCCTCTGCCCTCTGGTTAAGTGGCGCAGACACGGCAAGAACGAGCCGCTATTTTCCCGCCGCGTTGACCCGGGCAGGTCGGCCCCCGCGGCACCGGAACGCCGCAGGTTCCCCCGTCCGACCAGCCCGCCAGGAGACGAGGCGATGACGATTCCCCGCTACAAGATCATGGCCGGCATCCTCGGGGTGTCGCTCGGCGGGCTGGCCGTGGCCGGCCAATGCTCCCGCCCGGACACCCCGCACCGAGCCAGCGACGCCCCCCCCGCCGACCCGAAGGTGCCGAACGCCGGCGCCAAGCCGGCACTGCTGCCGGCCCTGCCGCCGCCGGCGCTGCCGACGCCGGCCTTGCTGCCGATCCCGACCGCGGTCGCGGCGGACCTGCCGGTGCTGCCGGCGCCGATGAGCGCCCCGCAGTCGAAGCTGCCGGAACTGCCGACGGCGCCGCCGGTGAAGGTCGAACTCCCGCGGCCGGCGTCGGTGCCGACCCCGGTCGTAATCCCGGCCTCCGGGACGACCCTGCCGGACCTCCCGCCGATGATCCCGGCCGCCCCGAAGGCCGCCGCTCCGACGGCGCCGCCGGTGACGATCGAGCCGACCGCCCCGACGACCTCGCTGGTCCCGGTGCCGCCCGCTCCGTCGGCTGTGGTCGTCAGCCCGTCCCCGGTGGTCGTGACGCCGACCCCGGCGATCTACCCCACCCTGCCGCGCGCGACGGCCGTGACGCCGGTGCCGCAGCAGGTTGTCGCGAACCGCTTCCGCATCCTGCTGCGGGTCGGCGAGGGCGAGCCGATGTTCGAGGTGAAGAGCGGCGACGACCTGGTCCTGCGGGTCGTGTGCGAGAAGGTGGACGTGAAGAGCCCCGAGAAGGGTTCGGGGCCGTCGTCGGTGGTGGCGTCGGGCCGGGTGCGGTTCGTCGGCTTCGGGGCCGAGGGGACGTGCGACAGCCTGTCGTTCCAGGCCGGCTCCGGCGAGGTGTCGATGACCGGCGCCGTCCGGGTGCAGGTGAAGGACCGGATCGGCCGGGTGGAGTCGGAGCTGACCAGCGACCGCCTCCAATACCGGCTCGACGCCAACGCCCTGCCGGGCACCCTGCGGCCGTAAGTGAGACCGCAGGCGAGCGGCCCGCGTCAGCGGGCTGTTCCTCAGCACATTGATGTGCTGAGGAACAGCCCGCTGACGCGGGCCGCTCGCCTACGCGCGTGCTTTCAGTACCGCGGCTTCGGCCGCTCCCACCCGGCGTCGTAGGCCAGCGAGAACACCTGCTGCACCCGCTCGGCCCGGTTCGGGGCGTCGCCCAGCAGCACCTCCAGCGCCTGCCGCAGCAGCGCCAGCCTCGGGTCGCCGGCGGCCGCGGCGGTATCCGCGCCGCGGCCGATCCGGTCGAGCGTGGCGGCGAGGTCGAGCACCCGGCTGCGGGCGTCGAGGTAGAACTGATCGAGCGCGCGGGCGGCGGGAAGGGGAGTCATGTCGGCTTCGCGGTCGGGGTGAAACGGGCCTTCAGTTCCAGCGGCACCAGCTCGTTCAGGCTCCCGGAGCGGAACCCGTCCAGGTCGAGCGTCACGAACTTGAACCCGAGGCGGCGGAACTCGCGGGACAGCCCCGTGCGCACCACCTCGTCGGCCAGCCGTACGATCTCGCCGGGCGGCACCTCGACGCGGGCCAGGTCGCCGTCGTGGTAGCGGACGCGACACTCGCGCAGGCCGAGTTCCCGCAGGTACGATTCCGCGTCCTCCACGCGGCGGGTGCGCTCGGGGGTGACCGCCAGTCCCGGCGCCAGCCGGCTGGACAGGCACGGGGCGGCGGGCTTGTCCCACGTCGGCAGGTTCCAGTGCCGCGCCACCGCCCGCACGTCGGCCTTCGTGAACCCGGCCTCCTGCAGCGGGTGGCGGACGGCGTGCTCCGCGGCGGCGGCGAGGCCGGGGCGGTAGTCGCCGTTGTCGTCGAGGTTCGCCCCGCTGGCGATCACCGGCACGCCGAGCCGCGGCAGGAGTTCTTCGACCCGCGCGTACAGCTCGCTCTTGCAGTAGTAGCAGCGGGCGCCGTCGTTCCGCAGGTAGTCCGGGTTCTCGAACTCGTCCGTGGCGACGATGACGTGCCGGATGCCGATGAGGGCCGCGAGTTCGCGGGCGGTGGCGAGTTCGGTCCGCGGTACACTCGGGCTGTCGGCCGTGACCGCGACGGCCCGGTCGCCGAGCGCGAGGTGCGCGGCCTGCGCGACGACGGTGCTGTCGATGCCGCCGCTGAACGCGACCGCGACGCCGGGCAGCTCGCCGAGCACGGCGAGGAGGCGGTCGCGCTTGGCTAGCAGTTGTGCCGTGAGTTCTTCGCTCATGTCGCGAACGTCATCGTTAGCGAAAGCCCGGGGACGGCCGTCCCCGGGCTTTCCTGCTCGTTAAGGGCGGACGGTCAGAACCGGACACGGCGCGTGCCGCACGATCCGCTCGGCGACGCTGCCGAGGAGGAAGTGCGCCAGCCCGGTCCGGCCGTGGGTGCCGATGCACAGCAGATCGACCTTCAGGTCCGCGGCCGCGGTCACGATCTCGGCCGCGGGGGCGCCGAGCCGTACCTCGGTCTTCGGGTTCAGCCCCTCCAGGCCGAGCCGCTTGACGAACGCGACCAGTCCGGCCTTGCCGCCCTCCACCATGTCGGCGAGCGCGGGCATCGTGACCGGCGTCGGCATCATCACGTCGGGGACGACGAGCGTCAGGTCTTGCACGACGTGGAGGAGCGTGAGTTCGGCGCCGAACTGCGTCGCCAGCTCGGCGGCGTAGCGGACGGCGGGGACGGACGAATCGCTGAAGTCGGTCGGGGCGAGGACGCGGCGGATGGTTATCACGGCACACCTCCTTCCGCGGGCATTGTATCCGCCCCGCGAGTGAGGGCGTGGTACGCATCGCGCACCGCTCGCGTCACAGGGCCTTCGCCGCCGCTACCGATGGTGTGCCCGTCGATGCGGGCGACGGCGATCACCCCGCACGCGGTGCCGACCAGGAACACCTCGTCGGCGGTCTTGAGCTCGTCCCGCGAGAGCCTGTTCGCGTTCTCCCACAGAGCCAGCTTGTATGCCAGTTCGACCACGGAGTACGCCTCCCGACAGACCAACGACCCGGCCGGAGTTGCCCTCCCGTTGCGGACGTAGAAGAGGTCGCCTTCGGTCGTTCCGATCACATCGCAGAGGGAGTTGCTGAGGACGGCGTCGAGGCAGCCGGCTCGGAGAGCATGGCGGCGGGCAGAGACGATTTCCGTGCGGCCCAGCGATCGGAGCCAGAACCGCGGCTCGTGGTCCGTGACTGAATAGGGGTAGGTGACGACGCGGAGCCCGTGGCCGGCCAGCTCCGACGGGAAGGGCTGGTACTCCTCCGCGGTGATGAACACCTGCGGGTCGAGCTTCCGCGGGTCGGGGCCGATCGTGCCGGGGCCGCGGGTGACGATCACGCGGCAGTAGCCATCGGTGCGCTGGTTCGCGCGCACGGTCGCTTCGACCGCGGCGAGCAACTCGGCCTCGGTGTACTGGACATCGATCTCGTAGTGCCGGGCGGTGTTGAGCAGAGTGACGACGTGCTCGCGGCCGAGGAACAGGCGGCCGCCGAAGACGCGGAGCGGTTCCCACACGCCGTCGCCGTATAGGAACCCGTGGTCGAACGGGCTGACCCGGGCGTCGGCCTTGTCCACGAGCGCGCCGTTGACCCACAGGAGCGACATGGAAACCAGGAGACAGGGGACAGGGGACAGGAGACAAGATACCTGTCTCCTGTCCCCTGTCCCCTGACTACCGCGCCGCGATGCCGTCGGCGGCCTTGTGGTCGACGTGGCGGAACACCACTTCCTGGGCGAGCTTGTCCAGGAACTCCATCTTGAACTGCGACGCAGACATTGAGTCCGCCGGCCGCGGGAAGCCGGGGTGGGCGACCGTGAACTCGTAGCGGAACTTCGGCTCGCCGCGCTCCTCCGTCGTGTCCGTCACCGCGACCGCCAGCTGCGCCTTCCCCTCGTAAATCTGGTTCAGCGCCCCCGGCTGGTACATCTGGAGGCCGCTGAGCGTCAGCTCGATCACGTAGTCGGCCCCGAGCCGCTTGCCGATCGCGGCGGCGCGCATGCCGCGCCAGTTCGGGTTCTGCATCTTGAACGTGTCGAGCTGGTGCGGCGGGATGACGGTGTAGACCTCCTTGTTCGCCTTGCCGACCTCCGGCAGCTTCTTGGAGATGGCCGACGCCAGCTCGCGCTCCGACCCGACGAACTCGGCCGTCATCGCCCCGGGCGCCATCCCGGCGATGACGAGAACCTTGATCTCCTCGTCCTTGTCGTGCTTCGGGCCTTCCTTCGGCCGCAGCGCGTACTGCGCCGGGATCTTCGCCTCGGTCCGCAGGAGGACGAACGGCAGGGTGATCGGGTTGCACCCGATGGCGACCACCGCGGCCAGCGTCAGCCACACGCCCCGCTTGGTCCACTTCCCGGTCGCGTCCATGCGAACCCCCCTTTTGGGGGGAATGATGAATGATGAATGATGGCTGATGAATGGAAGACAGGAAGCGGTCTCGCTCCCGGGTCTGGATTCATCATTCATCAATCATCATTCATCATTCCCAAAGTATCACCGCCCACCGCCCGAGCGCCAGCACCAGGAACCCCGCCACGGCGACGGTCAGGGCGAACTCGCCGCGGCCGCGGCGGATGAACAGCATCCGGCCGGCGGCCAGGCTCGCCACGGCCCACACCAGGATCGCCGCCCACGACAGGGCGGTCACCGTGCCGACCCAGTTGGCGGCCAGCGACGCCCGCACGTCCCCCCGGACGAGCAACGCGAAGCTGGTGCTCATCCCGCACGTCGGGCACGGCTTGCCGGTCAGGCTCACCATGTTGCACGGCGGAAGACCGAGCTGGGTGTGCGTGGCCATCGTCCGGGCGGCCCCGTCGGGGCCGTACGGGTTCAGGTACGCCGCCACCCCGAACACCGCCGCCAGCGTGCCCGCAACCGCCAGGAGTCCGACCCGCACGCCCCGCTTCAGCCGCGGGTCCGGGCGGACCGGCACGGCGAACGGGATCGGCTCGGGCGGCACCGGGGGCGGTTCCTGTGGGGGCTGTTCGGCGGGCACGGATAGCCTCGGGTCCGGGTCGAATCAAGCGGAAGTCGCGGCCGGGTGCGGTATAACGGGGGTGGCCGCGGGGGCTCGGGCAATTGTACCGGGGGCGGGGGATGGGGGCGCCGCTGCCCGCCGCCGTGCGGGCCTTCTTCGCGCAGCATGCACTGCCGGCGGGGCCGGGCGTAATTGCCGTGTCCGGCGGCGCCGACAGTGTGGCACTGCTGCGGGCGCTCGTGGCCGCGGGGGTCGGGCCGCTGGTCGTGGCGCACGTCCACCACGGGCTGCGTGGAGTGGAAGCCGATGCCGACGCGGCCTTCGTCCGCGACCTGGCGGGCGAGTTCGGGTGCCGCTTCGAGCAGGGCGCAGCCGACGTGCGGGCCGCGGGCGGAAACCTGGAGGCGACGGCCCGTCGGCTGCGCTACGGGTGGCTCGCGGAGGTTGCGGCCGCGAGAGGGGCCGCGTGGGTGGCGACCGGCCACACGGCCGATGACCAGGCGGAAACGGTGCTGCACCGGCTCCTGCGCGGGACCGGCCTCCGCGGGCTGCGCGGGATCGCGGCGGTGGCACGACGCCCCGAGCCACCTAACCCCCCCGGCCCCCCTTCCCTCGGAGGGAAGGGGGGGGCCGAGACGACCGACTTGCCGGGCGGCCTCTCAGCTCCCGCGGTGTCAGTGGAGGGTGAATTGCACGGGCACCCCCTCCCCCCTTGGGGGAGGGGGCTGGGGGGAGGGGTTACCCCGCACGCGCACGTTCAAGCTGAACGACGGGCGGAGCCACCTAACCCCCCCGGCCCCCCTTCCCTAGGAGGGAACGGGGGGGACGTACCGACCGACTGGCCGGGTAGCGTTCCGGCCTCCGCGGCGTCACAGGACGCTGCCGAGATCGAGCACCCCTCCCCCTTTGGGGGAGGGGCCGGGGGAGGGGTTGCCCCGCACGCGCACGTTCAAGCTGAACGACGGGCGGAGCCACCTAACCCCCCCGGCCCCCCTTCCCTAGGAGGGAAGGGGGGGGACGAGGCGCGGAACTGGCCGGGCGTCCTGGTGCGTCCCCTACTCGGCGTCCGCCGCGCGGATGTGCTCGCGTACCTGACGGAACTCGGCCAGCCGTTCCGCACCGACTCGTCGAATGCCGACCCGCGGTTCACCCGCAACCGCATCCGGGCCGACGTCCTGCCGCTGCTGACGACCTTCAACCCCGACGCCGTCGCCGCGCTGACCCGCGCCGCGGAACACGCCGCGGAAGCGTTCGACGTGATCGACCGTATCGCCGCCGACCTCCTCGCCCGCGCCGAGCTGCCGCGCGCCGGCGCGATCGTCATCCTCGACGCGGCAACCGTCGTCGCCGCGGAACCGCTGGTGGCGCGGGAGGCGTTCCGTCGCCTGTGGGAGCGCGAGGGGTGGCCGACGTCGCACTTCCGCGCCGCGCACTGGCACCGGCTCCTCGCGTTGACCAGCGGCGACCCGACGGCGGCGGACTTCCCCGGCGGGACGTTCGCGCAACGGCGCGGCCGGGTGGTTCGGCTCGGGCGGCGGTCGTAAAACAACCGTCTTCGTTCCCGCCGAGGCCGTCATGCTCCGCCCGATCCGCCGCGCCCTGCTCAGCGTCTCCGACAAGACCGGACTCGTCGACCTCGCCACCGAACTCGCCACGAAATTCGGCGTCGAACTCGTCGCCACCGGCGGCACCAGGAAGGCGCTCGCCGACGCCGGGCTCGCGGTGAAGGACGTATCCGACCTCACCGGCTTCCCCGAAATCCTCGACGGGCGCGTGAAGACGCTCCACCCCGCGCTTTACGCCGGCCTCCTCGCCCGCCGCGACAAGCCGGAGCACCTCGCCGCGCTCGCGGAACACGAGCTGCCGGAGATCGACCTCGTCGTCTGCAACCTCTACCCGTTCGAGGAGACGGTGGCGGAGGAGGGCGTAACCGAGGCCCAGGCGATCGAGAAGATCGATGTAGGCGGGCCGTGTATGGTCCGCGCGGCGGCCAAGAACTTCGGCGCCGTCGCCGTCCTGGTCGAGCCCGAGCAGTACGACGACTTCCTCCTCGAACTCAAGAATCACGACGGCCAGCTGCCGACGGACTTCCGCAAGGAGCTGGCCTTCGTCGCGTTTCAGCGCGTCGCGCAGTACGACGCCGCCATCGCCGAGTACTTCCACGGCCTGATGCCGGACGCGGAGCCCGACGACGAGACGGACGAAGTCACCGACTGGGACGACGAGATCGACCCGCCGTTCGACCTGAAGCAGACCCTCCGCTACGGCGAGAACCCGCACCAGAAGGCCGCGTTCTACGTCGAGCCGGACCTGGACCACCCGTGCGTGGCGGGGGCGGAACAGTTGCACGGCAAGGAGCTGAGCTACAACAACATCCTCGACCTCGACTCGGCGCTGAACCTGGTCCGCGAGTTCGCCGGCCCCGCGGCCGTTGTGGTGAAGCACAACAACCCCTGCGGCGCGGCGACGGCTTCGTCGCTGACAGACGCCTTCCGGCAGGCGTGGGACGGCGACCCGCTCTCCGCGTTCGGCGGCATCATCGCGTTCAACCGGCCGGTCGACGCAGACACAGCGTCGGCCCTGATGGACCCGAAGGCGAAGCGGTTCGTCGAGTGCGTCATCGCCCCCGACTTCGAGCCGCACGCGCTCGACGCCCTCCGCAAGTGGAAGGAGAACGTCCGGCTGCTGCGTACCGGCGAGCTGACCGGCGGGCCGGAGGGGCTGGACTACCGCCGCGTCGACGGCGGGCTGCTGGTTCAATCGCGCGACACCGGCGCCGACAACCCCGATACCTGGAAGGTGCCGACGGCGCGGAAGCCGACGGAGGCCGAGTTCTTCGGGCTTCACTTCGCCTGGCTGGTTTGCAAGCACGTGAAGAGTAACGCCATCGTGCTGGCGAGCGGGACGCAGGTGGTGGGCGTCGGCGCCGGGCAGATGAGCCGGGTGGTGTCGGTGGACATCGCCGCGAAGAAGGCAGGCGACCGGGCGGAGGGGAGCGTGCTGGCGTCGGACGCCTTCTTCCCGTTCCCGGACAACGTGGAGCTGGCGGCCGCGGCCGGCGTCACGGCGATCATCCAGCCGGGTGGTTCCGTGAAGGACGCCGACAGCGTCGCGGCCTGCGACAAGCACGGCATCGCGATGCTGTTCACCGGCGTGCGGCACTTTCGTCACTAGCGGGACTTGGGGACACAGGGACGGAGGGACACAGGGGACAAAACCCCGCTGTCGCTCCGTCCTTCTGTCCCTGTGTCCCTCCGTCCCTGTGTCCCTGAGTCCCAAATGGAACATACGTCCCACGACTTCCTCCGCCGTCTGCTAGATACCCCGAGTCCGTCCGGGTTCGAGCAGCAAATCCAGCAGGTCGTCCGCGACCACGCCCGCGACTTCGCCGACGAGGTCACCACCGACCGCCACGGCAACGTCTTCGCCAACCGCTTCCCCGACGGCCGGCCGGCCGACGCCCCGCGTATCCTGCTGGCCGGGCACTGCGACCAGATCGCGCTGATGGTGCAGCACGTCGACGAGAGCGGCTACCTGTACGTCCAACCGATCGGCGGGTGGGACATGCAGGTGCTCCTCGGCCAGCACCTCACCGTGTGGACGAAGTCCGGTCCGGTCGCCGGCGTCGTGGCCCGGCGGGCGATTCACCTGCTGAAGCCGGACGAGCGGACGAAGGTGCCGGACTTCGCCGACGTGTGGGTGGACATCGGGGCGAAGGACAAGGCGGACGCCGAGACCGTCGTCCGGCACGGCGACCCGGTGACGTTCGAGCTCGGCTACCGACCGCTCCGCAACGGCCTCGCGGCCAGCCCGGCGATGGACGACAAGGTCGGTCTCTGGGTCGTGATGGAGGCCGTGCGGCTGCTGAAGGGGAAGAGCCTGAAGGCGGCCGTGTACGGCGTCTCGACGGTGGCCGAGGAGATCGGCCTGCGCGGGGCGATTACCGCGAGCTACGCCGTGGACCCGACGGTCGGCATCGCGGTGGACGTGACGCACGCGACCGACACGCCGGGGAGCGACAAGAAGACGCAGGGCGAAATCAAGTGCGGGGCGGGGCCGGTGCTGTTCCGCGGGCCGAACATCAGCCCGCGGGTGTTCGACCTGCTCGACGAACTGGCGAAAGCCCACGGCATCCCGGTGCAGGTGCGCGGCGTGCCGCGGGCGACGGGGACGGACGCGAACGCCATTCAGGTGAGCCGGGGCGGCGTGGCGTGCGGCCTGCTCGGCATCCCGAACCGCTACATGCACAGCCCGGTGGAGGTCGTCCACCTCGACGACCTGACGAACGCGGCGAAGCTGCTCGCGGAGTTCTGCCTGGCCGTGGGGCCGGAGACGAACTGGATACCGTGAGGTGAACGAAGCCCGGGGACGGCCGTCCCCGGGCTTTCAGCCCGTGTACACGTCGCGGACGAACCGCACGGCTTCGACCAGTGTGTCGAGCTCGAACGGCGTCGGTTCGCGCATCTCTAGCGACACCCAGCCCGCGTACCCGCGGCGCTTCTGCTCTGCGGCGAACGCCGCGTGATCGACCGTGCCGCCCGGCCCTGGTACGCCCAAATCGGGCTCGCTGACGTGGAAGTGGCCGAGCAGCGGGAAGCCGGCGTCGAACGTCTCGCGGACCGGGTCGCCGGCGAGGGTCATGCACGCGGTGTCGAGGTGGAGCCGGAAGGCCGGGTGACCCACGGCGCGGACCAGCTCGACCGCCTCCGCGGCCCGGGTCACGAAGTCGGCGCCGTACCGCGGCGGGTTCGCCTCCAACACCACCGTCGTGTTGGCGTCGGCGGCGTGGGCCGCGAGGCGGCGGAAGAATGACACCGCGGTGTCACACGCCGCCGGTTCCGGGAGCGCACCGCGGCGGCGGTTCTTCGGCGAGCCGAACACGCACGCCCCGGCCCCGAGCCGGCCGCACGTCCCCAGCACGCGCGCCAGGTAGTCCAGGGTCTGCTCGCGCACTTCGACGGAATCGAACAGCGTGAGGTCGGGGCGGCCGAACAGAAGGGCTTGAGCGGCGACGACGGTGAAGCCCTGATCGGCCCACCAGCCGCGGGCCGCGTCCACGTCCGCGGGCGACGCCGCCGACGGGTCGGGGAACAGCTTCGTCGGCGCCACCTCGACGCCGGTGACGCCGAGTTCCCGCAGCGCGGGAAGCACGGCCGCGTGTTCGGCGGCGGGCCAGGCGATGTTCGAGACGGCCAGCTTCACGCGGCGAGCCTCGGGGCGGTCGCGGCCCGCGCGGCGGCGACGAACCGCGTCAGCCCGGCCAGCACCTGCTCGCGCGTTTCGAGGTAGTCGCCGCGCCCGCCGAACAACTCCGCGTGCTTCGTGCGCACGTCGAAGCACGCGGGGTGGGTGCCGGGGTCGTTCGTGAAGTCGCGGCCGAACGCCGCCCGCGCCACGTCGCGCACCGACACCGGCGCCGTCGCCAGGTTCACGAGCCGGAGGCCCGCCGCGAGGGCGGTTTCGATGTCGCGGCCGAGGCGGCCGAGGTGGTAGAACTGGTACGTCGCGCCGGCGTGCAGCTTGTCCGCGCGGTTGTCGTGGAGGAGGTCGTACACGGCGTTCTTCTTCAGGCCCGGCCCGTACAGCCCGGGGAGCCGCACCGACAGGCTGCGCGGGAAGTGCCGCCGCGCCCGCTGCTCCAACACCCAGCGGTGCTCGCCGTACGGGGTCGAGAAGTTCGGCTCGATCATCGACCCCTCGTCCACACAAATCGGCGTGGAGTACACGGCGACGGTCGAGATCACCACGCACTCGTCGGCCCGGCACTGCTCCAGGTTCGCCCACAGCCGTTCGAGGTTGGCGCGGTCGGCGACCGGGTCGCGGTTGGCGACCCACATCTCGGCCGGCATCGCGCTCACCACCAGCCGGCGGAAGTGCTTGCCGCGGATGCCGTCGATGGTCTTCGAGCTGAAGACGGCGTCGAACCGGTGCTGCGCGGCGAGGTTGCCGCCGACGAACCCGGTGTGGCCGACGAGTGCGTCCGACATGACGGTCTCCGGGTTCACGGGTTGAACCGGCCGAGGCAGGCGGCGAACAGGCACCGCAAAACCCGCAGGTTGCCGCGGACCGGGCTAATCTTGGTCGGCGTCGGCCCGTGTCGCGGGTATCGGCGCGCGACCGGGATCTCCTTGACCCGGAACCCGAGTCGGGCGGCCCGGATCGCCAGGTAGTAGTGCAACTCGTACCCGGGGAACACGTCGCGGAACGCCGCCACCCGCGGGTCGGCGAGGAACCGTGCGCTGTAGCCGCGGAAGCCGTTGGTCGTGTCCGTGTAGCGGAACCGGCTCGCCAGCGACACCAGCGGGGCGTGAACGAATTTCACCCCGAGCCACCGCGACACTGGCAGGTTCTCCGACACGCCGCCCGGTACGAACCGGGAACCCTGAACGTGGTCGTAACCCTCTTCGAGGGCGGCGACGAACCGCGGGATGGCGTCGGGGTCGTCCTTGCCGTTGCCGTCCATCGCCACGACGCCGCGGTAGCCGCGGTCGAGCGCCCATGAGAAGGCCATCCGCATCTGCGCCCCGAGCTTGCCGGCTCCGGTCTTCGTCAAGAGCGTGTTCACGCCGTGGGCGCGGAGGGTGGTGTGGTCGGTGCTGCCGTCGGTGCTGCCCCCGTCGGCCACGACCACGTCGGCAACCCCGGCGCAGTGCGACCGCATGGCGGCGAGCTGCTTCGGGAGCTTGGTGGCCTCGTTGATGACGAAGACGCACACGCAGTAGTCCGCGCCGCGGGGGGCGAACTCGTCGGCCGTGAAGGCCGGCACCTGGCGCGGCGGGGCGGTCGTAGTCATAACAAACATCACACGTTATTCGGACTGGCTCATCACGTTGCGGCGTGTGAGGTCGGTGAGCATGACGGCGCTGGCCTGCTCCTCGCGGACGTGGTACAGCGGCCGGCCGCCGGACTCGTCCACCAGCCGCCCGAGGTGCTCGCCGATCATGGTGAGCATCACGAACACGAGGAAGAACAGCCCGCTCATCTGGAGGCTCAGCGGCGTCCACCCCGGCATCACGTCCGGCTTTGTAACGTACACGCCGATCACGTACAGACTGTACAGGACGCTCAGGGCGCTGCCGCCGAGGCCGAGGAGTGAAACGATGCGGAGCGGGGCGACCGAGTGCCCGAGCGAAAGGCTCACGGCCCGGCGGGCGGAGCGGCGGAGGTTCACGCGCGGCGCCTTGCCGCCGCGCGCGATGAAGCGGTACGGGTGCGTCGCGGTCGTCAGCCCGATCTCGGCGGCGAGGAGGCCGAAGTGCCGCTTCCGCACCCGGACCCGCGTCAGGGCGTTCACCGCGGCCCGCGTCAGGCAGCGGAAGCCGCTGTTCACCCGCACCACGTTCGCGCCGAGCGCCGACCCCGCGACGCCCTGGAAAATCCAGCGGAGGACGCGGTACGTCAGCCCCGGCGTGGTCGGGAAGGGGGCCACGCCGATCACCACGTCCGACCCCGCCCGGCACCCCTCGACGAGCGCCGGAATCTCCGCCGGCGGGTCGAACTCGGGGTGGAGCGTGACCACGTAGTCGCCGATGGCGGCGTCGAGCCCGGCCATCACCGCCGTCTCGGGCTGCTGCCGGCGCGACAGCCGCAGGTAGCGGACACACTTGTACCGCCCGAGCAACTGCCGCACCACCTCGTGCGTGTCGTCGCGTGAGCCGTTGTCGACCAGGATCAGTTCGTAATTGGTATAGTGGGCGTCCAACGTCTCACAGGTTTCTTCCACGACGGCCGGCAGGAAGCGGGCGTAGCTCCGCAGCGCGGCGACGACGGACACGAACACGTCGGTTCGCGGCGAGGTGTGTGTCATGCGGCTTCGCGGATCGGGGTTGCGGTCGCGTCGAGCCGCTTGTTCAACTCGTCGGTCACGTCGTACACGTTGTCGATTTTCCCGCCCATCACCACGTGATAATTCGGCACGCCGTGGTCGGGGCGGAACAAGATCGGCCGGCTGTCGTCGGCCTCGCTGCGCGGCAGGACGGTCTTCACTTCCCACAGCGAGTCGCGGTACGCGCAGCGGGCGAGCGCCGGCAGGTAGCGGGCGGCGTCGCGGACCATGTGCGGGAAGGCGGTGCGGCGCTCGGCAGCGGCGAACACGTCGTACGCGGGCCGCGGGGCCGGGTCGTACCAGTGGCCGTGCGGCGTGTAGCGGACGTGGCTGAGCGTGTGGAGCCCGCGCGGCGGGAACGGCATGCACGAGAAGAACGGGCCGTCCATGACCGTCACCCCGAGCCCCTTCAGTTCGTCCGGCACTTCAACCAGCGCCATCTCGGCGAGTTCGTGCTTCAGCGGGATCACCGGCAAACCCGACGCCGCGGCGACGGCGTTCGTCTGTGCGTAGGAGCAGGACACCACCAGCCCCGCGGCCAACTCGGCACCTGCCGCCCGTACCCGCAGGCCGTCGCCGGGGAGGCGAGCCACCTTCTCGACCGGAGTGTTCAGCCGCACGACGACGCCGGCCCGACGCACCCGCTCGGCCATCACGTCGCGGAGGCGGGCCGCGTCGAAGGCGTACTCGCGGACGCGGAACACGTCCTCGACAAGGTCGCGGTCGAACAGCCGCAGGTGGGCCGCGTCCGCGGGCTCGACCGGGGCGCCGATGCGCCGCATCGCCTCGGCGAACTGGCCGGCGGTGACCTTCGAGCTGCGGCGGGCGATGGCGTACAGCTTCTCGAACGTCGCGTCCACGGCCGGGCCGAACTCGGCGACGAACCGCGGGAAGTTCACCCGGCTGCGGACGGCGGTCAGCACGCTCCGCGGGTAGTGGTAGCCGTTGTGGACGCGGGCCTGGTTCGCATACGACGCCCGGGCCATCAGCGCCGGCCCGGCCTCGCACAGCAGCACCCGGCGGACCCGCGCGGCGAGTTGCTCGGCCAGGTACAGGCCGTAGAACCCGCCGCCAGCGACGACCGCGTCCCACCGCTCCATCGGCTCCTCGGCAGAGGACAGAGGACAGAGGACAGAGGACAGAGGACAGAGGACAGATCAGACACTGGCTCTGTTTTCTGTCCTCTGACTTCTGCCCTCTGTCCTCTGCATCAGGCGGCCTCGCCGCTGGTCTGGAACGCGGCCGCGCCGCCGACCCCGCGCTTCGACGCCCGCACGAAGTCGATCAGCTCCCGCACCGCCGGCAGGCCGCCGTACTCGGCCTCGGCCCGCATCAGCGCCGTAGGGATCAGCAGTTTCTCGACGTAAATCATCCGAAAGACGCGGCGCACGGCGTTGATCTCGGGGCTCGGCATCCCGGCCCGCCGCATCCCGATGACGTTCACGCCGCAGACGCGGTTGAAGTTCTGGATCACCCAGAAGGGCGGGACGTCCTGGGTGCTCGCGGACGTGCCGCTGACCAGCGCCAGCCGGCCGACGCGGCAGAACTGGTGGACGGCCGAGTTGCCGCTGATGAACACGCGGTCGCCGGTCGTCACGTGACCGCCGAGCAGGGCACAGTTCGCGTAGACGCCGTGGTTGCCGACCACGCAGTCGTGGGCGACGTGCGCGCCCGCCATGAACAGGTTGCCGTCGCCGATGACGGTGACGCCCGTCCCCGGGCCGGCGCCGACCGGCATCGCCCGGTGAACCGTGACGTGCTCGCGGAACGTGTTGCCGGTGCCGATCTCGACGCGGGTCGGGTCGCCGGCGTAGGCGCTGTGCTGTGGGGCGCCGCCGATCACGCAGCCGGTGTCGAAGAGGTTGTTCGGCCCGACCGTCAGCGGGCCGGTGAGGCGGGCCTGTGCGGCGACCGTGCAGCCGGGGCCGAGCTCGACCGGGCCGTCGATCACCGCGAGCGGGCCGACGGTCACGTCGGGCGCCAGGCGGGCGTCGGCGGACACCACGGCCGTCGGGTGAATCAGCGGCGGCATGGGCTTCCTTGTGGGCACCGCGGGCGACCCGGTTTACCCCATGCCCCCCGGCCTTACCAGCCCAGTTTCCCGCGGCCGCTATCCTGTCCCCATGCCCACCCTGTTCATGGTCGAGCTGGCCGTCGCCGACGTCGCCGCGGCCCGCGCGTGGTACGAAACGACGCTCGGGCTGAAGGTCGTGGTGAGCGACGCGGCGACGGGTTTCGTGCTGCTGCAGGACGCACGCGGCGCCCGGGTCGCGCTGAAGTCTGGCACCCCGAACCCGGGCGGTGTGGTGCTTCACTTCGAGGTCGCGGACGTGGATGCGTTCCTACGGGAACGAGGGATCGCGTCGGACGGGCCGGTCGCCGTGAGCGCCGAGGGCTACCGCGAGGTGTTCGTCCGCGACCCGGATGGGAACCGCGTCGGCTTGTTCGCGTGGGACTGATCCGCCTACTCCACCGTCGCCAGCAGGCCGAGCATCTCGCCGCGGGCGTGCAGCGCGGCCGGCGTCGCCACTCGCTCCGCGGCCGCGATCCCGTCGCGCAGCACCGCCGCCGCCTCGTCCGTCCGGTCCAACCGGGCCAGCGCCTGACCCGCCTGCAGGTACGCCGGGATGAACGGAGCCGCGGCGAACGTCCCGATCAGCGCCCGCAGCACGTCCACGCACCCGGCGTCGTCGCCGGCACTCGAGTGCTCCATCGCCAGGGCGTAGTGCAGTTCCGGGTCGTCGGGCGACTCGGCCAGCAGTGCCCGGATTCGGTCCACCCGCGCCATCGTTCACCCCTTGCCGGTCGTGCCGGTTCTGCGGCCCACTCGCACACGCTACGGCCGCCGCCGCTGCCGGACAACCGGACCGACCCGCACCGCCGCACGGACCGGCCGAACCCGCGGACCCCTCCGCACCCCGCACCGCCGTCGCAGTCGCGCCCCGGGCTGGAAATCCCTGAGCTTCCACCGCTTGACGCGATGCAGCGGCCGCCGCCGGCACGCCGATCGTTCACGCGTCAACCGACGGCACGGACGGCCGCCCCCGCGGGTCCCGCACGTCCGGCACGGCAGCTCCGGGGTCACCATGCGTTCGCCGACGGCCTCGCGCTACTTCCGCAAACTCTTCCTCCCGGCCGGCCTCGCCGCCGCCCTCGGGCTGGCCGTCGCCGCACCACCGACCACCCCCGCGGCCTCGGCCGAGCCGACGGAGGTCGTGCCCGCGTCGGGCCGCGCCGTCACCCCCGGCAAGCGGCGCGACGAGGTCGTGGACGTGTACGAGAAGGTGAAGGCGGCCGTCGTCAACATCCACTCCGAGCGAACGGTCACCGCCCCGGCCGACGACCCGTTCAGCCGGGCGCCGGTGCGGCCGCAGCAGGTCAACGGCATGGGGACCGGCATCGTCCTCGACCCGCGCGGGTACGTCCTCACCAACTTCCACGTCATCGACGACGTGTCCGCCCTGCGGGTCCGCCTCCACGACGGCACCGGCTACCCGGCCCGCGTCGTCGGCACCGACAAGGACGCCGACCTGGCGCTGGTGAAGATCGACCCGGCCCGGCCGCTGCCGGTGCTGCCGCCGGGCACGGCCGCGGACCTGATGGTCGGCGAACCGGTCATCGCCATCGGCAACGCCTTCGGGTACGAGCACACGGTCACGCAGGGCCGCGTGTCGTTCAAGGGGCGCGACGTGTCGCTGAACAAGGACACCGGGTACAAGAACCTCATCCAGACGAGCGCCCCCATCAACCCCGGCAACAGCGGCGGCCCGCTCCTGAACGTCCTCGGCGAGCTGGTCGGCGTGAACGTCGCCATCCGCGCCGGCGCCCAGAACATCGGCTTCGCACTCCCCGTCGATTTCGTCGTCGGCCGGGCGGCGAGTATGCTGGCGGTCCGCCGCGGCGGCGTCCGGCACGGGCTGACCGTCCGCAGCGACGTGACCCGCGACATCACCGAGGGGCCGGTCCGCCGGAGCGTGTCGGTTGACGCCGTGGAGGCGGGGTCGCCCGCGGCCGCGGCGGGATTCAAGGCCGGCGACGTGATCGACCGCGTGGACGACGTGGCGGTCCTCAGCGCCATCGACCTGGAGCGCGGCCTGCTCGACAAGCCGGCGGGGAAGCTCGCCGTGCGCGTCAGCCGCGGCGGGGCGGCGGTGGAGCCGTTGGAACTGGCCCTGGAGCCGGCGACGAAGGTGACCGCGAACCCGGCCGAGGTGGCGTGGAAGCGGCTCGGCATGAAGCTGAACGCCGTCGCCGCCGACGCCGTGGCGAAGGCCAACCCCCTCCTCCGCGGCGGGCTGCTGGTGACGGAGGTGGTCCCCGGCGGCGTCGCGGGCGCGGCCGGCGTGCAGCGCGGCGACATCCTGGTGGGCCTGCACCAGTGGGAGACGCTGCGGCTGGACGACGTGTCGTTCGTGCTGTCGCACCGCGACTACGCGACGTTCCTGCCGCTGAAGTTCTTCCTGGCCCGCGACGGCAAGCTTCGCGACGGGTTCTTCAGCGGCTCGCCGTGAGGCCGATCCGGCGTGGGGCCGGTTTCCAACCGGCCGGACCTGATACGGCCGGTTGGAAACCGGCCCCACGGAATCAGCCCGTCCGCCCGTCCTGCTCGGCGGCGACGGGGTGGAGGAACGCCGCCGCGGTGCGGATGCGCTTCCGCGCCTCGTCCGTCCGACCGCGGGTCACGTCGCCGACGAGCCGGCGCGTCTCGGCGTGGCAGCACGCCGCGTCGCGGTCGCCCCGCACCGCCGCCCACACCTGCCGCACCCCCGCTTCCGCCCACACCAGCCACGACAGCGCCCGCGACTGCCAGCCCGGCCAGTGCTTGCGGGCGTACGTCAGCAGCGCGTGCCGCGTCATCAGCCGCAGCGGCGGCGGCACCCGGCGGGCGTGCAGCGGCCAGTGGTGCGTCACCTCCAGCCGCGGGTCGTACCACACGCCCCACCCGGCGTCCGCGGCCCGGCGGCAGAAGTCCACGTCCTCGTAGTACAAGAAGAAGGTTTCATCCAGCCCGCCGAGCTGTTCGAAGCAGTCGCGGCGGACCAACAGACACCCACCGGTCACCCACTGCACCGCGGTGCGGTCGTCAGCGGCGAGGTGCCGGCACTTCCGCCGCGACCGCGGTCGGATCATGCCGCCGACGGTGGTCCCGAGCGTGGGGAACGGCCCCGCCGACGCCTGCCCGGTGCCGTCCGGGTTCAACAGCCGGAAGCCGACGACGCCGGCGCGCGGGTCGGTCGCCGGCAGCCGCCGCACGGCGGCCAGCACCTCGTCGAGGAAGCCGTCGGGCACGGTCACGTCGGGGTTCAGCAGGAGGAGCCAGCGGCCGCGGCCGACGCGGCAGCCGCGGTTCACGGCGCGGGCGAACCCGTGGTTGCGGCCGAACCGGCGGACGGTGACGCCCTGCAGCGCGGTCAGGCGGCGCACGACCGGGTGAAACGGCGAGTGGTTATCGACGATGACCACGTCGGCGGTGCCGGTACGGGAGGCGACGGAGTGGCGGAGCTGGGTGACGAGCCGGGCGGTGTTCCGCCACTGGCAAAAGTTGACGACGACGACGGACAGGTCGGGCGTGCGGGGCGGGGCGGACCGGGTCTGGCGGCGGGTCCGGGCCGGGACGGGGGCGGGAACCGCGGCCGGCGGCGGGGTGGGCGGCGTCGAACCGCCGGGCGGGACTGCCAGGGCCATTCCGGTATCCTTCCCGGTGCGTGCGGAACGCGTCCGTCCGTGGACCGCGGATTCTAGGCACAACGATTCCGCGTGTGCAACCGCAACTCGGCGCTGCCCCGCGGAGCGTTTTTGCCGCACGATGAAGACCGATGAAGGCACGATC
>Ga0105046_10001352_pt1 | contig 37521 bp, 40 predicted proteins | sample MAT03_FD_78385 | JGI IMG/M metagenome (GOLD analysis project Ga0105046, IMG submission 78385) | Freshwater microbial communities from Lake Fryxell liftoff mats and glacier meltwater in Antarctica - MAT-03 (megahit assembly) | ecosystem: Environmental > Aquatic > Freshwater > Ice > Liftoff... | reverse complement strand
GCCAGTATCGGCCAGGCGTTCATCCGCCGGGCCCGCATCACCAAAGCCACGGCCTGGGTGTCGGTGACGGCCAGATGGGCTTTCACCCACGACACCGGCGACGGCCACCCCTCCACATCGTGACGACCGGCCCGGATGAACCCGGCCAACGCTTCGACCAGTTTCGCTTCGACCCGATCGTGCCCCCGGGCCAGGTCGGCGATCAGTTCACCGTCAGCGGCGACGGTGTCGACCTGTTCGATGCGCTCGAGGAGCCCGGAAACCATGCCCGAGCCCTACCAAACATGTGTACGAGCAGCAACAGAAAACCCAACAGACCTATTGTGAATCTGCGCACGAGTGGACCCCTCTCGGTGCGGGGAAGGAGACGCCTCGGTTCGGGTTTCTCGGCGGGCGAGTCGCCCGGCACTGGGGAGACCGATCGGGAGCACCGGGCCGAACCGGCCCCGGCTCAGTTCCGGGGCTCTATGCGCAAGATCCGACCCGGGGAGGCATCCGTGGCCACATACAGATTGCCGTCGGGGCCCTGCACGGCCACCCGCAGGCGGCCCTGATCGGTGACGCGGATCCACTCGGCGCTCATGGCGTTGCCGGGACCGTCGAGCTTCATCACCCGCAGTTGCTGGTCTTTCAGCACGGCGATGGCCAGACCGTTCCCCCACAGCTGCCACTGGGGGCCGTCGAGGAACGTGGCGCCGGAAGGGGCGATGGTGGGGCATCCCGATGACCACCGCGCCGGGATGGACCCAGGATGACGGGTGGCGTCGGTCATGGGACGGCTCTCGTCGTAGCCCGAGCCTCCACCGATGGGCCGCGGATCCCATCCGTAGTTCCCACCGGGCCGCAGGGCGTTGACCTCATCGTCGCAACCAGGGCCGTGCTCCACCTCGAACGGCAGGCCGTCCGACGGTCGGAACGAGATGCCCTGCGGGTTGCGATGGCCGTAGGAGTAGATGCGGGCGTCGAAGGCGCCGCCGGGGTTCCCGGGCGCGCCCACCCCGTCGGTGGTGACCCTCAGCACCTTGCCGCCGAGGGAACGGCGGTCCTGCGGGACGCTGCCGATCGCGGCGTCGCCGGTGGTCACCCACAGGTACCCGTCGGGGCCGAACCGGGTGCGACAGCCCGAGTGGCGCCCGGTCTGGGTGGGGCTGACGGGGATGCCGGTGACGATGTCGGCGCGGGTGTCGAGGGCGGTGCCGGCCGGGTTGAGACGCCACCGCACGACGCGAACATCGATCGAACCAGACGCGTTCGACATGAAGCAGGTGTAGATGCGCCGGTTGACGGCGAAGTTGGGGTCGACGGCCAGGCCCATCATTCCCCCCTCGCCCTGGGCGACGACGTCGGTCGGCTTGGCGACCTGCTGCTTGGTGCCATCGAAGCGGATCACATTCACCGCGCCGCTGCGTTCGGTCACCATCATCGGGCCGTTGGGCACGTGAGCGATGTCCCAGGGTCGGTCGAGACCGCTCACCACCGTCGTGACCACCAGGGACCTGGGGGCCTCGCAGGCCGAGGCACCGAGGCCCACCACCGCCACCAGCCCGACCGCCACCAGCGCCTGTCGTCGTCGCATCACCACTCCTCACCCATGGGCGCCGCCGGACGCGGCGACATGACCAGCGCTTCCAGTATCGGCCTTCGCCGGCAGAACCTTCAGTGTCGATCCGGTGAACCAGGCCCTCGTCGCAGGTTCCAGACCAGCCCCGATCACCGCCCGTCGAGGAGGGCCGGGGCCAGGCGGCGCCACGCCTCCATGGGCACCGACGTGGCCTCCTGCGGGAGCACCTGTACGCAGACGTGATCGGCACCGGCCTCGTGGTGCGCCGCCACCCGTTCGGCGATGGCCGCCTCGTCGCCCCAGGCCACGATGGCGTCGACGAGCCGATCGGTGCCGCCGTCGGCCATGTCGGCGTCGGTGAAGCCGAAGCGCTTCAGGTTGTTGGTGTAGTTGGGGAGGGTCAGGTACATGGTCATGTGGCCCCGTGCGATGTCGCGAGCCTTCACCGGGTCGGTCTCGAGCACGGCGGCCTGCTCGACACACAACCAGGGCCCCACTCCCATGGTCTCGCGGGCGAACGCCGTGTGCTCGACCGGCACGAAGTAGGGGTGGGCGCCGTCGGTGCGCTCGGCCGCGAGGCGCAGCATCTTCGGACCCAGCGCGGCCAGCACCCGACGGGCCGGGGCTGTGGGCGCGGCCGCCATGAACATCCCGGCGTCCATGCCGTCGAGGTAGGCCTTCATGGTCGAGTAGGGCTTGGTGTAGTCGTGGCCGCGCACGCCCTCCACCATCACCTGGTGGCTGACGCCGAGCCCGAGCAGGAAGCGATCGGGGAACGCCTCGGAGACGGTCTGCAGCGCCGAGTTGGCGCACAGTGCATCGCGGGCCCAGATCGAGGCGATACCGGTGGCGACCACGATGCGCTCCGTGCCGGAGAGCAGCAACGTCGAGCTGACGAAAGCCTCGCGCCCCACCGCTTCGGGCAACCAGATGGTGCCGTAGCCGAGCGATTCGATCTCGGCGGCGAACTCCCGGCTCTGAGCCGAGGGCACGAGGTCGAGCTGGTACTGCCAGATTCCCACACGTCCGAGTTCCATGCGCCGGACCCTAGGCAATCCGACCGCAGCTCGCTCGGCCTCGGACCCCATCCACGACCTCCCCCGTTCTACACTCGGACCGTGACTCCAGCGCCGCCTCCGTCACCGAGCGTCGCCGACGATGTCCACGGTGGGCCCGCCGGGGGCCCGGCGCAAATGTCGACCGGCCTTCCGAGTCCCCCCGATGCACCGATCACGCCCACGAGGAGCGTGTCGTGGTGGAAGGTCGGGGCCATGGGCGCAGTGGCGTTGGCTGGTTGCGCCTACCTCGCCTTCTTCGACCCGAGCACCTCCTCGGCGATCTACCCGCAGTGCCCGTTCAAGGCCGTCACCGGCTTCGACTGTCCGGGGTGTGGCACCACCCGCGCCATGCACTCCCTGCTCACCGGCGACGTCGGCCGGGCCCTCGACCACAACGCGCTGTTCATCCTGGCCCTGCCCGTGCTGCTGTGGTGGGCGATCCGCGGCGCCGTGCGCTCCACCGGGCGCAAGCCGCCCGGCCCGGGGCTCCGCTGGCGGCCGTGGATGACCTGGACGCTCGTGAGTCTCGTCGGGGTCTTCTGGGTGGTCCGCAACCTGCCGTGGGGCCCGTTCGACTGGCTGTTCTCCGGCGTGTCGTGAATCGAGCGGACCAAAAGGGTTGATCGTCGCCCCGATCAGTCGAGGCGACGCAGCTCGGCCCGGTAGCGCTGGCCCTTCTTGACGTACTCGGCCGCGGCCTGGGCGATGATGCCCAGCTTGCCCGAGCCCTCCCGCAGCCGGGCGGGCACCCCGAGGGCCATCATCCCGGTGGGTACCTCCATGCCATCGGGCACCACCGCGTTCGACCCGACCAGGGCACCCGAGCGCACGATCACCCGGTGCAGCACCACCGACCCGTTGCCGATCAGCGAGCCGGCCTCCACCGTGCACCCCTCCAGGTGGGCGATGTGGCCGACCACGCAGCCGTCCCCCACCGACGTCGGCAGGATCGGGATGCAATGCACCACGGTGCCATCCTGGATCGACGTGCGGGCGCCGATGCGGATGCTGCCGTTGTCGCCCCGCAACACCGCACCGGGCCAGATGCTGGACTCGGCCCCGATCTCGACGTCGCCGATGACCACGGCGTCAGGGTGCACGAAGGCAGTGGGGTGGATGCGGGGCTCGACGTCACCCAGCGCATAGATCGGCACGACAGACCGGACTACATCGCGTAGCGGCCGTAGCCACCACGAAAGAACAGCAGCGGACCGCCCTCGTGGCGGACCTCGAGGTCACGAACGGCGCCGATCACGATGAAGTGGTCGCCGGACTCGACGACGTCGGCCACGGTGCAGTCGATGTAGGCCAGCACCCCGTCGATGATGGGCGAACCGTTTCCTGAGCGCTTCCAGCCGATCCCGGCGAACTTGTCGGGGGTCTTGGAAGCGAACACGCGACAGACGTCCTCCTGGTCCTCGGCGAGGATGTTCACGCAGAACTCGCCCGCGGCCTCGATCTTGGGCCAGGTACTCGACGACATCCCCGGGCAGAACAGCAGCTGGGGCGGATCGAGCGACAGCGACGCGAACGACCCGATCGCCATCCCGACCGGGGCGGCCTCGTGCATCGAGGTGACGACCGTGACGCCGGTCGGGAAATGACCGAGCACCTGTCGGTACTTGGCCGAGTCGAAGGAGGGGACGCTCTGCTCGCTCACGAGGGCCGGAGCTTAGGTCCGCACGGTGGCGGGACGGAGCGACACGCTCAGCCCCTCCGAGGCTGCGAAGACGACGTCGAGGCCGCGATCGCAGCCGGCCTCGGCCGCCGCCAGGGTGAGCGAGTCGATGGTGTCGTCGTCGTGAGAGGGATCGTGGTGGAAGAGAGCGAGGGCCTTGACCCCGGCCTCGGCGGCCACGTGTACGGCGTAGTCGACCGTGCAGTGCCCCCAGTTGCTGCGCAGCACGAACTCCTCGGGGGTGTACTGGGCATCGTGGATGAGCAGATCGGCGCCATCGCACAGCGCCAGCACCGCTGGTTCGATGAAGCTCGGTTCGTCGACGGGCTGTTGGTGATCGCTGACGTAGGCCACGGTGACGCCGTTGCGCTCGATGCGGTAGCCGAGGGTCTCCCCGGTGTGGGGGACGAACGCGGCACTGACCTTGGCCCCGGCGATGTCGTAGCGGCCGGGAGTGAGCGAGACGAAGTCGATGACGGCGGACATCTGGCTCGCCCGCACGGGAAAGAACGGCGGCCCCATGAGCTGGTCGAAGGCCTCACCGAACGGGCGACCGCCGTCGTGGGGTCCGTACACCGTGAGCTCGGCACCGGGGCAGAGCAACGGGGGGCAGAACGGGAGGCCCTGCACGTGATCCCAGTGCAGGTGGCTGACGAGGGCATGGGCCCGCAAGGGCTGGCCGTGCGGGTGGTCGAGCCCGAAGAAACGCAGGCCCGTGCCGAGGTCGAGGACGATCGGGTCGTCCCCAGGCGAGCGGAGCACCACGCACGACGTGTTGCCGCCGTGGCGGCGATTGGCATCGCACGAGCACGGCGTCGACCCTCGCACTCCGTAGAACGTGACGTCCAACGACGACTCCCCCACTCCGTGATGCTCGACCAAGCGTAAACCACCCTGTCAAGGAGGTGAACAGAAAGTGACATCTCTCACACGTTCGGCGTCGCGGGTACGGTGCGCCGCATGCCCGAGGTCAGCCCGGCGCAGGTCGGCACCGTTCCGATCGCCGCCCCCCAGATGCCCGACGCCGGCATCGTCGTCGTGGTCAAGCGCGACTGCCCCACCTGCCTGCTCGTGACTCCCGCCCTCGAGCAGCTGGCCGGCGGCACCGAACCCCTCGACGTGGTCGTGCAGGACGACCTCGAGCCGTTCACCCACCTCGCCGGAGCCCGCATGGACACCGATCTCGACCTGTCGTGGATCCTCGACATCGACACCGTGCCCACGATCATGCGCCGCACCGGTGGCGTCGAGGTGGACCGAGTCGCGGGGTGGTCGCGGACGCAGTGGGAACGGCTGACGGGCACCGCTGACCTGGCCCCGGGGCTCCCCGAGCAGCGACCGGGGTGCGGGTCGCTGACCCAGGACCCAGCCGTTCGCTCCGGCCTGAGGGTGCGCCACGAGGGCTGGCGTCTCGCGGCCCGCCGCATCCAGATCTCCGCTCTCGACGACGAGATGGAATCGCTCTTCGAACGGGGCTTCACCGACGGCCTCCCCGTGGTGCCCCCCACGCCGGTGCGGGTGCTACGGATGCTCGAGGGCACCACCCGCGCCCCCACCGAGGTGGTGGCCGTGGTTCCCCCCGACCTCGTGGAGTGCACGGTCGAGAAGGTCGCCATCAACGCCGTCATGGCCGGCTGCAAACCCGAGTACCTGCCCGTGGTGCTGGCGGCACTCGAAGCGGCGTGCACCGACGACTTCAACATCCACGGATTATTGGCCACAACATGGTTTGCCGGACCACTGATCGTCGTCAACGGTCCGATCGCCCGGGCCATCGGCATGAACAGCGGGGTGAACGCACTCGGCCAGGGCAACCGGGCCAACGCCACCATCGGCCGAGCGCTCCAGCTCCTCGTGCGCAACGTGGGTGGGGGCCGCCCGGGTGGAGTCGATCGGGCCACTCTCGGCAATCCCGGCAAGTACACCTTCTGCTTCGCCGAGGACGAGGTGGGCTCCCCCTGGATCTCCCTCGCCACCGAGCGGGGCATGGCCGAGGGGGCCTCCGCAGTCACCTTGTTCGCGGCCGAAGGGGTGAGGGGAATGGCCGACCAGACCTCGCGGACCCCCGAGTCGTTGGCCCGGTCGTTCGCCGCCTGCCTGGCCTCGGTGACACACCCCCGCACGGTGATCGCTTTCGACGCCATGCTCGTGGTGTGCCCCGAGCATGGCCGCGTGTTCGCCGAAGCGGGATGGGACAAGGCGCGCCTGCACGCCGAGCTGGCCGAGTTGCTGCTGCTCGACACCGACCCGTTGCTGGCCGGGGTGGGCGGCCTCGACATGGGCCTCGACCCCAAGTGGGCGGGGCACAAGCTGCCCAAGTTCCGCGACGGTGGCCTGCTCATCACCTACGCCGGCGGTAAGGCCGGCATGTTCAGTGCGATCATCGGGTCCTGGGCGTCCGGCCCCATCGGCAGCCAGCCCGTCACCGTGGAGGTGCGTTCGTGAGTCAAGCTCCGATGCCCCACGCCGGCCTCACCGTGCTCGACCCCACCGGAGAGCGGGCCCTCGCCGTGCGCGAGCGGCTGCCGCGCCTCGACACCCTCTCCGGTCGCCGGGTGGCCCTGCTCGACATCACCAAGGCCCGGGGCGACGTGTTCCTCGACCAGCTCGAGCAGCACCTGGTGCGGCGCGGCGCGTTGGTGACCCGCTACGCCAAGCCCACGTTCACCAAGCCGGCGCCGGTGGACCTGCGCCAGGAGATCGCCATGCAGTGCGAGGTGGTCATCGAGGCCCTCGCCGACTGAGGGAGCTGCACGTCGTGCAGTGTGCACGACATCGTGGATCTCGAGTCACGAGGCGTCGTGGGCATGTTCGTGGCCTCCACCGAGTTCATCGACGCCGCCGCCACCCAGGCGGCCGCGCTGGGCGCCGACCCCGCTCGCGTGTTCATCCCCCACCCCATCCAGGACCGCACCGACGACGAGATGCGGGCCCTGGCCGACGCCGCAATCGACGACATCGTGAAGGCCCTCACCGGGTCCTGACTCGGCTCGAGTCCGTCAGCTCGCCAGGGCGAGGAAGCCGTCGCCGGCAAGGACGGCCAAGCCGTCACGCACCAGGCCCTCGGCGGCCCGGCGGGCGTCGGCCTCATCCCACTGCGTCGTGGTGCCGGTGGCCCAACCGCAGGCGCCGAGCCACGCCGCAGGGGCCAGACGTGAACCGGTGCGCAGGGCATCGAGCAGGCACGACCTGCCCTGCCGGAACGACCCCTCGAACCGGCTCTGGCCCCGGCTGACCGCATGGGACCCGACCGCCGGGTCGGGCTCGGCGCGACCACTACTCCCCCACGCGCAACCCGCGACCACGGGGCACCGCTCACAACGAGGGGACCGCCAGGTGCACACCGTGGCGCCGAGATCGAGCACGGCCTGGTTCCAGGCCCACCCCTCGCCCGCCGGCACCATCTCGTCGGCCGCGACCTGTGCTTCCCGAGCACCGAGGGGGCGCCCGGCAGTGCGAGCCAGGATGCGCCCCACGTTGGTATCGACCACGGCCACGTCGCGCTCGAAGGCGAAGGCCAGCACGGCCCGGGCCGTGTAGGCACCGATGCCGGGCAGGGCCAGCAGAGCATCGAGCTCGTCGGGGAAGCGCCCGGCGTGGCGCTCGACCACGGCTACCGCGCAGCCGTGGAGGCTCACCGCCCGGCGGTTGTAGCCGAGACCGGCCCACTCCTGCACCACCGCCCCCACCCCAGCGGCGGCACACGCCTCGACGTCAGGAAAACGATCGAGGAACCGATGCCAGCGCGGCACCACCCGATCGACCTGGGTCTGCTGCAACATGACCTCGCTCACCAGCACCGTCCACGGGTCGCGGGTGTGGCGCCAAGGGAGGTTGCGTCGGGTGACCTCCCACCAACCAAGAAGGTCGTGGCCCACCATGGGCGGAGGTCCGGCCGACGCGTTCAGACCCGACGGCACCAGAAGACGCGGGTCGTGTACGGGAACCAGAACAGGGCCCGGCCATCCAGGTCGGGGTGGGTGACCGCCAGGTCACGAACCCGCTCGAGCACGACGTTGCGTTCGCGGTCGGGGAGGGCGGCGACCACGCTCACCGAGGCGGCCCGAGCGACCAGAAGGTCGGGGTCGCAGGCCTGCACCCAATCGGTGGACCACTGCTGCACGGCCCCGAACGCGCCGGCGCCGGCGTCGGCCACCAGGGCCGGATAGTCGACGTCGTAGTAGCTGTCGTAGGGCCGGTCGCCGTCGCCGTCGACCAACAGGTCGCCGAAGCGTCTCACCCAGTCGTGGGACCGGTCCCGCGTGTTCCACGTGAGGACCAGGGTCCCTTCCGGGCGCAGCACCCGGGCCATCTCGGCCAGCGCCGCGACCGGCTCGAACCAGTGGAAGGCCTGGGCCACGGTGACCACGTCGACGGCGTCGTCGCTGAGGGGGATCGACTCTGCGGTGCCGTCGAGCACCTCGACGTCCTCCCCTGACGTCTCGCGCAGGACGGACCGCATCGCCTCGACCGGTTCCACGGCGATGACGTCGGCCCCCGAGGGGACCAGCAGTCGGGTGAGCTTTCCGGTTCCGGCGGCGAGGTCGAGCACCGCCCGGCCCGGACCGATGCCGGCCCGGCCGACGATGCAGGCGAGCGCGTCGGCGGGGTACGAGGGACGGGCCGCCTCGTAGGTCTGTGCTCCTTGTTGGAAGCCAACGGCGGCCGCCGCCGGGATGCGCGGGTCACCCATGGGCCGAGTGTGTCATGCGCTGCAGCGGCCCGCCCCGGGCCCTGCTACTCGTCGGCGAACACGTCGTCGCTGTAGGGCAGGCCTCGGGCCGGAGCGAACTCGCGCCGCCACACCATCACCCGGCGACGGAACTCGCACACCTCTTCACGGCGCTGGTTGATGCCCTTGCTCTCGACGGTGACGATGCCCCGCCTGCCGTCGGAGGTCTCCTTCTTGGCCAACACCTTGGTGACGGCGTAGATGGTGTCGCCGTGGAACGTGGGCTTGGCGTGCTTGAGGCTCTCGACCTCGAGGTTGGCGATGGCCGCGCCGCTCACGTCGGGCACGCTCATGCCCAGCACCAGCGAGTACACCAGGTTGCCGACCACCAACGCCTGACCCATCGGCGACTCGTGCTCGGCGTACCAGTTGTTGGTGTGGGTGGGGTGATGGTTCATGGTGATCATGCAGAAGAGGTGGTCGTCGGCCTCGGTGATGGTCTTGCCGGGCCAGTGGCGGTAGACGTCGCCGACCTCGAAGTCCTCGAAGTGGCGGCCGAAGGGGCGATCGATCACGGTCACGGGTCTCTCCTGAACAACTCGTCGTCGAGGCTGGGGCTCGATCTCGTCGCCCAAGCTACCCGTGAGTAACCTCAGCTGATGACCGTGAACGAACCGGATCTCGCCGCCGCCGCGGCCGTCATCGACACCGCTGCCGCCATCGTCATCGCCTGCACCTCCCGCCTGGCCGAGCTCGGTGACCCCGACGCCCACCAGGTCGTCACCTACGACCTGGCCCACGCCGCCTCGGCCGTGGAGACGGGCAAGGCCATGCTCTCCTACGGCGCCAAGGGCGACCTCGAGGCCCGTATCGCCTGCGCGTACGTCGCCGACGCCGTCGCTGAGCTGGCTCCCAAGCTGTTCGGCCGCGAGGCCGACTGGGGCGTCGACGCCGATGCCCTCGACTCGACCCGTGCCTTCGTCGGCGCCTACCGCGCCCCGGAGTTCCTGGCTGCGCTGGCCGACACCCCCGGCCCCCGCCACCTCGACAGTGACTTCGAGATGGTGCAGGACACGTTCCGACGCTTCGCCCACGAAAAGATCGCCCCGGTGGCCGAGCACATCCACCGCCACAACGCCGACATCCCCGAGGAGCTCATCTCCGGCCTGGCCGAGATGGGTGGCTTCGGGCTCAGCGTGCCCGTCGAGTACGACGGGTTCAGCGAGGGGGGCGAGAGCGAGTACATCGGCATGGTGGTCGCCACCGAAGAGCTGGCGAAGGCCTCGCTCGGCGCCGGTGGGTCGCTCATCACCCGACCCGAGATCCTCACCCGGGCTCTCTTGGCCGGGGGCACCGAAGAGCAGAAGGCCCACTGGCTGCCCAAGCTGGCGTCGGCCGAAGTCATGGTCGCCGTCGCCGTCACCGAGCCCGACTACGGCTCCGACGTGGCCGGCGTGATGTGCACCGCCACCCCCACCGAGGGCGGTTGGCTCCTCAACGGCGTCAAGACGTGGTGCACGTTCGGAGCCCGCGCCGATGCCCTGATGCTCCTGGCCCGCACCGACCCCGATCGCACCAAGACCCACCGGGGTCTGACCATGTTCGTGGTCCCCAAGCCTCGAGGCGAAAACCACGGCTTCGAGTTCGTGCAGGAAGCGGGGGCCGCCGGTGGCGCCGCGGGGGGCGGGAAGATGGAAGGCCGGGCCATCGACACCATCGGCTACCGGGGCATGCACTCCTACGAGATCGCCCTCGGCGACTGGTTCGTGGCGGCCGAGAACCAGGTGGGCGGCGACGACGGGCTGGGCAAGGGCTTCTACTACCAGATGGCCGGCTTCGAGAACGGCCGCCTCCAGACGGCGGCCCGCGCCGTGGGCGTGATGCAGGCCGCCTACGAGGACGCCCACCAGTACGCCCTCGACCGCGTCGTGTTCGGTCAGCCCATCGCCGAGTACCAGCTCACCCGGGCCAAGCTGGGCCGCATGGTCGTGCTGATCCAGGCCGGCCGGCAGTTCGGCTACGAGGTGGCCCGACTCATGGCCAAGGGCCAGGGGCAACTCGAGGCCTCGATGGTGAAGGCCTACGTGTGCAAGGCGGCCGAGTGGGTGACCCGGGAGGCCATGCAGATCCACGGGGGCTTCGGCTACGCCGAGGAGTACCCGGTGAGTCGCTACTTCGTAGACGCGCGGGTGCTGTCGATCTTCGAGGGCGCCGACGAGACCCTGTGCCTCAAGGTCATCGCCCGCCGCATGTTCGACAACGCCAAGTAGCCGGCTCTCGACGTCACGGCCGCCTACGGGAGGCGGCGGGCCAACTCGGCGCGCGCTTCGGCCAGCTGGGCGGGGTCTATCGGCGACGGGGCGGTGTCGACCCCGTAGAGCCCGGCGGCGTTGCCCCCGAGGATGGCGGCCTTCATCTCGGGCGTGAGCGCCGGGTAGCCGTAGCGCTCCTGCATGGGCTCGGGGATGACGAAGGAGCGGAAGGCGTCGATGAGCGCTTGCGGAGGGCCGTACCAGACCGAATCGGTGCCCCACAGGATCCGGTCGGGGCCGACTGCGAGCAGCAACTTGCCCAGCACGTGCGCTGCCTCGCGGGGGCGGCGCAGCATGAGGAACCAGGTCGAGCCGAGCTCGGCCCACACGTTGGCGCCGGGGGCGATACCGGCCGTCGCCAGGCTGGTGACCAGTCGGCTGACCCCACGGTGGGGATCGTCGGCGTGGGCACCCTCCTCGCCGGCAGGATCGGGGTCGTACCCCGAGTGGTAGACGACGAACTGGATGGTGGGGAACAGCGCCGCCGCCGGCCCGACATCACGCGGTGACGAAGCCGCCGGCGCCGCGGCCGGGATGGGCCCGGCGATCCCTTTGTGGGCGCAGACGATGTGAGGGCCGAGTTCCTCGACGCGCTGGAGGAACGGCAGGCCACAGCGCTCGTCGTCGAGGAACCATCCCTGACCGGGCGTCTCGGGCGGATCCCACAAGGTGTAGACCTTCCAGCCCGAGGGCTTCAGCTCGTCACGCCAGGTCTCCATCGCATCGAGCTCGGCCGGACCCAGGTTGGGGTGCACGATGGTGTGGCCGAGCACCCGGCCGGTACCGGCGTAGCGATCCATGATCTCGCGGGCGGCGGCGATGTCGGCGTTGTCGATCACGTTGAGTCCCGGTTGGCCGGGCGTGGACGTGAGCAGGGCCACCGAGGTCTCGCTGCCGGCGAACACACACGCCGCCCATTCAGGCGCCGACAGCAACGAGAGATCGATCGGGTCGGCCCATCGCTCCGGGTCGACCATTCGGAGAAACCCGAAGAGGGCCTCGGCGCCCCGGGTGGTGGCCCGGCTCGTGCGCACCAGATGAGTCTGCACGTCGATCACCGCAGCCCGGCTCCGGAAGGTCGCCTCGGCGGCGGCAGGGTCGACGGCGGCCTCGGAGGGGACGTCGAAGTACACGTCGCCGTGGGCCTCGTTGAGGGCCAGCAACGTGGCCGCCGTCCCCATCTGTCCGCTGAGGTAGGAGGGAAGTTCGATCCCGAGCCGGGACGCAGCCCCGACCCCGACGGTGGTCACCAGTTCTTCGACCCGGCGGTCGACGGGACGCTTCGGCTGCGGGTCGTACTCGTCGCTCGACCGCGGCGCCAGCAACGGCACGCTCACCGCCATGACTTCACTCCCCGGTTGGTCCTCATGGCCGGTGCCGATCCCATTGACCGGGCGTGACCAGCTCGAACGGAGCGGCGAGAAGTGGTAGCAGCTTACCCTCGGCCCAACGCCGGGCCAGGACGGGTCCGAGGGCGGGTGCGACCTCGAGCGCGAGGCCATCGAGGTAGCAGACGGTCAGCCCCAGGCCCGCGGTGGAGTCGAGCCGCTCGTGGCGGGGTGCCGCTCCGGCCCAACACCACGCCCCGGCCACACCGGGCACGTCCACCAGTCGGTCGAGCCCGTCACCGCCCGTGCCGGGTGGGGACACATTTCGCTCGACGAGCACGAACACCCCCAGCGCCGGGCGCCACGGCACGACCGCGGCGCCGACCAGCACCCGCGGTGCCGCCCGGGTGTCGACGAGCTCCCATCCACCCACCTGTACCCGCGGCAAGGCCATGGGCATGCGCCCGATCCGCCGCAGGGCGGCGCCGAGGGGGAAGAAGCGGTCGAGGCCGACGCCGACGGGCTCGGCGAACAGGTACTGCACGATGTGGTCGACGTCGGCGTAGGGGGCCTCGGACACGATGCGGGCCTGCCGACACGCCGGCGTCGACACCCATCGCTGCCCCAGGCGGAGCCCGGGCAGCCGGTACTGCTCGGGCAGGTGGTCGAGCATGTGCCACTCGAGGTACTCGGCGTCGTGGCCCTCGGCGTGGCGTCGCGACATCGACACCACACTGGTGGCCACGTCGCCCTGGCCGTACTCGCCGATGGCTGGCGCCGCGTCGCTCGCCTCGGGAACTTCCGGGATCGAGCTCATCGGTCGTGCCCGCTCGCCGCCGGCTCGTCGATCGAGCGGATCGCGGACTGGTGCAGGAGGTGGCCCGGCACACCCCCATCGAGCGCTCGCTCCGCATCACGGTTGTCGGCCATCGTGCCCCCTGTCGCCCGCCCCCCGGCAGCTGTTCCACCGAGCGTAGGGCGCCAGAAGCGTCAGGCCTCGAGGGCGGTGATGGCGGCGGCCTGGGCCAGGACGCGGCGGGCGTCGTCGACGTGGAGGTTCTCGATCATGCGCCCGTTGACGGTGACGACTCCCCGCCCGGCGGTGGTGGCCTCGTCGAAGGCGGCGATGATCTCGCCGCTCGACGCGATCTCGGCTTCGCTGGGGGCGAAGACCTCGTTGCACGGGCCTACCTGGCTGGGGTGGATCAGCGTCTTGCCGTCGAACCCGAACTGGCGGCCCTGGAGACACTCGGAACGAAAACCCTCGTCGTCCTTGATGTCGTTGTAGACCCCGTCGAGGATCACCTTTCCGGCGAGCCGGGCCGCCATCAGGCAGGCCTGCAACCCGAACTGGAGCGGCGCCCGCCCCGGCACGTGCTGCGCGTGCAGTTCCTTGGCGAGGTCATTGGTGCCCATGATGAGCACGGTGAGCCGGTCCGAGGCCGAGGCGATCTCCTCGGCGTGCAGCATGGCCACCGGCGTCTCGAGCATGGCCCACAGGGCGGTGTGAGTGGGTGCCCCGGCGGCGACGAGGGCGTCGACGAGCGCGCGCACCTCGTCGGCCGAGTTGACCTTGGGCACCACCACGCCGTGAGGACCAGCGGCGGCCACCGCGGCCAGGTCGGCGTCGTGCCACTCCGTGCCCAGCCCGTTGATGCGGATGGTGAGCTCCTTGGCGCCGTACTCCCCCGACCGCACCGCCGCGCACACCCGGCCGCGGGCCTCGGCCTTGACGTCGGGCGCGACCGCATCCTCGAGGTCGAGGATCAGGGCATCAGCAGCGAGTCCCTTGGCCTTCTCGAGGGCACGTTCGTTGGCGCCGGGCATGTAGAGCACGGAGCGGCGGGGGCGCAGATCGGCGGTCATTCGGGATCTCCTGGGTCGAGATGGCCGACCGTGAGCCGGCGAAGTTCTTTCGAGGCGGGGCTACAGACCGTAGGTCGCAGCCAACTCGGGGTCGTCGACGGCGAGCGAGGAGGCCAGCTCGACCATGACCCGGCACTGCTTCACCGAGGCGTCGTCCTCCATCTTGCCGTCGAGCATGATGGCGCCGGTGCCGTCGCCCATGGCCTCGATCACCCGACGGGCGTGGGCCACATCGGCCGGATCGGGGCTGAAGACCTTCTTGGCGATGGCGATCTGCACGGGGTGCAGGCTCCAGGCCCCGACGCAGCCCAGCAGGAAGGCGTTGCGGAACTGGTCCTCGCAGGCCACGGTGTCCTTGATGTCGCCGAAGGGGCCGTAGTACGGGAGGATCCCGTTGGCCACGCAAGCATCGACCATGCGGGCGATCGTGTAGTGCCAGAGGTCCTGCTGGAAGATCGTGCGGGCGCCTTCGACATCGCCGTCCACTGGGTCCTCGCGCACCAGGTAACCGGGATGCCCGCCGCCCACCCGCGTGGTCTTCATGCGCCGGTTCGCGGCCAGGTCGGCCGGGCCGAGCGACAGGCCCTGCATCCGGGGGCTGGCCCCGCAGATCTCCTCGACGTTGGCCACGCCCCGGGCCGTCTCGAGGATGGCGTGGACCAAAATGGGGCGATCCAGACCGGCTTTGGCCTCGAGCTGGGCCAAGAGACGGTCGACGTAGTGGATGTCCTCCGCCCCCTCGACCTTCGGGATCATGATCACGTCGAGCTTGTGACCGATCTCGGTGACGGCGGCCGTGAGGTCGTCGAGGCACCAGGGCGAGTCGAGGGAGTTCACCCGGGTCCAGAACTGGGTGCGCCCGAAGTCGTTGCTCAAACCGACCTCGACCAGACCGGCACGCGCCGCCTCCTTGTCGGCGGCGGGCACCCCGTCCTCGAGGTTGGCGAGCAGCACGTCGACGGTGGGGGCGATGTCGGGCACCTTGGCCACCATCTTCGGGTTCGACGGTGGGAAGAAATGGATCATCCGCGACGGCTTCACCGGGATCTCGCGGAGCGGCTCGGGGGCACCGAGGGCGAGGGGCCGGAAGAAGTCCTTGGGGTTGCGCATGGCTGCGAAACTAACGCTGGGTAACCCCCGGCACCGAAACGACCGGCCGCCGAAGTGACGCCCGGACCGGCGCCGGTGTCAGGCGGCGAGGTCGGCCGGCACCAGTTGCTCGGTGAGCAACGTGGCGAACCTGGCCGGATCGCCGGCCACGTAACGGCGACACAACGGCAGGCCCTCGACGTAGCAGGAGATGTAAGCCCGCCAGGTGGGCGAGGTGAGGAACTCCACCGCCTTCTCGGCTCGGGCCTTCGGCAGCAGGGCCCAGCGCTCGGCGTAGGCCACGGCCTCGTCGACCGTCACCCCGTCCTCGTGGAGCTTCCAGGCCACGTTGGCCCGCACCGCGTTGAGGGCCTCGCCGGCCACGCTGACGGCGGCCACGACCTCGGCGTCGTAGGGGATGTCGAGAGGACGCAGGTGCTCGGCCACCAGCGTCTCCGGGCGGTCGCCGGCGATCACCTCGAGAGCCAGATCAGCCAGTCCCTCGGCCAGCAGGCACTGCGGGGTTCCGACCAGGAAGATCGTCTCCTCCTGCCACCCCCGGCGTCGCACCAGCCCGGCCTCCTTGCGCGAGTGCTCGGTGTGGTGCCCGGGGTAGGCCTCGTGGGCCACGAGATGGGCCAACGACGGCGAGAGTACGGGCAGGTCGACGTTGATGGCCACCCGACTGCGCAGGCCGCCCAGGTAGTAGTTGAACCCCGACCACGGCTGATCGGTGGCCAGCTCCCAGTCGACGTGTTCACCCTCGGGGAGGCCAAAGGTCTGCTGCGTGCGCTCGCGGAAGTCGTCGGCCAGCGAGTGCAACGCGTCCGGGAGACGATCGACGGGGACGGCCTGAGCCTCTCGCCAGGCGATGTAACGCTCCGGGAGCGGGCCCGAGCCGGGCAACACCTCGTCGAGCCGGTGATGGGCGGCGGCGAAGACCTCCTCGTCGAGCAGCGTGGGCCGCACGCCGTAGCACCACTCCACCTCGTCGGCGTAGCCGATTGCTTCGCCGGCCAACTTCCGGGCGCTGGTGTGCAGCCCCACCACCTGGGCCCGCAACCAGCGGCGGCGGCCGGCGTCGAGGTCGGGCTCGCCTTCGCCGGCGTCGAGCGCGGCGAGCAGTCGCGCCGCCTCGCCGGCCACGGCGGCCGGCGAAGGCAACGGTTCGGCGGCCACCCGCTCGGCCAGCTCCGGCGGCCCGTAGTAGGCGTCGACGAAACCGTCGACGTGTCGACCGAGACGCAGGCCCAGCTCGAGGTAGCGGTCGACGATGGACACGCCGGTCACCCGAGGTTGCGACGCAGGAAGGCGAGGGTGTCGGACCAGGTGCGCGCCGACAGGGCGGGGTCGTGGACCTCGGGTCGGGTGTCGTTGAAGAAGGCGTGCTCGGCGCCGGGGTGGATGATGAAGTCCACCTCCTTCCCCTCGGCCCGCAGGCGGTCGGACAGCTCGGCCACCTGGGCCGGGCCGAAGAAGGCGTCGTTCTCGGCGAAGTGGCCGAGGATCGGGGCGTCGAGCCTCGACCAGTCGGGTTCGAGGTTCGGCCACGGCATGATGCCGTAGTAGGGCACGCACGCCCCGACCAGCTCGGGTCGGGCGCAGGCCAGGGCCAGGGCCAGCCCGCCACCCATACAGAAGCCGACCACGCCCACCTGTTCCGACGTGACGGCGTCGAGGCCCACGAGGTGGGCGGCGGCTCCTCCCATCTCACGGGTCGCTTCGTCGATGTTCAGCGCCATCATCAGCTTGCCGGCTTCGTCGGGTTCGGTGGTCACCTGCCCGTGGTACAGATCGGGCGCCAGGGCCACGAACCCTTCGGCCGCGAACCGGTCGCACACGTCGGTGATGTGGGGCACCAGCCCCCACCACTCCTGGATCACCACGACCCCGGGACCGGCACCCGGGCCGGGCACCGCCAGGTAGCCCGATGCGTCGTGGCCGTTGCTCGGCAAGGAGACGAGTTCACCCATGGCGCTGGACCCTAGCGGTGTGCCCGCGGACCTCGCCGGTCCGGCAGGGCGCCCAGCGGGACTCACATGATGTTGCCCTTGAACAGCTCGGGGGCGACGGGGCAGTCGGTGCGGCGCAGGGCGGCCGGTACCTCGAGCGGACCAGTGGGGCCCACGATGCGATCGACCAGGTGCAGCGGGACGACCTCGTCGTCGTCGTCCCACGGGTCGTCGACGAGGATCCGGGCCCGGGCCGGCTCCCACATGCGTTGGGGCAGCAGTCGCCCCACGCCGGCCACCAGCCACACCGGTACCCCACAGGCCCGACCCACCGCCGCCGCCGCCAGCGAACCGCTGACCGCCAGGAACTCCTTCGGTGCCACCATCGACGCCTCCAGGAGCACGAGATCGGCGTTGGCCACGGCCGCGCCGAGACCAGCCAACGGAACGTCGACGGCGTCGACCTCGAAATGGGTCAGTCGCCGCACGAGGCCCGAACCCTCGGAGAGGGCGTCGACGACCATGACCTCCACGTCACCGCGACGGGGCAGCGCCTCGGCGATCACCTCGGGCCAGCCGAGCACGACCACCGAGGCATCGTCGGGAAGCCCATGGCTCAGCTCCACCGGGGTGCGGTCGCCCTCGATCTCGTCGACGACGGCACGGATCTCGGCGCGGGGATCACCCGCAGTGAGCACCCGGGCGCACAGCCAGATGAGGGCCCCCGAGCGGGGCTGGCGCGACACCATGCGCCGGCAGGCGGTGACCAGCCCCTGCGGGTCGTGGCTGAAGGAGGCCAACGCCCGAGCCGTCTCCTCGACGATCGACGACTGCGGGGCGCCGGAGGCGCGGGCCACGTGACGGAGGCGCTCGACGGGGTGCATCACCTCGCGACGGTACCGGCCCGGGGACGCCGGTCACCCACCCGAGCGAACGCCGCATGCGGCGACGTTCAGAGGCCAGGCTTGAAGATCATGAGGTAGAGCGTGACCACGAGGATGAGGTGGCTGACGCCCGTTCCGGCGGATATGCGGGCCTTGGCGTCGGTGTCGCCGTCCCTGAACGCCTTGATGGCCGGTCGGGTCACGAAGAAGGTCACGGCCAGCAGGATCAGCCAGAGCACGATGGTCACGCTCAGCCAGGTCTGCGAAAGCCTGTAGAGCGACTCGTCGGTGCCGGGGATCTTGGACAGCCCCGACAGACCGAAACCGAGGATGCCGGCGGCGGCGAGCGCGCCGATGGAGTAGCGCAGTACCGAGACCTCCAGGGAATCAGCTGCGGCCTTGTCGCCATCGGCGATCTGGCGCACGAGGATCGGGGTGAGCCACGCCGGGGCGAAGGCGACGATGATCAACAGCACGTGGACCAGCAGAAGGAGGTTGTACTGGGTGGATCCCACCTCGGCGAGGATCGGCATGGGCGCTCCTTGGTCGTTGCTGGCCGCGAGCAGCGCAGGCGGTTCGACCGTAGCCGTCGACATCATCCCGCCCCGTGACACTCCGCCCGGCTGGTGGTGGGGTGGACGTGTTCTCGGTCCACTCATCGGGCGCGATACGTTCTCGCTCCGTGATCTCCGATGTGCCCGCCGACCTCGAACTCGCCTCGCTCACGGGATCGGCCCGGCCCATCAGCGAGTGGACGACCACGTTCCATCTCGCCATCGTCGCCCTCGATCCGTTCACGATCGAAAGCGCGTGGATCCTGGGCACCGCCCGGCGCGTCCTGTCGCGCTACCAGGAAGCCGACGTGCGCTGTGCCTTCCTCGTCACCGGTACCGCCGACGAGGCCCGCCAGTTCCTCGGCCCGCTCGCCCGCGAGTTCCTGGTGTTCGCCGACCCCGATCGGGTGGCGGTGAAGGCCCTCGGCTGCACCACGCTGCCGGCCTTCGTGCACCTGAACCAGCACCACCAGGTGGAAGCCATCGCCGAAGGCTGGACGCCCGCCGACTGGAAGGCCGTCGCCGCGAACCTTTCCGACCGCATGGACTGGACGACCACGGTCATCCCCGACGTCGGCGACCCCAGGCCCTTCGCCGGCTCACCGGTCTGAGGGGCCGCAAGCCGCAGGCTGGGCGGGCGCCGTCCCCCCTCAACCGTTCTTGGGCAGCGCCGAGAAGGGCAGCGTCTTGTCGTTGTTCGGCTCCTTGGGCAGGCCGAGCACCCGCTCGCCGATGATGTTGCGCTGGATCTGATCGGTGCCGCCGTAGATGGGCGGACCCTGGGCCCACAACGCCGAGCCGGTGACCATGGCCAGGAACGGGTTGCCGGTGGCCTCGTCGATGGCCGCCCGATCGGCGTCCTTGTAGGCGTGCAGCATGCCCGCTGGGCCCACGATGCGCAGTCCGAGATCGCGCGAGAGGCGCATGATGTCGCTCATGGAGAGCTTGGAGATGTTGGCCATGCCGGGTATGTCCTCACCGGCCTTGCGGGCGGCCTTCATGCGCAGCGAGTTGTAGCGACCGAGCTCCCCGAGGGTGTGGAGCCGAACCAGGTCCTGGCGGATGCCGGGGTCGGTGTTCGACCCGTTGCCCTTGGCCAGGTCGATGAGCAGCTGGGCGCCGCTCACCATGGAGGTGGTCGAGGCCCCCCCGGGGCGCTTGGCCCGCCCGGTGGACGACACGAAGTCGCCGACCCGGCGTTCGAGGTGACCGGCCACCGTGCCCGGGATCGCCGCCCCGCCGGATTCGGAACCTCCACCCGAACCGAGCCCGGCCCGTTCGAACATCAGCGTGCTGTTGGTGACGGCCCACCCGTTGTTGCGGCCGCCGATGAGGGCCGCATCAGCCACGTGCGCATCGGTGAGGAAGACCTCGTTGAACATGGCGTGCCCGGTCATCTCGACGAGGGGGCGGACGTCGACCCCGGCCTGGTGCATGTCGATGGCGAACCAGCTGATCCCCTGGTGCTTGGGGACATCGGGATCGGTGCGGGCGATGAGCATCCCCAGATCGGCCACGTGACCGAAGGTGGTCCACACCTTCTGCCCGTTCACACTCCACTCGTCGCCGTCGAGCGTCGCCTTGCAGGTGAGCCCGGCCAGGTCGGAACCGGCCCCCGGCTCGCTGAAGAGCTGGCACCACGCCTTGGTGCCGGTGACGATGTCACGTACGTAGAGGTCGATCTGCTCCTGGGTGCCGTGGGTGGCGATGGTCGGTGCGGCCAGCAGCAGACCCAGTCCCCCGGGCGCGCCCAGGGCCCCGAACCCGGCTATCTCGCGCTGAACGCGGACTGTGTCGTTGCGGGACAGCCCCCGGCCGTAGGCGTGGGCCGGGAGGCTCGGCGCCGACCATCCAGCCAGCCCGAGGCGCTGCCACCACCGCGCCACGGTGAGTTCGGGATCCCAGTTCTCCTCGAGCCAGGTGCGGAGCTCGTCGATCAGCTCGTCACTCGTCGCCGCGGTCTCGGTCGTGTCGGTCACGTGTACCCCACTCGTGGCTGGGCGCCGGGCGTCATGGCATCGCTCCGGTGGTTTCGGTGCACCCGAGTCTGGCCCCTGGCGGCGGAGTCGGCCAGATCGGCCGTCATCGGGCCACTCCGCCCCTGGTCATCGCCAGCACATCGAGGGCCCGGTCGAGCTCCTCGGCCGACAGGAGACCCGCTTCGAGCACCAGCTCGCGCACGCTGCGGCCGGTGACCACGGACGCCTTCACGAGCTCCGCCGCCCGCTCGTACCCGATGAAGGGGTTCAGCGCCGTCCCGAGGGCGGGCGAGGACTCGGCGTAGGTCCGGCAGCGGTCGACGTCGGCCTCGATCCCATCGACCGCCCGGTCGGCGAAGAGTCGGCTGACGTTGGTGAGCAGGTGAATCGACTCGAGCAGGTTGCGGGCCATCATCGGCATGAAGACGTTCAGCTCGAAGTTGCCTTGCGAACCACCGAAGGCCACCGCCGCGTCGTTGCCGAAGACCTGCGCCGAGACCTGCGTGACCGCTTCACACAGCACGGGGTTCACCTTTCCCGGCATGATCGACGAACCCGGCTGGAGGTCGGGGAGGCGGATCTCGGCCAGACCGGTGCGAGGCCCCGACGCCATCCACCGCACGTCGTTGGCGATCTTCATCAACGCCACCGCCACCACCCTGAGCTGGCCGGAGGCCTCGACGAGGGCGTCGCGCCCTCCCTGGGCGGCGAAGTGGTCCGGGGCCTCGACCAGGGGCAGGCCGGTGCGTTCACGCAACGAGGCGATCACCCGGGGAGCGAACGTGCGAGGCGCATTGACACCGGTGCCCACGGCCGTGCCCCCCAGCGGCAGCTCCCCGAGGCGGGGCAGCGTGTGATGCAGCCCGGCGATGCCGTGAGCCACCTGGGCGGCGTAGCCGTTGAACTCCTGGCCCAACGTGACCGGGGTGGCATCCATCAGATGGGTGCGACCGGACTTCACCACGTCCCGGAACCGTCGCCCCGCCCGCCGCAAGGAGCTCTGGAGGTGAGCGAGGGCAGGGATCAGTTCCATCGCGATCATCTCGCACGCGGCGAGGTGGATGGCCGTGGGGAAGACGTCGTTGGAGCTCTGCGAGGCGTTGACGTGGTCGTTGGGGTGCACGGCGTCGGGCCGCCCGAGCCGCTCCGATGCCAAGGTGGCGATGACCTCATTGGCATTCATGTTCGACGAGGTGCCCGATCCGGTCTGAAAGACGTCGACGGGGAACTGGTCGTCCCACCGGCCCTCGGCCACCTCGTCGGCGGCCGCGACGATTGCGTCCGCCAGGGCGCGGTCGACGGCGGGCACGTCCCGAAGCGACGCGTTCACCGGGGCAGCTGCCCCCTTCACCAGCGCCAACGCCCGGATGAGCCCTCGGTCGATGGGACGGCCCGACACGGGGAAGTTCTCGATGGCCCGCTGGGTCTGGGCTGCCCACTTGGCCTGCGCCGGCACCTGGACCTCACCCATCGAGTCGTGCTCGACCCGAAAGGGCGGCCGGTCAGGCCGGTCGGCTCGGGCCCTGTGTGGTTCGTCGCTCATGCGGCGAACCTACCCAGTGCCTCCGCCGGTTGCGTCGAGATCGACGCTCGTCGCACTGGTCAGGGGTTCGGTCGCTGAACCCGGAGGACGCACCAGCCGCAGCGGCGCGAGGGCGATGGCGGCGCCGTCCTGACCGAGGCCGCGTCCACCGGCGGCGATGAGACCCCCGGTCACGTCGCGCACCGATGGGGAAGTGGCGACGACCTGGCGGAGCTGCAGCAGGAAGAGCCAGGGGACGTCGAGGAAGAGTTGCTCTTGCACCACTCGATAGGTATCGACCTGAAGGGCCGGATCGGAGGTGGCCCGGGCGTCGGCGAAAGCTTGGGTGATGAGCGGGTTCACGTAGCGCGTGATGTTGAGATTGACCGCCGGCTGTTCCCCGGGGAGGCCACGGAGGAGAGGCTCGTAGAGATCGGGGTGGGGACTGACGAAGCCCTCGACGAGCGCGGCCTGGTACTGCCCCCGGGCGGTGAGATCGCCGAGCTCGGCGAGCGGTACCGGTTTGATGATGATGGTGATGCCCACCGTCGCCTGCTGAGCCCTCCAGACCGTGGCGATGGAGAGGAGGAAGGGGTCGTCGGGGACGAGCAGCTCGGCGGTGATGGGCTGGCCGAACTCCGCGATGTAGCTCGCGACCTCGTCCTTGGCCCGGTTCAGATCCGGAACCGGCTCGGGCAGGTCGGTGTACCAGGGCGACGGATCGCTGATGATCCCCCGGGCCACGGTCCCCTGCCCCTGCATGGCCAGCTTGGAGAGCTGCTCCCGATCGGTGGCCAGCGACGCGGCCCGGCGAGCGGTGATCGAATCGAACGGGGCGCGAGCGGTGTCGAGGGCGATGGCGACCTTCGGCGCCTCGGCGTTACGGTCCTCGGTGACCCGAACCGTGCCGTCGGCCGCCGCCCGGTCGAGGCGCGACAACTGCGCCGGCCGGTCGGTGGACACGAGGTCGGCCTCGTCTCGCAGTACGGCAGAGACGCGCGAGCCCGGCTCGGGGATCACGAGGAACCGCACGGCGTCGAGCCGAGGCAGCCCGGCCCTCCAATAGGACGGGTTACGGACGAGTTGCACCTCACCCGTCACCGCCGGTGTGACCGTGACCACTGAATCAGGGGCCTCGCCGCCCTGCCCGTCCACCGGCGGGAAGCGAAACGGGCCGGTACCGATGGGCGCCACCGCTCCGACCGCCACCAGCGTGCCCGGTGAGGCCATGGCCCCGATCTGGGTGGCGAGCACCTCGGGGAACGTCGACCAGGAAGTGGACATGGTGACCACCACGGTGCGGCTGTTGGTGGCCACCACCGTCGTGACCGGGGTGAGCAGGTGGGTTCCGAGCGGGGACGTGCGCTGGGCCTCGAGGTTGGCGACCACCGCCGACGCGTCGAAGGGCGTGCCGTCATGGAAGAGCACATCGCGACGTACCCGGATCGTCCAACGGGTGAAGGTGGCGTCGGACTCGATCGACTCGGCGAGCTCGGGGCGGGGCAGGTTGTTGACGTCGTAGACGGCGAGGCGGTCGTAGAGCCCGCGGGCGAGCTGCTGGGCCGAGGTGTCCCAGACCGAGGCGGCGGGGCTGAGGTCGGCGGGAAGCGGTCCGCTCGCCACCCTCAGCACCCCGCCGTCGACCGGCGTCGGTGAGGGAGGTGGGGCCGGCACCGGCGCCGGCGCCTGGGTGGTGGCCGGGGGCTCCGCCGTGTCCGAGCCCGAGCACGCCCCGACGATCAAACCCACGCCGGCGAGCAGCGCCCCGAGAAGAACCGCGAGCGAAAGACGCCGGCGTGACCTCACCGCGCGGTCCACCCGCCGTCCACGGCGAGGACGTGACCGGTGACGAAGGTGCTGGCGTCGGAGGCCAGGAACAGCAGCGCCCCGTCGAGCTCGTGCGGCTCGCCGCCACGCCCGGCCGGGGTGTTGCGCTGCACGTACGCCATCGAGGCCGGATCAGTGAACATGACCTCGGCCATCTCGGTTCGGAACCAACCCGGAGCGAGGGCATTGACCCTCACGCCCCGGCGCACCCACTCGGACCCGAGCTGGCGGGTGAGGCCCACCACGGCGTGCTTCGATGCCACGTAGCTGGCCTCGTTGATGGGCGACGACGCCACGGTGCCGAAGATCGATGCCATGTTGACGATCGAGCCACTCCCCGCGGCCAGCATCTCGCGCCCCGCGAGTTGGCACAGCCGCACCACCGAGTCGAGGTTCACGTCCATGATCCGCCGGTAGTGCTCAGGGGTCTCGTCTTCGCTGGGAACCGGATCGGTGATGCCGGCGTTGTTGACGAGCACGTCGATGCGCCCGGTGACCGCAGCGGCGACCTCCACGATCCGTACGCGATCAGCCTCGTTGGTGACGTCGGCCGCGACGACCACCGAGCCCGGCAGCTCGGCGGCCAGTGCGTCGAGGCGATCGGCCCGCCGGGCGGCCAGAACGGGACGGGCGCCGGCGGCGTGCAGGACCCGGGCGAAACGCTCCCCCAGCCCGCTCGATGCCCCCGTGACGATGGCCGTCCGGCCGTCGAGGCGGAACAGCTGGTCGAGCGACGGCACGGGCACGGCTCACGAAGGTAGTCGGACCGTCCCCACCCCCCGATGGCACCCGCCGGTGCGTGACAGGATCGTCGGGTGAATCCGTCCGCTGAGCCTCCGCCCACCCGGGGGGGCAAGATTCGTGTCGGAGTGGGGCTGGGCACGGCCACGACCGCAGCCACCGGTCCCGCCTTCGCCCGGATGGTCGACCGGCTCGAGGCGCTCCGATTCGACAGCTTGTGGTTGTCGGAGCGGATCAGCGGACCGGCACCCGACCCGCTGATCGCCCTCGCTCTGGCTGCGGGGCGCACCGAGCGGTTGAAGCTGGGCACGTCGGTGCTCGTGGTGCCGGGGCGCAACCCGGTCGTGCTGGCCAAGGAGATGGCCACCCTCGACGCGCTGTCGTCGGGACGTTTCCTGCCCGCCGTCGGGCTCGGCGCGGTGGACCCGATCGAGCAACAGGCGTTCGGGGTGGTGCGCGAGGAGCGGGGGCGGAGGCTCGACGAGGCCCTCGAACTGATGCGGGCGCTGTGGTCGGGGGAACCGGTCACCCACCATGGCGAGTTCTTCTCGGTCGAGGGGGTGCGGGTGCTGCCGCGACCCCAACAGGAACCGATGGACGTGTGGCTCGGAGGCATCGCTCCGAGTGAACTGCGGCGGGTCGGCCGCATCGGCGACGGCTGGCTACCGTCGTTCTGCACCCCGGCCGACGTGGCCGACGGGATTCCGGTGATCGAGGCGGCCGCGGCCCAGGCCGGCCGGTCCCTCGACCCCGAGCACTACGGCGTGCTGGTCACCTACTGCGACGGACCGGTGCCCGGCCGCCTGGTCGAGATGATCGAGCGACGCCGACCCGGGCTCGACCCGAGGGAGGTGGTCCCCTCGTTCGATGCCCTGGCCTCACGGCTCGTGGAGTTCATCACCGCCGGGGCGACGAAGTTCGTGGTGATGCCCCTGGCCGACACCCACGACTGGGATGCCGAGCTGGGCCGACTGGCCGAGGCCCTGCTGCCCCTCGAGACCTGACGGCAACCCGGCCCCCGAGGACAGGTCCGTTCAGAGCTGCGGGTCGAACCCGTCGTCGCCCTCGGTGGCCTCGTACGCGCGTCGCTTGCGCTGCTGGGACATCCAGACGCCGACCACGAGGAAGGCCAGGACGATGAAGATGATGATGCCGCTTCCGAGGATGTACACGGCGGTGAGTATCGCCCATCCGGGTGGGGACTGACCAGCATTCTCCGCGTGGGGCGGGCCATCTGACCCACTCCACGAGGGGGCACCGGCCCACGGTGCCCCCTCGCCGCGCGTCTCGGTCCGAGCCTCGGCCGGTGCCCTCCGCGGTTGGCGAGATCGGTCATCGCTCAGCGTCGGGAGGACCCCGTGCCCACACCGCTTCCCCCACTCGACGAGACGAACCTTCCCTGGTCCTTCGCCCCATTCCCCCGGTGGTGGCCGAGCAGGTCGGCGAGTTCGCCCGGGCGGTGTCGGTCGACGGCGGGATGCTGGCCGTCGCCCGACGCTTCGCCCAATGTCAGCTCGGACTCGCTGCCGTCGCCTTCGTCGCTCGGGCCAACGACGACCCCAAGGGGTTCTCGCTTCTGGCCATGGTCGTGAGCATGTTCGAGACCCGCTACCTGGCGACCGGAGCCGGCCTGTTCGAATCCTTTCCCATGCAACTTTCCCGCGACGGCATGGCCCTACGCGCTGGGCTTCACGCCTGAGGCCCGAACCCTTCGGGAATGTCGGAGCTGAGGACCGACGCGTGCCATCTCGCTTCGCGCCAGCCTTCCGGCGTGGCTTTCCACACGATCGTGGCGATGCAGTCGAACGTGGCTGCCACTCCACCGATGACGAGGCTCTGGCGGAACTCCAGCACCGAATACCCGAGGGCTTCGGTGCGGACGGCGTCGTAACCGAGGATCTTGCTGTCCGTGTCGGCTCCGAGCGCGTCGAGCGTGGCGAAGAGCTGGTGGAACCACTGCTCCCACTCGGCGCGCGAGCGGATGGCGACCGACCCGCCCGTCGGATCGACGTCGACGATGCCGAAATCGTCGTCGCAGAGATCGGCCAACGTGGTGAAGTCGTGGCCACGGACGCTGCGCAGCAGCGTGAGGGTCTCGTCGAAGTAGGGCTCGGCCGCAAACTGCGGGTAGGGGAGATCGAGCGAAGAGGCTGAGGAGGCCTGGTCGATGGTCATGGCATCCCTTTCGGGAAAACGGGGGCGGGGTGTCGACGCGTTCGTGGCGCGTCGACACCCCGAGGACCGAGGTTCTGTCAGGCCTTGTCCACCAGGACCGGGGCCGGCTCGCCTTGGTGCTCCACCTCCTCGTCCTCCTGGGTCTTGACGATGGCGATGGCCAGCACCAACAGACCGAACAGAGGCTTGGCGAGAATGTCACCAAACGAGTACCCGACCTGGCGGACGACCGTGGCGACCGCCTCGTTGTCGATGAGCGACGGGGCGATGTAGGCCAGCGGGTAGATCCCCCACGTGATGAGGAGGATGTAGCGCATGGCGTCGAGGAACTTGCGAACCCGAGGGCTCTGACGATCGAGGGATCGACCGAGCTCCACGAAGAGCACGTACAGGATGTAGAGGAACGGAATCGTCGAGAGCACCCCGAACACGGTGCGGGTCACCGAATCTGCCGCCGCGATCTCGCCCGGGTAGCCGAGGCCGATCATGAGGACTGCGGCGATGCTGAGTCGGATGATGAGGCTTCGGGTGGTTCCCTTCGCCAGCTTCAGTACCAGGACCAGCTCGGCGAGCAGGAGCGGCACGGTGAGCAGCCAGTCGACGTAGCGGTAGCCCTCGTTGAAGGGAATGCCATCCTGCACGTAGACCCCGTCACGGAACGTGAAGGCAGCGGACCAAGAATCGAAGATCCGCAGGTAGTGGTAGGCAGCGATGCCCACGACGAGCGTCGTCACGGTCACGGCGATGCGATGCGAGACACCGACTCGGTTCCGCATGAGCAGGAAGAAGACGAACGACGCGCCCATGGCGGCGATCGTCAACGAGAACGAGTTGTACACCAGGTCGTATTGGGTCTGGGTCAACTCGAGTGCTTGAAACATGGATTCTCTCCTTTGAGCTATTGGCTCTGACATCTGTTGAGCGCCTATTTAGTGCTAATTATTCCTCCCCAGTCTCCAGGCCTGACTCGCTCGGGCGTAAACGCTGCAGAAAGGGGCCAACGCCGACGACCGCCGACGGCGAGGTCACAGGCGTCGGGGGCGTCCGATGCGGACATCTACCCCGGGTGACCAGAGAAAGACCGGATCCCCCGCAGGTCCGGGAAGTCCGGCCGCACCCAGGATCGATTCCTCCAAGCTCACCACACGACCCCGGTGCAACGCCCAGGGAGCGTGCTCCACCCGGGCCCACAGAGTGCGGCCGGCGAACGTGGACGCCAGCGCCCAGCGGGCGGTGACGAAACGCTCGACCTCGGTGAGGGCCTCGTCGTCGATGCGCTCGCCGATGTCGACCACGGCGTGCACCGCGGGCCCACGGTTCGGCCAGCGCCGTTCGGAGGCGTAGATCCGTCGGTCGCCGAGTTGATGCTCGATCGACATCCGGGCCCAGCAGTACGGCAAGCCGTAGCTGACCCGGGCCACGAGCGTCGGGAGCAGGCGGGTGATGTCGAGACTGCAGAACCAGACAGCCCGCCGCCCATCCGGGGCCACCACGTACGTGCGGACGTTCGTCTCGGGGAAGGTGGACAATGGCCCGAGGGCAGGCAGACCAGGCACCCGGATCCGTTGCATGTGGAAGGGGATGATGCCGACCCAGGCCGATCCCTCGCACGTGTCGACCCGCAGATCGGCGGGAAGCACGCGCTGGACGACGTCGGGGTCGAACGGCCAGTGCATCGACGCCAGGTCGTGCCACCCCTGCAACATCACCGGCCGACGCACGGGTCGAGGACACACCGTGGTGATGGGCTCTGGCGGGTGAACAGCGATGACTCCGAGGCTAGGCCGGGCCGTCCCATGGCCGCTCCTTGGTGGCTTCGGAAGCGTGGGCAGGATCGAGATCCACGACCCGGATCTCACCGCGACGCATCAGCCTGCCCGTCACCCGACGCGCCGTCCCAGACGGCGCGCTCGCCGCTGGCTTCCCACTGCGCCAAGGCGTCCTCGTAGGCGGGGCCCGAGTTTGGTGGCGCGTGCCGAGATTCCCTACGAACAAAGGGGTCGCGGCCGTCAGGTCGTGCGGCGAGTTCTCGAACTGTTCCGTCCGATGCGAGGGCGTTCGTTCGCGATCCGTTCGCAGCACGCCGCCCCGAACGACGCCGATTCGGCCACTCTGCGGGGCGGGTCGGACCTTGATCTGCGGCTTTGGCGGCGTGGTGACCGTCGGCACGGTCGGCTGCTGCGACGAGCACGCCGGTATCGACGGCGAGCACCGGTCAGTCGCGTCCGAACCCGTCGGCCAGGCTCTCGCCAATGCCGTCGGAGATCCCGTGCTCGGACGCGCCGACACCAACGAAGGCCGGGTTGCGCCGAGGTCCGCTGGACTCGACCGGTAGCGCGGCGGCCAGCTCCGCGACGACGTCGTCAATGCTGACCCCGCGACGGGTCGCTTCTGCTTGAAGACGGCGGATGGCTTCGGCGGGGAGCTCGACGGTCAGAGACATCACGTCAAGCGCAAGCGGCGTTGCCGTCGGACTGGTCGAACAATGCCAGCTGCCCGAACGACGCCGACGACCGTCGGGCCCGAGGGATCAGAGGCCCAGGCCGATGTCGTCGTCGAGTTCCGGAGGTCGAAGGTCCTTGAGGGCTTCGAGATCGGTGATGAGTTGTTGTCGTCCGGTGTGGCCGATGCCCCAGTTGGAAGTACCCCGGGTCGACGGACGGGGTGGTTGTAGTGGACCATTCGGCCTTGGCGGTCTCGTCGTGATTGGGGCTGAGCTGGGACTGTTGTCCACCCACCGGTGTACCCGGCGTGGTGAGCAGCAGGGTTGGTGAGGCGCTCTCGCGGAAACCTCGCTCACGAGGCACTTGCGCCGAGTGCAGTCCTGGTACGTCCGGTGACGCCCCGTGCTTCCCGCTCGAGCGTCACCAGTGATCTCGACGGTCACAAGGGCGACAACCTGATCGACAGCAGACCCGTTCTCGGCTCCCACAGGCACCAACTTCGGTCTGACCCCTGCCACAAGCCGGCTCCGCAAGGCGAGTCGTTCTCTGTGTCCTCCTGCGAAAGGGACACTACCGCCGGGGCGCGGGCCCCGGCCCGATGGCCGACGAACGCGCCAGCGAGCGAAGAGATCAGTCTGAGCCGAGGAGCCAGCCTCGTTCAGGGAGGATGTGGACACCGACGGGGGTGCCGATCGGCGGGACCTCGTCCGCAGCGACGCAGACTGTCAGCACGCCTGCTTCAGGAACATCCACCTCCAAGACTGCGTCGGCCCCTCGGAAGGTGGCCAGTCCTGCGGTGGCTCGCAGCAGGGCTGAGTCGTCGGTCGTGAGTCGCAGGTGCTCGGGCCGGAGTGCCAAGAGGGCAGAGGTCGAGACGGCCGGTACCTGGTCAGCACAGCGAGCGGTGACGATCTGGCCACCACGCAGCTGAACGGTGCACCGGTCACCGCAACGCTGCTGGACCTCACAGGCGAGGAGGTTGGACTCACCGACGAACTCCGCGACGAATCGGTTGGCGGGCTGGTCGTAGATCTCCTGAGGCGTCCCCAGCTGCTGGATCCGTCCTTCTTCCATCAGGGCGATGCGGTGGGAGAGGGCGAACGCCTCCTCCTGATCGTGGGTCACGAAGATGAACGTGGTCCCGAGCTCCGCCTGGAGCGTCCGCAGCTCGTGTTGGAGACGCTTGCGGAGTTGTAAGTCGAGCGCGGCAAGAGGTTCGTCCAGGAGCAGCAGCTGGGGCCGTTTGACCAATGCCCGCGTCAGGGCGACCCGTTGCTGCTGACCGCCCGAGAGCTGGGTCACGTCGCTTTCCGCCTTGTCGGTCAACCCCACGAGGTCAAGTGCGTCGGCAACTCGTCGGCGGATCTCCTCGAGGGGCCGGCGCTCGGCGTGGAGTCCGTAGGCGACGTTCTCCGCCACGGTCATGTGCGGGAACAGCGCGTAGTTCTGGAAGACCAGGTTGACCGGACGCCGCTCCGGGGGGGTGGCGAGGAGATCGAGGGGCCCCAACCGGATGGTGCCCGCTGTCGACGTCTCGAGGCCGGCGATGATCCGGAGCAGCGTGGTCTTGCCACAGCCGGAAGGTCCCAACAGGGTGAAGAACTCGCCTTGTCGGATGTCGAGGTCGATTGGAGCCAAGACGGTCTGTTGCGCATAGAGCTTGGTCACGCCGCGCAGCTCCAGGAAGGGTGTCGGTCCGGCGGTCTGCTCGGCGAGCGGTGCCAGTGACGGGCCCAGCAGGCTCATAAGGTTCCTGCTTGGGAGTTCCGTTGTGAAATGACTCGGCTCGCGATGCGGGTGGCCACGACAAGGCTCACCAGCGAGACGGCCAGCACCATCACGGCGATCGCGTTGATGCCCGGGGTGAGGGCGCGTCGGGCCCGGCTGAGGATCCAGACCGGCAACGTGGAGTCGCCGCCCAGGGTGAACGTGGAGATGAGGATCTCATCGAGCGCGACGGAAGCGGCGAGGAGCGCGCCGCCGGCCAGGCTCGGGAGCAGTAGCGGGAACACAACGGTGCGGAGCGCACGTCGCGCCGTCGAGCCGAGGTCCCGACCGCTCTCGGTCAGTCGATCATCGATCGAGAGGATCCGTGCTCGGACGATCAGGGCGACGAATGGGACTGCGTAGAGGGCTTGCGCAGCGAGCGTGACTCCGAGCCCGAGCCGTATGCCGGTGTCGTTCGCTGCGGTCAGCAGAGCCGCACCGATGAGCACCCCAGGCACGACCAAGGGAGCCAGGACGGCGACCCAAAGGACCCGCCTGAACCAGCCCTGCGCGCGCACCAGGGAAAAGGCGGCCGGAACCCCGATCGCGAGCGCAGCCAACATCGTCAGCACGGCCAGCTTCAGGCTGTTCGCCATCGAGTCGATCAGCCCGGCCTCGTCGAGCACCGCTGGGTACCAGCTCAGCGTGAGGCCTCGCATCGGCAAGCCGACGCTGCGGTTCGTGTTCAGGGAGAAGACCACGACGACGACGAGCGGTGCCACGAGGAAGGCGATCAGAGCGCCGGCGACAGGGGCAGAGAGGCTGGTGCGTATGCGCCTCCGGCGGTGCCGCTGAGCGGGCCGGAACGCCATCGCCGCTCGATGGGCGACCGAGGCGGAGATCCGGGCCGCTGCCAGCACCAGCCCGAGAGTCGCGAGCGTGCAGACGATGGTGGCGACCCCGAGCGCTGCGCCGAGGGGGTAGTCGCCGCGACTCAGCACTGCGCTCTGGATGGTCGTGCCCACCATCTGTCCCTTCGGCCCGCCGACCAGGGCCGGCGTCACGAAGTCTGCCGAAGCGATGATGGCCGTCAGGGCGAAGGCGCTTGCGACTGCTCGCGTTGTCTGCGGCGCCACGACGGAGGCCACGGTGCGCCAACGTCCGCCACCAAGGTCTGCCGACGCCTCCAGCTGGCCGCGGTCGATGCCGCTCATGTTGGCAGTGATGATGAGCGCAGCGACCGGCAGGTAGAGGTACACCATCGTGATGACGATGGCGGGGTAACCGTAGGAGAGCGCGACCACGGGCTGGTCGGTGATGCCGACCGCTTGCAGCGTCGCGTTCACCAGCCCGTTGCTGCCGAGGATGGAGCTCCAGGCGTAGATGCGGACGATGTACGCAGCGAGGCTCGAGACCAGCACCACGCCGAGCAGCGCATTGCCCCACCGACCGAACCGGAACGTGATCGCGTACGCCAGGACGAATGCGCACAGCACGACGATCCCTGCAACGATCACTGCGACGACCGCCGACCGGAGCATCAGCTCTCGGAACTCCGGTGACGTCACGACCTCCCGGTAGCTGTCGAGCGTGTAGGTGTCACCGACCCCGAACAGCTCACTCGAGCGGAACGAGTACGACAGGAAGACGGCGATCGGAACGAGGAGCACCGTGGTGACGAGCCCCAGGAGCGGGATGCCGCCCAGCAGGCCGGCCGGCGCGACGAGCCGGCGTCGCATGACCCCAGCTGTGCGTGGCGCAGCCACCGACACCATCAGAGGCTGGCCTTGAAGCGGTCCCACGCCTCGATGAGGGTCTGTTCGCCGACCGCCTCGGGTGAATCCTCGAGCGGGAACCCCTCGCGGATCGGTGCCTGCGAGAGCACCTCGGTGATGTCGTCGTAGCGGAGGATATCGGGAACAGCTACGTTGGCGCTTGCCAGCACCGGGTACGACAGCGACGTCTCGGCGATCGCCTTCTGCGCTGGCTCGGAGATCGAGTTCTCCAAGTAGCTGTAGCTCGCAGGCAGCGGTGCGCCCGGAAGGACCGAAAGTGCATCCAGGAACGTCGCCGAGCCGAAGAACTTCCACTCGACGTTGGCGCCGGCGTCCTTGGCGAGGAACACGCTCGGACCGTAGGCGGTGAGTTCCATGGCGATCTCGCCCCTGGCGAACAGGTTCACCTCTTCGCCGAAGGGATGGATCGTCTTGATCTGTGGCTTCAGCTGCTCAAGTTGGGACTCCATCTCGACGAGCTGATCCGGCGTGATGCGGTCCGGGCTCTCGAAGCCGTTGACGCGAGCCAGGAACGGGAAGATCCCCTGGTAGTCGTCCATGATGCCGATCTGGCCGGTCAAGGACGAATCGAGTAGGTCATCGAAACCCGTGGGGCCGCTCGCCTTCGCGGGGTCCCACATCGTGTAGCCGAACGACCACGCCAGGGGCACGCCTTTCAGGTTTCCTTCGCTGTCGCGGAGTGCGGGACTGTCGCGCAGCTGGGGGATGAGAGCGTCGAAGCCGGCGATGGCGCTCGGGTCCAAGGTGACCAAGCGGTCCAACTCCAAGAAGCGCGGCAAGGCGGCGGAGTTCGACACCACGAGGTCGAAGCTGCGTTCTTGTTGGGTCTTGGTGAACAGCTCGGTGGACGTCGTCAGGTAGGTGAAAGCGGCTGAGACCTGGTCGGTATTGAGAGCCGGGGTCTCGTAGTACTGCCACCCGAGCAGCTTCAGCTCGCCGGTCGCAGTCGAGACCGCAGCCTGGTCAGGCGTGTCGACGGCGGCGGTCGACGCCGATCCGGATCCATCTCCGCCGCCGCATCCGGCTAACCAGGGACCGCCCAGGACCAGCCCGCCCCCGATCAGTCCGCTGTAACGGAGGAAATGCCGGCGATCGAGCCGGCGGACACTCGGAGTGGGGTCGACGGTCATGGCTGCTCCTTGGGGTGTTCGGGAAGGATTGCGATCAGCTCGGACTCGAATCGGCCGCCCTTGGCAAGGGCCGTCACGCCGACCGCTGTACAGGTCGGCGGCGGGTCGCCGACTGCGGCGGCGAGCACCGGCTCGATCTCGTTCCAACGGTCGAAGTCCACGACGAAAGCGGTATGCTGCACCACGTCAGACCAGCTGCACCCACACGCTGCAAGGACCGAGGTCAGGTTGGAGACGACCTGTCGGGCCTCGGCGACGACGCCTCCGTCGACCAGCTCTCCGCTGGTCGGGTCAACGCCTAGTTGCCCGGAGATGAAGACGAGACGATCGACCACCAAGGCCTGGGAGTAATACGGCCCGTCGGGCTGCTCGGCGTTCGCGGCCAGTGCCGCCCGCTTCATGGTGGCCCGCCCGTATCGGCCGCCGCATCAGCCGACCCGGGGCGCTCATGGGGAAGTGCGACCGCCCGCACCGGAGCGCCGTCGGCGTCAACGAGCGGGAGCGGGAGCGCCCAGAACGTCGCCGTACCGACACCGAGCGCGCCGAGGTTGACGAGATTCTCGACGATAACCGCTCCGGCTCCGAGAAGCACGTGGTGAGCCTCGGTGCAGTACCCGTGCCCGCTCGGATCGACGCTGAGGGCATCGATCCCCACCATGGTCACGCCGCGATGGAGCAGCAGCTGCGCGGCGGCAGGATCGAGGTAAGGGTGCCGGAGGGCCTCGGGAGTGCCCCAGTGGCGATCGGTCCACGACGTCCAGAGCAACGCGACCGTGACCGGCTCTGCGGTGGAGGTGTCGTCGGCGAGGTGATGGTCGAGGATCGGCTCACCAGCGGCGACGTGCCGCACGTCGTGGACCAGCGCGGTTCCCCAGAACTGGTCGAGTGGGACCTCTTCCAGCCGTGCCCCATCTGGTTCGAAGTGGTACGGCGCATCGACGTGGGTTCCTGTCTGGGAACCCATCTGGACCGACATTACGTTGTAGCCGTCCTGGGTGATGGTGGTGGCGGGCGCGAGCCGAACTTGGGGATCACCGGGGAAGACCGGCATGGCGGTCCGAATGGGGATCGAGAGGTCCACCAACGCCCCTGCGCCGGACCACACTCCTGTCGTCACTGTCGCTGCCTTCGTTCGCCCGGGTGTCGACTCGGTTGCCAACAGGGATGCCAAAACGTTTTGGCAAGACGATCTAAGCACAGCTCGCGAGCAACCGCTAGAGACGAAACACGACGTTCACACCTGCGAGGCGAGTGCTGGAGGAACCCGACCCCGGCTGGATCCTCGATAGTTCACGACGAACGAGGTCTCGATGAACTCACCCGGTGTTCGCCGCCCCTCGATTAGTGCGACCAACTGGTCGACCGCAGCTGCTCCGTGCCCCGGTGCGTCGAGCTGGGCTGCGGTGACGGTCGGCTCGACGGCCTCGAAGGCAGGGCTGTCCATCGACGCGGTGAGACCGAGCTCCTGGGGGATGCGTCGACCCATCCGGCGCGCCGCCATGACCACGCCGAGCGCGCTGTCGTCGGTGAGGGCATGCACGGCGTCGACCTCGGTGGAGGCCAGCACACGCTCGGTCGCGTCTGCGGCGGAGCGGAGGGTCAAGGGGCTGGCTTGGATGACGACGGGGTCGATGTGTCGCCGCCGCGCCCAACGCCGGTACGCGTTGACAGACTCTCGGACGTAGGGGATCCGTGATCGGTCCGCGAGGATCGCCGGATGGCAATAGCCCCCATCGTGGAGGTGATCGAGCATGCCGGAGATCAGTCGGGCGTGGTCGACGTCGATCGCCACCACCTGGTCCGCTGTCCCTCGGCGCTGGCGCCCGACAGTGACCGCCGGGCATCCGCGTTCCAGGCCGGCCGTCAACAGCGCCTCCTTTCCGGTGGCATCGACGACGATCACACCGTCGAAGGAGAACGAGCGGCAGTCCCCGAGGGAGGCATAGGTCGGCGCGAGGAGCAGTGAATAGCCGTGGGAGCGGGCAGCTGCTGCAGCCCCGTTGACCAGCTCCGAGAAGTAGAGGGAGCTGGGCATCATCTGCTCTGAGTCGTAGTTGGCCACCTGCAGCGCCAGCATCCGGCTCCGACCGCTGGACAGCCCGCTTGCGTGTTGGTTGGGGACGTACCCGAGTCGGGTTGCCGTCTCCTTGACCCTCAGGCGCGTCGAGTCGCTCACGCGGCCCCGGCCCGTCAGGGCGTGTGACACGGTGGCGTTGGACACCCCGGCCGCCCTCGCGACGTCCTCGATCCCGACTGCCTTCGCCACGTGACCGCCCTTCGTCCCCCTGCGCCGCTGCCGGAATGGGGCCCGGAGGATCGTAGCGGGTCGGCGGCTCAGCTCGTCGCCGCCTGGAGTGCCGCCTGGAGCAGGACGTCGGCGCCGTTCCGGGCGGCTTCTTCGGACATCGATTCTGCCTCGTTGTGGGAGATGCCGCCGGCACACGGGACGAAGATCATCGCCGTCGGCGTCACCCTCGACACGTAGCAGGAGTCGTGCCCAGCGCCGGAGACCATGTCCTGGTGGCGCAACCCGAGACACTCGGCCGCCTCGCGGACGATGGACACGAGGCGTTCGTCGAAGGTGACCGCACGGGACTCGTTGACGACTGTGATGGCGCTGTCGAGGCGCAACTCTGCCGACGCACGGTCGATGGCTCTCCGCACGAGACCTTCGAAGTCATCGAGGCGGAGAGGGTCCTCGTGGCGGATGTCGGCGACGAAGCCCGATGTCTCCTGCACCGTGTTCCGTGACAGAGGAGAGCTGGAGAGCGAGGTCAGGGTGGCACGCGCGTGCTCGCCCATCTGCTCGCAGGTCTCGAAGATCGCTGCGGCGATCTGCACGAGGCCTCGCACGGGATCGCGCCGCCCTACCATCGGGGTGGGGCCGGCGTGGGCTGCCTCCCCGGTCAGCTGCACCGCCAGTTGACGGATCCCCAGGACGCCGGTGACGACCCCGATGTCCTGCCCCTGTCGTTCGAGGATCGGACCCTGCTCGATGTGGAGCTCGAACGCGGCGGCCGGGCGCTCGGTGTCCATCGGGCCGCTCGACCACCCCAAGCGGTCCAACTCCTCGCCGACCGACGTCCCGTCCTGATCGACCAGCGCTCGGGCGGCGTCGAGGTCGAGTGCAGTGCTCCACACCGCCGAGCCCATCATCGAGCGCTCGAACCGCGCTCCCTCTTCGTTGGTCCAGACGGCGAGGTCGATGGGCCGTTCGTGCTCGATCCGGCCCTCGGCGAAGGTGGT